>ERZ777305.1175-NODE-1175-length-33909-cov-3.398535_pt1 | contig 33909 bp, 28 predicted proteins | sample MGYA00374965_ERZ777305 | MGnify/ENA primary metagenome ERZ777305 (study PRJEB29328, sample SAMD00013331) | mouse gut metagenome | study: EMG produced TPA metagenomics assembly of the Metagenome analysis of fecal microbiota from mouse which was promoted... | reverse complement strand
AGTCCTGCTGCTCTATGGTTTTATTTATCTTCTCAAAATCCGAATATTTAATAACAGCCTCTCCTCTTATAATAAGCTGCTCCTTATATGAGATATTAAGGGGTATATTTACAAATACCTTTGCATTATTTGTTATAAGCTCCCCTACCTCCCCGTTTCCTCTTGTCACCGCCTGCATGAGGGCTCCGTTTTCATATGTTAAAACAACCGTAAGCCCGTCAAGTTTCCATGACAATATTCCTTCCTTATCCTTTAAAAAGGCGGCAAGCTCCTCCACGGATTTTGTCTTGTCAAGGGACAGCATTGGAGCCTCATGCCTTACCTTTGGAAGGGAGCTTAATACCTCATAGCCAACGTTTACCGTAGGGCTGTTTGACAGTACCATGCCTGTTTCCCTTTCAAGAGCCAGAAGCTCATCATAAAGCTCATCATATTCCTTATTGCTCATTATTTCTTCCGCTTCCTGATAATATGCTTTTCCCGCCTTATTTAAAAGCTCTGTAAGCTCCTTTATTCTGTCGGTTTTAGTTTTAATATCTCCCATTTTTAATCCTCATTTCCATACACATTTTTTACATATTAATCCCCATGCCGCCTTGGCGGCTCAAATAGGAATGGTGAAACTTAATACTTCTTAGGTATACATTTCAGGTAATTTCCCTCATAAGCTCCTTATATTCGTCGTCTGTTACATTTCTGTATTGTCCAATCTTAAGGTCTCCAAGCTGTATATTCATTATGCGTACTCTTTTTAAAGCAACCACATTGCAGCCTAATTCCCTGCACATTCTGCGTATCTGCCTGTTTATTCCCTGTGTAAGTATTATGCCGAAGGTTCTTTTATTTATTTTATAAACCTTACATTTTCTTGTTACCTCATCAAGTATAACCTTTCCGTTCCTTGTATCTCTTAAATGTATTCCGTTGCTCATTTTGTATATAAAATCGTCTGTTATGTCCCTGTTTACCGTAACAATATATTCCTTTTCATGGCAGGCTGACGCTTTCATTATCTTATTTACTATATCTCCGTTATTTGTGAGAAGTATAAGCCCCTCGGAATTTTTGTCAAGTCTTCCTACAGGATATACTCTTTTTTCAAGGCCTACAAAGTCTACTATATTGTTCTTTACATCCTTTGCCGCAGTACATTCTATCCCAACAGGCTTATTTAAGGCAATAAGTATCATCTCGTCCTTTTCTTCAAGCTTTTTTCCGTCTACGCATACAACGCTTAAAGGCAGGATTTTCATGCCTGTAACGGCTTTTCTGCCATCCACTGTCACCCTGCCTGCCTCTATCAGCCTGTCCGCCTCTCTCCTTGAGCATACGCCATGCTCGCTTAGATACTTATTCAGCCGTACCTGCTGATTATTATTTTTCTCTGTATCTGTTGAAATATTATCCATATACTTAAGTTATTCTTTCTGTTTTTTACTTTATAGTAAATTCCGTCATGCAAGCCACAAATTCGGCTAAGTCTGTTTTTTAGACTTTCTGAATTTGCAAGTCTCGGCTTAACAAAGAACTTAAGTTCTTTGAGTTAAAACTCTTGAGACTTTTTTATGCTGCTTAATTTTGCTTAGAGCGTCAGAAGCCTTAAGCTGTGTTACTGAACAATTTTATCACAGCATCCGTTTTTTTTCCACTTTTATTGCCGGAATCTTCATCACATATATAGTCGCAGCAGATAATATAAACCCTTTCCTTACCTCCGCTGTGGTTAATATGTGTCTCGTCAATAATACTAACGCTTTTATTTACTCTTTCATAATCCATTGATTTTCCGTCTGTCACGGCAAACTCTATTTGTATTTTGCTTTTTTTGCCGGTTAAAAGTACTGTATTACCGTGAATTTCCGGCTTTATTCTTGAAATAAGCCGCTCGCTTATTTTATCCGCTCCCTCTATATGGTCACATATAAAAATATTTCCTTTATCCTTAAATACAATTTTTCTTTTTACTGTATAGGATTTATCGGCAGCATACGCTCCTCCAAAGGAAATAATTACTTCCTTTTCATCACCGCAAAATTCATCGGCGCCATATATTTTTCCTGCTTTTTGATATAAACCGTCAATTACAGGAACATTATGTCCCTTAGAGCTGTTACATAATATATCATATCTTCCTTCACCAAAATAATTTTTTGTATACTCCCCTGAGCCTAAATCACAAAGAATTTCTTCTCCATCAAGTATTAATCCAAAGCTTCCTACATCATTATGATTATGACTTTCGTCATTATAACCACCCTTTATGTAAAAGCAGACATTCTCCTGCCTTTTTATATACCACTGGGTATCCTTAAAAATGGTAAAGCTTTCATTCTTACCGTCATCTGCTTTATTATCTCCCTCTTTCTTAAGCCTTTCCCCATATGCTTTTACCCATATATAATCATAAAAAGCTCCAAGCCATCTGTGGCATTCCTCCCCGCCAAGTATTTCCATAAGCTCTGTATCAAGCTTTAACAAATCGCCCTCTGCAAAATCCTCATTTATTCTTACGTCGTCATATATACTTGAAAGCATACACGCCATACCCATTTTCATCTTGTTTTTCAGCAGACAGTCAGAGAAATTCACACTGTTTCCCTCTCCTAAATACACCCTCTGCAAAAACAGCGCAGTATTATGAAAATCACCTATTTTATCTATATTTTCCTGTCTGTTCCCATCCCGCAAAATCTCATAAAATTTTAGAAAATACTCCATTCCGTATTTGTAATAGCCTGCTCCCTCAGCGCAGGCTCCGTCTTTTCCCATTGAACTTAAGTAACAGACCATAGAATCTGTAACCCTGTTTATTATTTCATTGTACCCGTCATTACTTATAATTTCCTGCGTACTTTTTTCTGTTGATTTAACTCCCTGCTTATCTGTTATTTTATTAAATATATTGTCATCTGCATTATTATATAAGCTGCTTTTTAATATATACTGCAGCTTTTTTACATAATATGCAGCTATGGCCACATTGCCGGAGCAGACGGCAGACCAGTTCATAGCTGCATTTTCCCACCAGTCGCATGGACGCTTTGACAAAAAAACATCAAATATACGCTTTTTCACCTCTGTTAAAAAACGTAAGCACAGGGATAAATACCGTTTATTGACAGTCTCCTCATATATGTATTTATTCTCTGTCATAAGGTATATTATCTCTGAAATGGCGCCTGCCGTCTCTGCTGCAAACAAGTCTATGGAATGTTTTTTTCCTTCTATATGCTCTATTGTTCCGTGAGGAGGCAGTACCCACGTAGGCTCGCTTAAAATATCATCAATAATATCAAATATTCTTTCAGGTCTTCTGTCCTGAAAAATCACAGACGTCATTCCAAAAACTGTAAGATATTCTCTTCTGCTAAAATATGTTTTTTCATACTCAAGCCTGTTTCCTGTTTTAAAATACAACAAATAAGCTTCCCTGTCTGTCTTTGGCATAGGAAGCCTTAAAAGCTCTTCTTCTCTTTTTTCTAAATATTCAATATATTTTTCCTCATAATAGGATGTATTCATATATTCTCCCGCTTCGGCCTTACGCCTTTGAAGCCTCAAGCCCTGCCACAGCGCCGTCTCCCGCTGCCGTTACAAGCTGTCTTACGCTCTTTGTCCTGCAGTCGCCTGCCGCAAATATACCGTCTGTTCCGGTCCTGCAATCCTCACCTGCCACAATATATCCCTTATCGTCCAGCTTAACAGCCTCCCTAAAGCTTTCGTTGTCGGGAACCTGTCCCACTGCCACAAATAATCCGTCTACACTAAGCTTTGTAAGCGTGTTATCATTTACATTTCTTACGTTTACGCCATTAAGCGTATTCTCTCCCAAAAGCTCCTCCACTGTGCTGTTTAAAACAAGCTCAACATTTTCCTTTGTCTTAAGCTTATCCACATCAGACTTATCCCCTCTGAACTCCTCTCTTCTATGAATAACATACACCTTACTGCAATAATTACTCAAAAACAAAGCATCCTCAAGGGCTGTATTTCCTCCCCCTACTACGGCTGCAGCCCTTCCCTTAAAGAAAGCTCCGTCACAGGTGGCGCAATACGACACGCCCTTGCCTGTTAGCTCCTTCTCCCTTTCCAGCCCCAGCATACGGTTTTTTGCTCCTGTGGCTATAACCACCGCCCTTGTCTCATATGTCCCCTTCTCAGTAACAACAGCTCTTAAGCCATTTTTTTCACTGCATGTTTTTATGCCGGTAACCTTTTCATTTCTATACTCCATACCTAAAGCCTTGGCCTGCTCATAAAGATTATTTGCAAATTCAAAGCCCGATATATTCTTATATCCCGGATAGTTTTCAACAGAAGGCGTATTAACAATCTGTCCGCCGTACATCTTTTCCTCAAGAACAAGCACACTCTTTCCTGCCCTGAGTCCGTATATGGCGCATGTAAGTCCTGCTGTTCCGGCTCCAATTACAATAATATCATTTATATCCTTCATACAAAACCATTCCTCCATAATTTATATAGATTGGTCTGCCCTCACACCAAAATACCACACTGGTATTGCGACAAATATCAGACTGTGTCCCGACAACAGCCTGTAGCTTGTCAGGGCGTAGCTTACATATTTTTCATAGGAAATTTCAGTCATAGTATCTCCCTTTACGGAATAATATATTCCCTCTATAGTCTGTAAATCGCCTGCTTCAGACAGCATGGCAAATCCGTATATAAAATTAAAGATAACATATGCAGCCACCACACACATAATGGCAAACAAAGGCGTCTTAATGGATTCCCTTGAAAATATCCTTTTGCTTATGGCAGGCTTAAGCCTTAAAGCTGTGTAATAATCAAAAAAACATATTACAAATAACCCGATAACGGGCATCCATAAAACCCACGCCAGCACATACAGCATATTTGTAAAGTAGCCGCTTATATGTACAAGTACCGCCGCAATCAAAAGCGCTGCCGACATCCTGTACCACAGCTTATAATTCTTTTCTTTGTACATACTAATCCCTCACGCCTCCTTAGGCAGTTCAAACAGTGACGAAAACACTGCCTCATAATTTTTTTACTCTTTTATTCCGGAACAAACTCTTCTGTTGTTATAACCATGGTATTGTTTTCCAAATCAAGCTGTACCGTTTCATACTGACTTGACACATATACCACATGCCAAAGCTTGTTATCATCATAAACCGCCCTTATTGTAAGAGGAATAATGGTCTTCACGTCAGGATTCATACAGCTTGTCGCAACAAAAGGCTCAATAATTCTTTTATTTCCTCCCTCTCCCGTGATTTTTACCCTTGTTTTACATGTTTTTATTATAACCTCTCTTCCCAGGGTAACCCCCGGCTCCTCACTGCATATATATCCTTCAACATTTTTATCTATATCTATTGTGCCTATAGATGTATAAACTAAATTCTGCATTTTATCTCTCCATTTTTTTAAAGATTTGTCCTGACAATTTTTGGCTTATAGCCTTTTTCCTCAAGTTTATTAACTATTGCTTCCTTATGCTCCGCTCCGAAGGTCTCCATGGTAATACGAAGCTCAACGGCAGCGTTTCTGTTGATGCTTACAAACTGATTGTGCTCAAGCTTAATTACATTACCCTTTTCCTTTGCAATGACATTTGCCACATTTACAAGCTCTCCCGGCTTATCAGGAAGAAGCACTGATACGGTAAATACCCTGCCCCTTTGTATAAGTCCAAACTGCAGCATGGAGGACATGGTGATAATGTCCATATTTCCGCCGCTAAGTATAGATACAACCTTCTTATCCCTGCAATTAAGATGCTTAAGGGCAGCTACCGATAAAAGTCCTGAATTTTCACAGACAATTTTATGGTTTTCAACCATATCAAGAAATGCTCCTATAAGCTCGTCATCCTCTATGGTTATAATATCGTCAATATTTTTTTGTATATACGGGAATATTATTTCTCCCGGCGTCTTTACCGCTGTTCCGTCCGCAATAGTTGCGGCGCTTGGAAGAGTTACCACCTTCCCGGCTTCAATAGACGCCTTCATGCAGCTTGCGTTTGCAGGCTCAACACCTATAACCTTTATATTCGGATTAAGCATTTTTGCCAGTGTGCTTACGCCTGTTGCAAGTCCTCCTCCTCCGATTGGCACAAGTATATAATCAACGGTAGGTATTTCCTTTATAATCTCCATGGCGACAGAGCCCTGTCCCGTTGCCACCTCAAGGTCGTCAAAGGGATGCACAAAGGTATAGCCATGCTCCTTAGAAAGCCTTAAGGCCTCTCCGTATGCCTCATCATACACGTTTCCGTAAAGAACAACGTCTGCGCCATAGCTTTTTGTCCTGTTTACCTTCATAAGAGGCGTGCCGACAGGCATTACTATGGTTGCTTTTACTCCGTATATGTTTGCCGCATTTGCCACGCCCTGGGCATGATTTCCTGCAGACGCCGTAATAAGCCCCTTTTCTCTCTCATCATCTGTCATCTGACTGATTTTATAAAATGCGCCTCTTACCTTATATGCTCCTGTCCTCTGCATGTTTTCAGGCTTTAAATAAACCCTGTTTCCGCACTGGCTGCTGAAAAACTCACTGTATATAAGGTTTGTAGGTATAGTTACCTTTTTTACTATCTCTGCTGCTTCTTCAAATTTCTCTAAGGTTAATTTGTCTAACATTTTTCCTCACTTGCGATTGAAAATTTTTATTTTTCAATCTTTTCCTTTCCTTTTATAATTCTATTCTTCATTATCATCAAAAAGCGCATTTACAAACTCGTCTGCATTAAACCTCTGCATGTCGTCTATCTGCTCGCCTATGCAAATGTACTTTACAGGCACCTTAAGCTCTGACTGGATTGCCACCGCTATTCCTCCCTTAGCTGTTCCGTCAAGCTTAGTAAGTATTATGCCTGTCACATCCGTAACCTCCATAAACTGCCTTGCCTGCTCTAATGCATTCTGACCTGTGGTACCGTCAAGGACAATAAAGTTTTCCCTATATGCATCACTATATTCCTTTTCTATTATTCTGTCAATTTTTTTAAGCTCCTCCATAAGATTTTTTTTATTGTGGAGCCTTCCTGCCGTATCACATAACAGAACGTCTGCATTTCTAGCCTTTGCGGCGGAAATTGCGTCAAATACAACAGCTCCCGGGTCAGAGCCCTGATTCTGCGCTATAATGTCAACGCCTGCCCTGCGTGACCACTCTGTAAGCTGCTCTATGGCTGCAGCCCTGAAGGTATCGGCTGCCGCAAGAATAACCTTTTTCCCCTTAGCCTTAAGCTGACCTGCCAGCTTTCCTACTGAGGTGGTCTTTCCCACGCCGTTTACGCCTATAAACAGGACTATTGACTTCCTATCCTCAAAATCGTATGCCGTGTCGTCAACATGCATTATTTCCTTTATGCTTTCTATAAGAAGGGACTTACACTCTGCCGGCTCCTTAATCTTGTTTTCCCTAACCTTCTCCCTGAGGCTTTCAAGAATTTTTTCCGTTGTGTTAACCCCTAAGTCAGCCATAATAAGAATTTCCTCAAGCTCCTCATAGAAATCATCATCAATGCTTGAAAATCCGTTTAGTATACTGTCAATTCCGGACTTTATACTGTTTCTGGTTTTTGTAAGTCCCGCCTTAAGCTTAGCGAAAAATCCTTTTTTTTCTTCATTCATAACATTAATTCCTTTCCTTTTACTAAATTACTGAGCCTCCTCCATATCGTTAAGCCTGTCTTGAATAAGATTTACCGAGACAAGTATAGATACGCCCTTCTCCTGCATGGTTATTCCATACAGCCTGTCTGCCGCCGCCATAGTTCCTCGTCTGTGAGTAATTACTATAAACTGGGTATGGTCGGTAAGCTTATGTAAATAATCTGCGTATCTGCCTACGTTTGAATCGTCAAGGGCCGCCTCTATCTCGTCTAACAGACAGAAGGGCGACGGCTTTAAATTTTGTATTGCAAACAACAGCGCTATGGCGGTAAGCGCCTTCTCTCCCCCTGAAAGCTGCATCATATTTTGAAGCTTCTTTCCCGGAGGCTGGGATATAATAGCAATGGATGCCTCCAATATATCCTCGTCATCTGCAAGCTCTATAGTTCCCTTGCCTCCTCCAAACAGTATTTTAAACACCTTATCAAACTCTGTCTTTATCTCTGAAAGCTTCTCCGTAAACTGCTTTCTCATTCCTGCGTCAAGCTCCGCTATAATCTTTTCAAGAGTCTCCTCCGCCGTAACAAGGTCGTCATGCTGTCCCTTTAAAAAGCTGTATCTCTCTGATACCTCCTTATATTCCTCTATTGAATTAACATTTACATCACCAAGGCTTTTTATTTCATTCCTTAGGGTAGAAATATTTCTTTTCATATCGACAGGATTGTCTAAGTCTTCATCCTTCAATTCCAACGCTTCGCTATATGTTATCTCATATTCATCCCACATATAGTTTACATGCTTTTCATTTGCCTCCTCAAGCTTCTCCCTCTGTGAATTTATGCGGAATATATCCTTGTCAAGCCTGCTTATGTCCTCTGAAAGCTGCTCCCTTTTTGTGAAGAAATCCTTATGCTCCTTTGTCTGCTCCTCCTTTTCATCTGTCATAGAGCTTATGTCCTTTTCAAGAGCTTCTATTTTTGCTTCCGTGTCTGTTATTTTATCGTTTACACTGTCTATTTTATTATACTTTTCTAATGTATCCCTCTGGGCCTCCTCCATGCCAAGCCTTATATTTTCCTGCTCCTCCTTAAGCTTTACTATCTCTCCGTTTACTCTGGCAAGATTTTCACTTACAAAATCTTTCCTTTGGGTAAGTCCTGCGAGCTTAAGCCTTAACTCCTCGTTATTTTTAAGCTCCAGCGCCTTAAGCTCCTCATTACGCTCAATTTCATTATTCAACTGAATTATCCTGTCCTCAAGCTCCTTATTTTTATCCTCCTGACCTGTAAGCTCCATATTCAGCTTTTCATAATTTGTGTTTATGTCGGCTATCTGCGCCGCTATCTCCCCATTCTCCTTTGTGAAGTCATTATAGCTTATATCTATCTCCTTCTTTTTCTCAGCTGCCGCATTTAAATTCATCTTAACCGTATTCTGTAAAATATACTGCTCATTTAGCACAAGCTTAATTTTCTCAGCTTCCTCTCTTACAGTACGGGCCTCGTTTTCTAGGAGCCCTATCCTGCTTTCATCCTGAAGCATTTCACCTCTTAAGACTTTTATTCTTTCCTCAAGCTCAAAAAGCTCTCTTCTTCGTCCAAGAAGATTACTGCTGTTCTTAAAGGCTCCTCCTGACAATGAGCCTCCTGCATTTAAAAGCTCTCCCTCCAGTGTAACCATTCTAAGGGAATAATTATACTTTCTTGCTATAACAAGGGCATTATCAATATTGTCAACGACTACTACCCTGCCTAAGAGATATTTTGCAATATTTTCACAGGACTTATCTATTGTAACAAGGTCGCAGGCAAGGCCTATTACGCCCTTTTCAAAAAGTGCCCTTTCATTTGTGAAGCCTGTCTTGTTTGCAATACTGCTAAGGGGCAGAAAGGTTGCTCTTCCGTATTTATTCTTTTTCAGATATTCTATGACATCCTTGGCGGTATTTTCATTATTTGTAACTACATTTTGAATATTACCCCCAAGAGCAGTTTCTATTGCAACCTCATACTTCTTTTCTGTCTTTATAATATCTGCCACAACGCCGACTATTCCCTTGTTTTTCTCCTTTAGCTCCATTATTTTTTTTATGCTGTTTCCATAGCCCTCATATCGCTCAGTAAGGTTCCTAAGGGCTTCCAGCCTTGAATTAGTCTCGTGATACTGCCTTTGATTTTCCTCCCTGCTTTTTCCTGCTTTCTTTATGCTTTCGGTTATATCCTTAAGCTTTTCATTTTTTTCCTTTATCTCGTCCATTGAGGATATAATTTCATTATTTACCTTCTTTAATTCTTCATTAAGCTGTGTAATAATACTGTCCTGCATATCCTTATCGCTTTGAAATTTAACCATTCTCTGATTAAGCTCTGCCTTCCGGATATTTATCTGCTCAAGCATAGTATCATAACGCTGTATTTTAGCCTTTATGCCTGACTTTTCATTAAGAAGGCTTATAATATTATTTTTTAAATCCTCAACCTCCGTTGTAAGGCTGTTTATTTTCTCTGTTACTTCAGACACCTTACTATCTGCCTCGTTTTGTATGTCTGATGCATTGCCAAGCTCAAGCTTTATCTCCTGCCTCTGGGCATCAAGCTTATCCCTCTCAATATTATATTCTTCAATACCAAGCTTTATTGCATTTATTCTGTTTTTATAATGCTCATCATTGATTTTAGAGGAATTTATCTGTTCGTTTAAAACCTTTATCTCACCCTCTAGCTGTCCCTTGTAAAGGCTTGCGCTATTAAGCTCTTCCCTTTTTTCTTCAAGCCTGACGTTTAAATTCTCTATAAAAATATCAAGCTCCTCATAGCTTTTCTTTGCTTCCTCTAAAAGCCCCTGCTTTTCCTCCATATCCTTAGATGCAATATTATGCTTTTCTGAAAGCTCCAAAAGTTCTCCCTTAATTCTTGTTATTTCCACAAGGAACATATTTATATCATATTTTTTTAATTCTTCCTTATATTTAAGGTATTTTCTGGCTTTTTCCGACTGCCGCAAAAGAGGTCCCACCTGCTTTTCAAGCTCTGCGAGAATATCCGTAACTCTTATAAGATTCTGCTTTTCATTTTCAAGCTTTTTAACAGCCTCTGCCTTCCTTCTCTTAAATTTTACTATACCGGCAGCCTCGTCAAAAAGCTCTCTCCTCTCCTCAGGCTTTCCGCTTAAGATTTTATCTATCTGTCCCTGTCCTATGATAGAATAGCCCTCTTTACCTATTCCAGTATCATAGAAAAGCTCGTTTACATCCTTTAGACGGCATACTGAGCCATTTATCATATATTCGCTTTCACCTGACCTGAAAAGTCTCCTTGACACCGTTACCTCGTCATAGTCTACGGAAAGGGCGTGGTCTTTATTGTCAAGTGTAATTGCAACATATGCAAAGCCGAGAGGCTTACGGTTTTCAGTTCCTGCAAATATGACGTCCTCCATCTTTCCGCCGCGAAGCTGCTTTATACGCTGCTCGCCAAGCACCCACCGCACTGCGTCCGCCACATTGCTTTTTCCGCTTCCGTTTGGTCCTACAATGGCTGTTATTCCCTTATGAAATTCAAATTTTATTCTGTTGGCAAAGGATTTAAAGCCCTGCACCTCTATGCTTTTTAAATACATTTTTATCTTTCACCCTGTTCTCTTAATTTTAGTATTGCTTCATATGCTGCCTGCTGCTCGGCCCGCTTTTTTGTCCTGCCTTTTCCGCTGCCTATAATTTTTCCGTCAAATATGGCGTTTACCTTAAATTCCTTATCATGGTCAGGGCCCTCTTCGCCTGTAAGAACATATTCAACACGCTCCTTAAAGGCCTTCTGCAGCATTTCCTGAAGGATGGTCTTGCTATCATAAAAGAGATGTTTGTTTTCTATATCCCTCATAACAAATTTCCTTACGAACTCTTTTGCATTAGCAAACCCACCGTCCAGATAAACAGCTCCTATCAGCGCCTCAAAGGCGTCTGATATAATGGAATCTCTTTTCCTTCCTCCTGTTATTTCCTCTCCCCTGCCAAGCTTTAAGTATTTTTCAAGCTCTATATCCCTGGCGCATTCAGCCAGTGTAGGCTCGCATACAATGCTTGCCCTAAGCCTTGTCAGCTCTCCCTCCGTTTTGTTTCTATACTCTTCAAATAAAAATTCACTTGAGAAAAGCTCAAGCACTGCGTCTCCCAAAAACTCCAGCCTCTCATTGTGCTTAAACTTTCCAAGCTTAAAATCATTTGCATAGGAGCTGTGGGTAAGCGCCAGCTCCAAAATATCCCTGTCAATAAAGCTGTATCCTATTTTTCCTTCCAGTTCCTCTAAATTTTTCTTCATAAAATACTGTTTCCCTTCATTTAAAACGCTACTGCAATGCTTTTTACCTGCATTAACAGTAGCGCGCATCCGTACATTACCCGTGATTTGTTTACATAGCTTCCCTTACCTGCTTCATAACGTCTCCAACAGTGATTATTTTTTCCGCCGCCTCAGCAGGTATTTCTATATCAAATTCCTCCTCTATTCCCATTACTATCTGGAATACGTCGAGGGAATCTGCCCCCAAATCGTCTGTAAATGTAGTATCCTCTGTAATATCATCAGAATTTATGTTTAATACCTCGGCAATAATTTCTTTTAACTTATTCAATTCCATATCTTTTCCCATACCTTTCCCAGCCTGCGCTTATGCGCAAATATATGAAAATATCATGTATTTTCCCTTAAGGAATTATTCCTCTCCGCTTATATTTTCTTTTATCTTCTCATTTATTTTCTGTTCCTTAAAGGTTATACACTGTAAAATTGAATTTGATATTTCTTTGTAGGTTGAGTTGCCATGTGATTTTACCACAAGTCCCTTGCAGCCAAGCAAAGGCGCTCCTCCATACTCATCTGCGCTGAATGATTTCATGGTTTCCTTTAACGCAGGCTTTATAAGAAGCGCTCCTATCTTGCTTCTGAATGAGGACATAAGACCTGCCTTAATTTTTTTTATGAGAGTCATACCCAGCCCCTCGTAAAGCTTAAGTATAACGTTTCCCACAAAGGCGTCAGCCACTATAACATCAGCTCCGCCTGACGGTATATCTCTTGCCTCAATGCTTCCGATAAAATTAATGTCCGTAAGCTGCTTAAGCATTGGCATTGTTTCCTTTACAAGAGCATTGCCCTTTTCCTCCTCAGCGCCTATATTTACTATGGCTACTTTTGGATTTTTAATACCTATAACGTTTTCCATATATATTGAGCCCATTCTTGCCCACTGTACAAGATTAGTCGGCTTTGCGTCAACGTTTGCCCCTGCGTCAAGAAGAAGCGTCACTCCGTTAGCTGTGGGAATAAGAGGAGCCATAGGCGGCCTCTCTACGCCCTTTATCCTTCCTACAATTATCTGTCCCCCTACCAAAATGGCTCCTGAGTTTCCGGCTGACACAAACGCATCCGCCTCTCCCTCCTTTACCATATTCATTGCCACTACAAGTGAGGAATCCTTTTTCTTTCTTATGGCCTCCACCGGCGGCTCTCCTGTCTCTATAACCTCTGACGCATGCACTACTTCTATCTGCTCCCTGTTATATTCATACTGGGACAGTTCCTTTTCTAAAATATCCTGCACGCCTACAAGCTTTACTTTCACATTTGCATTTTTGCCTGCGGCATCCACTGCGCCCTTTACCATCTGTGAAGGAGCGTTGTCTCCTCCCATTGCGTCAAGGGCCACTATAGTTTTTTCCATTAATATACACCTTCCATTTTTCAAAATAATAGCTTTTTACCACTCATAGTAGTTTACAGGAAATCATAAAAAAAAGCAACCCAAAAAAAAGTGCCGCACGGCAGCGGCACTTATAAATTCGGCAGAGCCGAATTCTTAGTGTTTCGCCACTATACTTTCGCTTTAGAAATTTCCCTTAAGAAAAAAGTGCCAAGAACTTTAGTGCTTTGAGCTTTAGGTCTTTGAGCTTTAGTGCTTTTAATAAGAAAGAGCCAGCAACGCTGACTCTTTCCTATCCTCTGATTAGTCCTGAGGAATAATCTCTTTCTTATTGTAGCTTCCGCAAGCCTTGCATACCCTGTGAGGCATCATAAGAGCCCCGCACTTGCTGCACTTAACAAGATTTGAAGCTGACATTTTCCAGTTAGCTCTTCTCTTGTCTCTTCTGGCCTTAGAAGTTTTATTTTTTGGACAAATAGACATGGTTTACACCTCCTTAAAGCTTTTAAAAACCTCCATGGCTTTCGCCATTCTCGGGTCAATTTCTGTGGTATCACAACCACAATCTCCATGGTTGAGATTCATGCCACATCTATTACAAATTCCCCTACAGTTCTCACTGCAAAGAATTTTCATAGGTAAATTCATCAGAATCTCACCGTAGGCGAACTTCTCTGCATCAAATGACATTCCATCCAAATAAGTCATCTCATCCAATACATCTCTCTGTGCGCCATCCGTATCGCCTAAGTTTATTTCTTTAGAAGTACTAATGTGAATTTCCTGCTTTACATCCTCAAGACACCTGTCACATGGCATTAGTAATACAACAAAAAGCTCTGCCTCCATGTTAACCTTCTTTTTTCCAAGTCCGGTAAATTTAACAGTCATAGGTCTCTTATCTATTATTTTATAAGAGCCAAGCTTTGTGCTGAATTCATCCATTTCCAAAGGTATCTCCACAGACTTAACCTTATCCCTGAGAGATAAAAGCTCAGATAAATCAATAACCATAAATACCTCTTTTCATTGTATAACTGCCTGTAATAACTGCAGGCAGACAACAAATTATTCACACAGTGAATGATTATACATAAAATATTGTCTTTTGTCAACTTTTTTCCATATAAAAATTAGGATAAAAATTTCTTTTTGAAAATTTTTATATAAGCAGAGCTTTCACCCTACCGTACATAAATTTCAATGTCGCCTGTGCTGGTTTTAATCTCACATTTACCGCCTGTAGTTGATTTTGGAACACTGATATCTCCCGTCGAGGTCTCAGTAATAAATATCTTTTCGGTAAGTAAGCTGCCTGTTACGTCACCCGTGCTTGTTTTAACAAATATTTGTGAAGCATCGCTGTTTTCAAATTCTACATCACCTGTACTGCTCCTTATGGAAAAGCTCTCAGATGCGGCAACATTTCTTAAGAGTATATCTCCCGTACTGCTTTCGGCAGAAAAATTCATACATGTAACGTCTGTCAATCTAACTTTCCCTGTATTTGTTTCCGCCTTAATGGAGCCTTTAGCAGTGACAGAGCCTATATTGATATCTCCTGTAGAAGTAGAAAGATTAATATCTTCTGCCAAAAGCGTATCTGTCGTTATGTCTCCGGTGCTCATTTTGATTTTTATGGTATTTAAAGCAGAGCCATGGCAGGTTACGTCTCCCGTATGACCTGTAATTTCAATATTCTCAAAGATGAAATTGTCAGGTATGTCAATATCACCCGTATTTGAAGCTACTACAAGAGAAGCATACTCTTTCTTGGGAAGATATACAGTCATCTTCATACCTCCAAAAAAAACGCCTATATGCTCATACCATTTTCGTGTATCTGCCGTATCTATCATAAGGGCTCCGTCCTTCACCCTCACAGAATGCTTAAGCTTTTCCTGTTCATAGCAGACTACTCTGCACTTTTCATTGTCTGACGGCAGAAATACAATATCCGTTGTCTTTACATCAATTAATATTTTACTGAAATTTCCCTCTGCCTCATATACATTTGTTTCGTATTCCGCCATACTTAGCTTGGAAAAATCAAAATTTAATGCGGCCATTACGCCTATAAAAATGAACAAGCCAACTGAAGCAAGAACAGCCCCAATAATAAGCCATAATTTTTTTGCTTTACTCATTTCACATCCTCCTTTCCGATAAACCAGGATTTAATGCCTAAAGCCATCTTTTTTGTCAGCAGTAAAATTCCCTGGGAAGCCTCCTTGCATCCGAAAAACAACAAAATGAATAATCCGGCGCAAAAAATACCGAAGCCAAGTATACCAATTCCCGGCAGAGCCTTGCCTTGAAATATAAAAACAACGCTGGAGAAAATTCCGGTGAAAAAGCAGGCTCCCAATGCCACCTCAACTGCCCACAATGAAAAAATTACAGACCATATTACAATGTAAAAGGAAAATACTATTGCAAACAGGGCAATCAAAAGAGAAAACCATATTGGAGAGCCCAATATCAAAAGCACAATTTCCCATGCCCTAAAGCTCCTCTTTGGCTTAACCTTCTCCTTTACAAGCTTTGACAGAGGAATTTCCGACACAATCTGCGATACAATATCATCTACATTGCCAATCTCATCGACAGCAGCTTCCTCTGTTACGCCCTCCTCCATCCGGTCGTCAATCATTTCGCTGTAAAATGTCAGCCGTTCTTCTATGTCATATTCGGGTAAGCCAGACAGTCCTTTTCTTAACCTGTCTAGAAATTCTTGTTTACTCATTATTATCATCCTCCTCCTTGGTCACAAACTCATATATGGACATTATCTCTTTCCACTCGTCTTTAAAAGCTTCAATGCGCTGTAATCCCATATGGGTAATGTGATAATATTTCCGAAGCCTTCCTCCATGCTCTGCAGTCTTAACCATCAGCATACCGGACACCTCCAAACGCTTTAAAATAGTGTATAGAGTTGACTCAGACATCTCAATATACGGCTTCATATCCTTAATAATCTTATAGCCGTATGAAGCTTCATTCTTAATGGCAGCCAATACACATACATCTAAAAGACCGCGCTTTAACTGAATATCCATACTATACCTCCTTTTACATAATACATCATATAACGAAGTATTGGCTTTGTCAATATTTTTTTACGATATTATAATCTGTATTCTATAAGCTGTAAGCATAAAAAGAGCCGCCGCAATAAGAATTTAACATACAAGATATGGCGCCGGCATATAACCGTATTTTGGATATCTTTTATATATTTTTCTTAATGGGGCAGCTCCCGCTATAATTTTTTTATACAAAGTCTCAGGCTACACAAAGAGCTAAAGCTCTTTAAGCTAAAACTCTTGACACTTTTTTATTTTTCTACAAGCTCCTTTGTTTCTCTGGCTATCTTAAGCTCCTCGTTTGTAGGAATAACAACTACCTTAATTTTTGAATTTGGCGTAGAAATATACCTGTCTTCGCCTCTCTTATTATTTGCTTCCTCGTCTAATTCTACACCTAAATATCCAAAGTATGACAGCACATTCTTTCTTACGTCATGGTCGTTTTCCCCTACTCCTGCCGTAAATGCAATTACATCTACTCCATTCATTGCAGTAATATAGCTTCCTATGTATTTTGCCACCCTGTAGCAGAATACGTCAAGGGCCATCTTTGCTCTTTCATTTCCTTTTTCAGCCGCTGACCAAAGGTCTCTGAAATCACTTGAAACTCCGCTAAGTCCAAGCATACCTGACTTTTTATTTAAGATATTTAACATCTCGTTAATATCCTTATTCTCTTTATTTGCTATAAACTGCGCTACTGCCGGGTCTATATCTCCGCTTCTTGTTCCCATTGCCAGTCCCTCTAAAGGAGTAAGTCCCATGCTTGTATCTATACATTTTCCGTTTACGACTGCCGATATAGACGAGCCATTTCCAAGGTGACATACTATAACCTTTGAATTGTCAGGATTAAGTCCTGCAAACTCAATAGCCCTTGCTGAAACAAAGGCATGGCTTGTACCATGGAAGCCGTATTTTCTTATGGCATATTTTTCATAGTATTCATATGGGATGGCATACATATATGCCTTCTCAGGCATAGTCTGATGAAATGCAGTGTCAAATACCGCTACGTTTGGCTTTCCCGGTATAGCCTTCTCGCACGCTTCAATTCCTATAAGATTTGCAGGATTATGTAAAGGTCCTAAGTCAAAGCATTCCCTTACTACCTTCTTAACATCATCATTTACTATTATCGAAGCGCTGTACTTCTGTCCTGCGTGAAGAACCCTGTGGCCTACCGCTCCTATTTCATCAATGTGCGAGATAACCCCGTGGTCAGAATCAACAAGGGCATCAAGAACCATCTGAACTGCCGTGCTGTGGTCCGGCATAGGAGCCTCCTTAACATATTTTTCCTTACCCTCAGGCTTATGAGTAAGTACAGAGCCCTCTGCTCCTATTCTCTCACAAAGTCCCTTTGCAAGCACCTCCTCATTTTCCATATCAAATAACTGATACTTAAGTGAAGAGCTTCCGCAGTTTAAAACTAAAATTTTCATGTTTAATTTTCTCCTTAAATATATATTTTGTATGCTTTAATTTGTATATACCGTCTTAAGCTGACATTAATTTAATTATTCTGCGCCTGCACTGCAGTAATTGCAATAACGCCTACAATATCCTTTGACGAGCAGCCTCTTGAAAGGTCATTTACCGGCTTTGCAATTCCCTGTGTCATAGGACCGTAGGCTTCTGCCTTTGCAAGTCTTTGTACCAGCTTATATCCTATATTTCCTGCGTCAAGGTCAGGGAATATAAGAACATTTGCGCTGCCTGCCACGCTGCTTCCCGGAGCCTTTGACTCTCCTACGCTCGGAACTATGGCAGCGTCCGCCTGAAGCTCTCCGTCAAGATTAAGCTGCGGCGCCGTCTCCTTTGCAATTCTTGTTGCCTCTGTTACCTTATCTATATCGGCATGCTTTGCGCTGCCCTTTGACGAATGGGACAGCATGGCAACCTTTGGCTCCTTGCCTACAAGAAGCTTAAAGCTTTCTGCCGACGAAACTGCAATGGCTGCAAGCTCCTCCGGATTTGGGTTTTGGTTAAGTCCGCAGTCTCCGAATACAAATGTGCCCTTCTCTCCAAACTCACAGTCAGGAACCTCCATAAGGAAAAATGCAGATACAATCTTTGTTCCCGGCTTCGTTTTAACTATCTGAAGGGCTGGCTTAAGAGTATTTGCCGTAGAATGACACGCGCCGGAAACAACTCCGTCTGCATCTCCCGCCTTTACCATAACACACGCATAAAACATGTATTCATTCATAAGAAGGCTTGTCGCTTCCTCCTTTGTCATACCCTTGCTCTTTCTAAGCTCAACCAGTAAATCTATGTACTCAGGCGTCTTCTCATATGTAGCCGGATTTACTATAACAGCCTTAGATATGTCAAGTCCCTCGCTGTTCTTTTCAATTTCCTCCGGCGTACCGATAATAACAAGATTTGCAATATCCTCTGCCAATACCTCTGCAGCGGCCTCAAAAGTTCTTCTGTCCATTGACTCAGGCAATACTATCGTCTTTTTGTTCTGTTTTGCTCTTGATTTGATTTCATCAATAAATCCCATATCAAAAGTCTCCTTTCGTTATTAATTAGTTATAATTATAAGAAAAAAATATATATAACATTATAAATCAAAGTTTTTCTGTATACAAGATAAAAAAATATAATTTTGTACAAATTTTAATACATTTTTTTTTAAAAATTTCTTGCCATATCCTTATATTTAGTTTATAATCTTTACGGTAGCAATTTGCTACAGCAAAGCGATAACGCTTTATTTTTTATATCAGGCATTGTATACAATTATACAAAGTTTTTTATTTTAATTATAGGAGGAAAAACAAATGTCATACGTTGATGAGGTAATTGATTTAGTAGTAAAGCAGAATCCTGCCGAGCCTGAATTTCATCAGGCAGTAAAGGAGGTTCTTGAATCCTTAAGAGTAGTTGTTGAGGCTAATGAGGAGAAATTCAAAAAAGAAGCTCTCTTAGAGAGAATTGTTAATCCTGAGCGTCAGATTAAATTCAGAGTTCCTTGGGTAGACGATAAGGGACAGGTTCATGTAAATACAGGCTACAGAGTTCAGTTTAACTCTGCTATTGGTCCGTACAAGGGCGGCTTAAGATTACATCCTTCTGTAAACCTTGGTATTATTAAGTTTTTAGGCTTTGAGCAGATTTTCAAAAATTCTCTTACAGGACTTCCTATCGGCGGCGGTAAGGGCGGCTCTGATTTTGACCCTAAGGGAAAAAGCGACAGAGAGGTTATGGCATTCTGCCAAAGCTTTATGACAGAGCTTAGCAAGTACATAGGCGCCGACACTGACGTTCCTGCAGGCGATATAGGCACAGGCGCAAGAGAAATCGGCTACCTTTTTGGCCAGTACAAGAGACTTCGCGGATTATATGAGGGCGTTCTCACAGGTAAGGGACTATCATACGGCGGCTCTTTGGCAAGAACAGAGGCAACAGGCTATGGCTTATTATATTTCACAGAGGAAATGTTAAAGTGCAACAATATTGAGCTTGCAGGAAAAACAGTTTCTGTTTCAGGCTCAGGAAACGTTGCCATATATGCAGCGCAAAAGGCTAAGGAGCTTGGCGCTAAGGTTGTTACTGTTTCAGATTCTACAGGCTGGATTTATGATGCGGAAGGAATTGACATAGAGCTTCTTAAGGAGGTTAAGGAGGTCAACAGGGCAAGACTTACAGAGTATGCTGCTAAGAGAGCAAGCGCTGAGTATCACGAGGGACGCGGCGTATGGTCTGTAAAGGTTGACGTTGCTCTTCCATGCGCTACCCAGAACGAGCTTAACCTTGAAGATGCTAAGCAGCTTGTTGCTAACGGTGTTATTGCTGTTGCAGAGGGTGCTAATATGCCTACTACTATTGAGGCTACTGAGTACTTACAGAAGAATGGCGTATTATTTGCTCCGGGCAAGGCTGCAAATGCCGGCGGCGTTGCTACCTCTGCTCTTGAAATGAGCCAGAACTCTGAGAGACTTAGCTGGACATTTGAGGAGGTTGACGCTAAGCTTCATGATATTATGGTAAACATCTTCCACAACCTTGACAATGCCGCTAAAAAGTATGGCTTTGAGGGCAACTATGTTGTAGGCGCAAACATCGCAGGCTTTGAGAAGGTTGCTGACGCAATGACTGCACAGGGTATTGTATAAAAAATGTCTTTTAAAGCCGTAACATGCGAATTTGGCAGAGCCAATTTTTGTGTTTTATGGCTTCCATAACAAGATTTCCTATTATTTAAAAAATAAAGCTGTCCCATTAATTTGTAATTATACAAAATATAGCTGTATTTCTCAATACATATATATATATTGTATAATGACTGTTTAATGGGACAGCTCATTTTTTATTATATACTAATTTATATCAGATATTCCTCCGCTAAAATCAGGTATTTGGCTATTATCAGGTTTTCGAATATCATCGGGCATTTGACTGTTATCAGGTCTTTCTCCGTTAAAATTATCCGGCGGCTGATTATCATCCGTCATTCCGGCTCCGGCTTCACCGTTATCTCTTCTGCCTCCATGACCTCCGCCAAAACCGCCGTTTCCTCCAAAGCCTGTACGTTCTCCTATATTACTGAGTATAGATGTAACCTCTGTAAAGCCCTCCTCTACGCCGCCAAAATACGCCGTATATGTTTCTCCATTTTTTATATCAGGAGTACATACTACAATACTGTTGTATTTCTTTGACGGAGTATAGACTGCAATCTTATTTTTGCCACTGTCCGTTAATAAAAATTCAGTTCCTCCGTTCTGATATGACGATGTAACTACGGTTATACAATACTGTGTTGACGACGTGCTGACGCTTTGAAGCATTCCTGAGCTTCCTGCCGCTATTAAAATTCCTCCTGTCATATTAAATGTCGAATCATAATCTAAGGCGCCGTTTCCGTCATTCTCCGGTCCGTCTATATATACCTCTCCTCCTGTCATTGTTATATTACCATTGGAATCCAGACCGTCGCCGGAAGCGTTTATATATATTTCGCCTCCGTTTATCTCCATATTTCCTGTTGATGAGGAAAAACCGTTCATTCCCGGTCTTCCTCCCATTGATGAGCCGTCGTTTCCCCCGGCGGCATTTATTCCGTCATCACTTGAGATTATATCTATATGTCCGCCGTTAATAATAATTTCTGCCGACTCTATTCCTTCATAGCTCTTTTTTATGTCTATGGTTCCGTCTGTTATTTTAAGCTCACTGTCGGAATGTATACCGTCGTCGCCGCTTGAAATAATAAATTTTCCTCCGTCAATATTTATGGAATTATTGGTGTGGATTGAGTCATCCTCCGAATTAATGGTAATATTTCCTTCTGTAATTGTAATATCCACTCCCGCCTTTATTCCTTTTCTGCTTGTGTCTGATTTTGCATTTCCTCCGCCCCACATGCTGCTTGCGCTTGTAACTCCTGCTCCTCCGCCTGTAGTAATATCTATGGTTCCTCCGGCTATCTTCATACACGTCTCTGCCTGTATGCCATCCTCACCTGCCGTTATTTTTATGTTGCCATCTTCAATAAGAATATACCCTAAAGAAGCGTCGTTACTGTTATCACTCTTTAGTCCGTCGCCATCTGATTTTATCTCTATTTCTCCGCTTCTAATAACAAGATAATCCTTGCCCTTTATACCATTATTTTTGGCATTAACGGTAAGCTTTATATCATTTATCTCCAATGTGTCCTTACCTGCTATTCCATTATTAAAATTTCCGTTTACCGTAAGCTTTCCGCCTCCTGATATAACAAGGTCATCCTTACTGAATATACATGCGTTTGGCTCCTCATCCTCTGATATGTCATATGTATATTCCTTTGCGTCAGTCAGGGTGTTCTCTGTTCCTATGGCTGCTGAAACAATGGTTTTACTGGCATTTTTAACATATATGGGCGAATTTACGGAGCTTGTTATATCTGCGTCTGCAAGGATTATCCATACTGTTCCTCTATCCTGCGTATCTACTACTATCTGTCCGTTTTTTGCTGTTCCTGTCACAATATATGTTCCCGGCTGATTTACAGTTACAATGCCGTCCGACGCCGCTGCTCCAACTGCATTTGTTTTAACGCTGTCTCCATCAAAGGCTATAAGATTATTCTCCCCAGCCTCAACTACTACGTCTGCACCTTCTCCTGAAAGCTTTCCTGAGACCTTTACCGCAACAGTCTGCTCATTTTCCTGTACATGCTCCGCCTCTATGTCAAACCTTGCGGCTGATTCATTATTTATCTGACTGTTGTCATTGCTATTATCACTGCCGCCATTTTTATTATCCCCAGTCTGCTCTATACTGCTCTTTGTCTCTTCCGTTTCATTATCTGAGCTGCTGCAGCCCCATAAAGATGATAATATCATTACCCCTATTACCCCGGCTGCCATTATTTTTTTTCTCATAAGCTGTTTCCTCTTTTCCTATATATTTTTATTATTATAATCTTCTTTACATCTGTCATGTACATTAACAGTATCCTATTTATATGTGAAAATAATGTGAAAACAGTTTGACTTATAGATGAATAACGAATAATATAAAAGTGTCGGAGGAGTTAAATCTCTTTAAATGATACTTTCAGATTATGAAGGTGAACTTGTTTATTGACCAAATTAATTTTATATAATTAAGGAGCCGCCTATGTCAACAGTGGGACTTATAACTGAATACAATCCTTTTCATCTTGGACATAAGTATCATATATCCGAGGCTAAACGCTTAACAGGCGCTGATACTGCCATTGTTATAATGAGTGGAAATTACGTACAGCGGGGTGAGCCTTCCTTTGCGGATAAGTATACTAAAACAAAAATAGCGCTTAACAATGGCGCTGATTTGGTTATTGAGCTTCCATACTGCTTTGCGTGCGCCAGCGCCGAATATTTTGCATATGGAGCTGTTTCCATACTTGACAGGCTTGGCGTAACAGATTTTTTGTGCTTTGGAGCTGAAAATAATGATATAAATACGCTTACAGCCATAGCAGATATTTTATCCTCTGAGCCTGATATGTACCGTTCATTTTTAAATAATGAATTAAAGAAAGGCATTTCCTTTCCACAGGCCAGAGAAGCCGCCCTTGGACAATATACGGGATGGAATACGGCTGATATTCACAATATATTATCAGCTCCTAACAACATTCTTGCCATTGAGTATCTAAAGGCTCTCTCAAAGCTAAAAAGCTCCATTAAGCCTGTTTCCCTTAAGCGTATTAATGCCTCCTATCATGACAGTGCAAGGGATAAACGCTTTTATTCTGCCGCCGCCATACGCAGCTTAGCAGAATATTCATATAATGACCTTAGAAATACTCTTGACAATATAGATAATCATTATTTATCGTCATTTATGAAGTCCTTCCCGATTCTGCCTGACGACTTCTCTGTAATGGTTGGATATTCGCTTCATACCCATATTTTTAACAATACGTTAAACCATATTTTTGGTATGACTAAGGCTCTTTCAAACCGTATCAGAAAAAATATGGGAAATTATATTAATATTACTCAATTTTCTCATTTGCTGAAAACTAAGGATATAAGCTACACTGCCGTTTCAAGGGCATTATTGCACTGTGTGTTAAATATATTCAGCGATGATATGGCTGAATATATGGACAATGATATCTGCTCCTTTGTAAGGGTGCTTGGATTTTCGGCAGACCATGACAATATATTTAATTTAATAAAAGCCTCCTCTGATATGGAAATAATCACAGGTCTTAAAGGCTTTGAGGATAACGCCCGGTTAAATCCAACCGACAGGAAGCTTATCAGAAACGGCATTTACTGTGATAACCTTTACCGTATGGTTTGCAGCCAAAAATATAATTCAAAGCTTCCTACAGAATACGCCTCTTTTTTGCAAAAAACAAAAAATAAATTTCAATCATCTGTAAACTGATTTTTATCTCCCAATGTGGGACCCTGTATGGGGCTTTCCTCCTTATAGCCCTCATAGTTTTCAGATATATACTCAAGAAATTTTTTTGCAGCCTCCTCAGTGCTTTCAAATTCATACGGATACCTGCATTTTGACTCTATCTCTATATTACCTTTGTAATTAATGTTTATTTTATATATAAGCTTTAGTGTTTTATGATAAATAAATATATCAAATTCCTCAATACAATTTTTATAATAAAAATCTTCATCTACGTATATATATTTATTATCATTAAAAAAATTGTTCCACAAATATTCATCCTCGTCTATAAAGGTCATTATTCCATATTTTGTCTCGCCTCCCTTTTTAAATTGCCCTTTAAAAGTCATGTTTATTTCCACGTTAGAATTTTTTAAATTTGTATCTGCAATAAAATCCTGTATATTTTCCGGAGCGTATTCTTCTGTATTGATAAGTCCCATATAACAATCAGGCTCCGTCTCCTTAAACGCCACGGCATACTCTGATGAAATATCCATTATTTTATATATTTTATACTCCTCATTATTGCTGCTTGTTACCGTTCCTATACATTCTCCTATATACTCTTCATCAATACTGCTTTGCGTACAACGCCATACATAATCATCAGTTGAAAAAAATTTTTCATATTCAGGGTATTCTGTTTTATATTCGGGAGTACCTAATATTTCTGCAAACATTATAAAGGGTTTTCCGTATGGCTTATACTTACCTGCGCTGCATATATCTTTTATCATCTCCCTCAGCATTTTAATGTCTTCGCTTTCCTCACAGACATAACAATGATTTCTCTGCAATGCCTTATTTTTCTTTATATTCTCTATTTTTTCTATTATGCCAACAACTAATATACCTGCAAGTATTGAAATCACACATATTTGTGTTATTGTTAAAATAATATTTCTTTTCTTCATATGCTTTTCTCCCTCTTGTATATACATTTTAAAACAGCTTTTAAATGTTCAAAAATTATTTTCCTAAAAATTCATTTTTATCACCTAATATCGGAAGATTATCATGCTCTTTAGACTCCTCCTTATATCCCTCATAATTTTCAGCCATATATTCAAGAAGCTCTAACGTTGTATCAGCACTTCCGCTAAACAGGGATGGCTCATCCATTCCGTCTGTTGATATGCTTCCATTTAGTCCAACATCCAAGTAAACTTTATGCTTTAGCTCCTTTTGATAAAGACATATACTCATAACGGTAATTTCTTCATTTGAATTTACTCCTCTGCCTATTCTTCTAACATATTTTCTATTCTTAAAAAACTCATCAAACAGATAATTATCATCTGCAATAAATGTTACCCACATTAATTTTTCTTCATCGTTATTTTTTGATTTCTCATTATAGCTTATAATAATTTCAACATCATTATTTATTATATTCAAGTCATCAATATACATCTGTATGCTTTCCGGCTGATACCACCTATTAATTATTCCCATATAGCAGTCCAACTCTGTATCCTTATATGCAACGGCATATTCCGATGATACATCCTTTATTTCATACAATTCATATTCTTTGTCAGTATATTCACTTGTACCTGTTCCGATATACTTACCTATATAATTCACATCAACGCTATTAAACGTACATAACCAATCTCCTGATGAAAAAAAGCCTTCCTCCTTAAACGTGATTCCATTATCTGGATATTCCAGTTTTCCAGTATACTCCATATGTGTGTTATTATATGGTCTATATTCAACTGATGCACATAGCTCATTTATCCTTTTTCCCACTTCACTTTTCTTATAATTATTTTCCTCCATATCTGCTTTTTCTATTTTATTTATTATTATAACTGCTAATATGCTTACAAGTATTCCAAGTACAATTATTGGCGTTATTGTTAAAATAACATTTTTTTTACTCATATGCTTTTCTCCCTCTTGTATATTCATTTAAAAACAGCTTTCAACTATCCTTAAATCATTTTACTAAAAATTCATTTTTATCACCTAATACCGGAAGATTATCAGGCTCTACGTACTCCTCCTTATATCCCTTATAATTTTCAGACATATATTCAAGAAGTTCTAATGTTGCATCAGCATTTCCGCTAAACAAGGATGATATTTCACAAAATGAATCTGTTGATATGCTTCCATAAAGACCAACATTTAGACAAATCTTATACTTTAGAGCTTTTTGATAAAGATATATTCTCATCACAGTAATGCTTTCACTTGAATACATTCCTCTTCTTATTCTTCCAACATATTCTCTATTCTTAAAAAACTCATTAAACAAATAATTATCCTCTGCCATAAATGTTACCCACATTAATTTTTCTTCATCGTTATTTTTTGTGTTCTCTTTATAGCCTATAAGAATTTCAACATCAGAATTTGTTATATTCAAGTCATCAATATACATCTGTATGCTTTCCGGCTGATACTGCATATTAATCAATCCCATATAGCAATCCAAATCTGTGTCCTTATACGCAACGGCATATTCGGATGAAACATCCTTTATTTCATACACTTCATATTCTTTTTCAATATACTCACTTATACCTGTTCCGATATACTTACCTATATAATTCACATCAACACTATTAAATGTAGATGCCCAATCTCCTGATGAAAAAAAGCCTTCCTCCTTAAACGTATTTCCGTTATTCGGATATTCTAATTTTCCCATATATTCCATATGGGGTTTATCATATGGTCTGTATTCAACTGCCGCACATATCTCGTTTATTTTTTTTCCAACTTCACTTTCATCAATAATTTTCTCATAATTTTTTTCTGTATCTGTTTTTTCAACTTTATTTATTATGATAACTGTTAATATGCTTACAAATACTCCAACCACTATTATTGGAATTATCGTTAAAATAACATTTTTTTTACTCATATGCTTTGTCTCCCCCTTTTCAATTTTGAATTAAACAAAAGATATAATCAAAATTTGATTTATATCTTTTGTTTATCACTTTATAAAGCTTGATTCTTGAATACATCTACTTATAGTTTTTATAATACCCTCCCGAAACAAAATTGATTATATAATGCATTGTCATTTTATATAATTCAAAATAATATGTATCGTATGTACCATTATATATCATCCATCCATAAGCAATGGAATCTCTATTTTTATCATAGTCACTATTCGAATCAAACCAAATTATTGGTCCATTCCTTTTTGTTATAACCTTCTGGTCACTTGCTATAACAATTCCTGTTATTCTTTTCGCAAAATAATTAGCTATTGTATTAAAATATAAATCTGAATAATGTCCACATTCACATCCCAACAATAACAAAACTTTTAAATTGATTTTAGGCAGAACTTCCTTTTTATCTACTTTCCATATACTTTTAGGAATTCCATTTACCTCTAATCCTATAGATGAAAACGAACCATGTGAATTTATTATGCCAATATCTTTTCCATTTAAAGAATTCCACCAATTTTTGAAACCTTCTGTTGTATCGGATACTTTAGTATACACTACTGAAACCTTTCCAGTTCCCAGTAAATTAGATTTCATATAATTTAGCTCGCCTTGAAACTCACTTATAGAAAAAATTGATACCTTATATGATTCATTCCCATATGGGTCATGGAGCATAACCGGATTACAGCAGCAATACGCATACATATTAGTGTCATCCGTATTAAATGACAGCAGCTCCAAATCATCTGCATTAATAAATCTTCCTGTTTTACTGTCATAATATCTGCTTCTAAGATAATAAAAGCCTGACTCCCTGTCATAATAATAGCTTTTGTACCTGAATGGATTAAGCTCTGCTATATCCATGTTTCCTGTAATATCCGTTATATTTCCCCATGCATCATAAGAATAAGCCGCTACGACATTACTATTTTCATCTACAATTCTTATAACGTCATTCATTGCATTTTTTTCATAGAAATAATTGCAGCCTTCATATGAAAATCCTACAACTCCGTTACTTTCATCATAAATATACCAAAGCTCTTTTCCATCCGTAATTTCTGCTATTATATCCTTTCCTTCAATAACATAATCTGTTACAGTACCATTACAGACCTTACGGTTTCTTATTCCCTCAATATTATAATAATAGCTTGCATGGGATTCCCCGCAGCTTATACTCTTAAGTCCTGTTCCCTCCCATTCCATTTTCATTCCGTTATAATACTCAACAGGATTTCCTACTTCATCATACTTAACAGACTGTCCATTGTACTCAGTCAGTAAATCTCTCCATTGCTGTGATTCATATTTATACTCATATTCCCTTATTATATTATTTGTATCTCCAATAGCATATTCTTCTACCTTCTCTATATTATAATATGAGTCATAATAATATAATCTTTCTATTCCGTTTAATATATCGCTTTCCCTTTTTAGCTGACCGTCTAACGTATACTCAAAGGCATGGCTTTTATTTCCGTCTGTATATATTTCTGTGATTCTTCCGTTTATATCATACGTGTAGCCGACATTTGTACCATCTTTATACAAAACAGACACTATATTTGAATCCTTAATTTCATACCTTGTATCAACTATATTGCTGCTTTCATTTGATACTACATATGATATATAATTGTCAAAATATTTTTTCTCCAATATATCTTCTGTTATCAGTTCTACATATTGATTTCTGCTCTCATCCTCATTATAATAAATACGCTGTACTCTTACTTCATTTTCAGTAAGATATGTTACCTCATAAAAGTCATCTTCATAGGAATAAACCATAGATATTCCCTGATTTGTTTTTGACTGCTGCAATCTTCCTGTCTCGTCATAAACATTAAAGTATTCTATTCCGCTTTCGTTATTCTTATAATATAAAAGCTGTCCTCTTTCATTAATGGCACAATTTGAACTTATTATATCGTTTACATATATATCATAATTATTACCTGATACTTCTACTGTTTTCTGCCAATCTCCATTTCCATATGTTATGTATCCGGTTTCCCGGTTTATACTCCACATTTCATTTCCATTTACTGCTGCTGATTTTATGTCAAGATTATCATATGTATATTCGTATATATCACCATTATTCAATATATAAACCACATTTCCGTTATCATTATACTTATAATTATTTATTCTGCATATATCATTATTTTTACATATATAAACCGTAGGATTTTTATCCGCATCATAATAATATACAGTTATCTGCTCATTATGCTGAATTGATTTTATAAGCCTGTTTATAGGGTCATAAACATATTTGGTGAATTGTCCGTTTTCATCAACATATGACAGAACTTTATCATATGGTCCGATTACTACCTTTACATCATATTCCGGCTCGCTGTTTGATTTATCATATCTAGTTGGATTTATGTCTTCCATATCCATATATCCGTCAAAATCGCTGTCACTAAGAAAAGGATTCGTTCCAAGCCTTAGCTCCTCATAATCCGTTAATCCGTCTCCGTCATAATCTTTCGGCTCTTCTTTTTTATTTGGATTTGTATACAAATAGAAACACTCTGTATAATCGTCAATTCCATCCCCGTCGCTGTCGGCAGAGTATGGATTTGTTTTTGTAACATGAAGCTCTACGCCGTCCTCTATGCCGTCATTGTCGCTGTCTCTTTTTACTGCTGCTATTTCATTATTATCATTAAAATATGTATTAATTTCCGACTCAACCTTTTCGCCAAACCGTGTTGTTCCTATAAGAAATACGTCTAAATACTGAAATTCAGAGGGCATTTCAATACTTTTATTTTCATTTAATTTACCATAATATATAAACTCATTATCATTATCGTATCTTACATATATATCTGTTTCTTCATACTTAATATCACTGTTATATTCTAAGCTATAGCCTGTATCAGTATCAAATATATTAAATTCAAAAATGACATCTGTTGTGATTTCACCTAATATATTCCTCTGATTTTCCCAATAATCATTGCCATATCCTTCAAAAATACCTGCCGATATATCTGCCTTATCTGCAATAACTGCCCCGGTAAGCTTTACTTTTGAGCCATTTATACTTACTGTGCCGTTAGGTGCATATATAATACCCTTATATTCTACATTAGAGGCATTAATATTTACATTTCCATTTTTTGAGTATATTATTGAATTATCAGATGAAACATACGTAGAATTAATATCAATGTTTTTCTCTGCAACAATTACATTACTTAGTTCTGTTGAATTTGCATTTATTGAAATATCCTCGTGAGAATATATACTCTTTTCTTTTCTGTATTGATTATCTCCAAAATACAAAGTATCATAAACCTCGGTTTCATCGTTCAAAAGCCTTATTATACTTGTAAGATTTGTTAATTCACTGACCTTCTCTTCTTTTCCGTTAATCCTTACATAGCTTCCTGTTTTACTGATTTTTCTTGCCTGTATTACAACATTTTCAGACGTGTATTCCTCTGCCAATACAACATCCGAATAATATGCAAACTGCCCTATAAATATTGCAATCACCAGCATTCCCGCCAACAGCCTTTTAAATTTTTTTCCTTCCTTCATTTAGTTACCCTCCATAAATCTGTGCTAATTTTATTAATACCTTCATCACAAAATATTTTCAACATTCTGCCCATACCGTTTATTATTTTCACTTTATCCTTTGTATTCACATATACCTGATTTTAAATATATTTTTTCTTCACTGTATAAATTGTTCATTCATTAAAATTTTTATCATTAATTTATTTTATCTTTACGTAACAGAAATTAATCTTATAAGCATAGGTATAACAAATATAATTATTATTGCTTTCCCTATGCTTATGTTTTTCTTCTCACAATAAATAATTTCTTATTTAACAATATAACATAATCCTTTTTCAAAGTAAAGCATTAAAATTTTATTCTTAGATTTATTTTTACAATTTCTTCCCCTTACTAACCTCAAACGCCTTCTCAAACGCCAGATAGAGCATAACCAAAAACATTAACGCCGCCAAAACCTCTCCTAACGCTATCCAGCTATATACAACAGCATTATCAGAATAGATAAGCATAACCATATTTATCAATACAGTAAACAGCCATGAAAGCCTTAACGGCATAAAGCCATAGACAAATTTATATCTTGTGGACACATAGTTAAAAACGTTTATAAGCATATATGTAACAATACCAATAAATATAATGGAAACAGCCCTGAAAGCATATCCCCACTCAGCGCCAAACTTATAATATAACCTTGACGTAGCCGTAGTTAAATCCATAACCCATATGGCGGCAGAAAAAATACATGCGGCAAATGCACACTTTTGTACTTTTTTATATACATTTATTTCTTCAACACATTCCTTTATTCCGTTTGATATAAGAATATATCCTGCAAAATCAGGAATTAATCCTATAATAGAGCTTCCTGCATAAAAATATACATTTACCAGTATCATAAAGCAGCCTATAATTATCTTTTTCATATTGCTTCTATACCTTTCTAATTCTTAAAGCTGTGTATAGGAGCCGGTATTCTTCCTCCTCTGTTTACAAATGCCGCACAGCTGTATTTATTAACCGGCATAACAGGCGCGTATCCTAAAAGTCCTCCAAACTCAACAGTATCGCCTATGTTCTTTCCTATAACAGGAATAATCCTTACTGCCGTAGTTTTCTGGTTTATCATACCTATTGCAGATTCGTCCGCTATAATTCCTGATATTGTAGCTGCGCTGATATCCCCGGGAACGGCTATCATGTCAAGCCCCACAGAGCATACACATGTCATGGCTTCAAGCTTTTCAAGTGTAAGCGCTCCTCTCTCCACAGCGTTTATCATGCCCTGGTCCTCGCTGACTGGTATAAAGGCGCCGCTAAGTCCTCCTACATATGAGGATGCCATAACTCCGCCCTTTTTTACCTGGTCATTTAAAAGCGCCAGCGCAGCCGTAGTTCCCGGAGCTCCAACCGATTCTAACCCAATCTCCTCCAGTATATCCGCCACACTGTCCCCTATTGCAGGCGTAGGCGCCAGTGATAAGTCAATAATGCCAAATGGCACGCCAAGTCTCTTTGACGCTTCCTGCGCCACAAGCTGGCCTACTCTTGTAATCTTAAATGCTGTCTTCTTAATTGTTTCGCAAAGAACCTCAAAATTTGCTCCACGGACTGAGCTAAGGGCAGTCTTTACAACACCGGGACCGCTTACCCCCACGTTTATTATGGCATCAGCCTCCGTCACTCCGTGAAATGCTCCTGCCATAAATGGATTATCGTCAGGGGCATTACAAAATACCACAAGCTTTGCGCAGCCGATTGAATCCTTGTCCTTCGTAAGCACAGCCGTTTCCAGTACAATCTCTCCCATAAGCTTTACGGCATCCATATTTATTCCTGTCTTTGTAGAGCCTACGTTTACTGAGCTGCACACTCTTTCAGTTTCTGCAAGGGCCAAAGGAATGGAACGGACAAGAAGCTCTTCCGCAGGCGTCATTCCCTTAGACACAAGTGCAGAATAACCGCCTATAAAATTAACGCCAAGCTCATATGCCGCCTTATCAAGTGTTTTTGCTATTGTTACAAAATCCTCTGCCGTCTTACACGCCGCACCGCCTACAAGCGCTATGGGGGTAACTGATATTCTTTTATTTACAATAGGAATACCTATTTCCTTCTCTATCTCCTTACCTGTGGAAACAAGATTTTTTGCCTTTGACATAATCTTGTTATATATATTTTCATTTAACCTGTCCAAGTTACTGTCTATGCAATCTAAAAGACTTATTCCCATTGTAATGGTACGAACATCAAGGTTTTCCTGCTCTACCATTTTATTAGTCTCATTAACCTCAAATATATTTATCATACAATTCTCCATTTCCATTAACCCATAAGTACTGTTTTTAAGGGCTTCAGATAAAGCTGAGACCTTTGTCCCTGCTTCACAAAAAATTTAAACTCTTAAGACTTTTTATACTCTGTGCATTATATTGAAAATATCCTCTGACTGCATTTTTATCTGCACGCCTATATCTCCTCCAAGATTTTCAAGCTCGTCAGCCAGCTCTCCAAACTTTTTTTCTGAACCGTTTGCGTCCACTATCATCATCATATTAAAATAATCCTGAACTATAGTCTGGGAAATATCAAGAATGTTGACATTATTGTCTGCCAGATAAGTACATACCTTCGCAATAATACCAACTGTATCTTTTCCAACTACAGTAATTACTGTTTTTTTCATAATTGTAAAGTCCAACCTTTCCCTTTTTAATATGCCAAGCTGCCTTAGGCTTTAACATTTTTATCAATTAATAACTATATCAAATCCCTTACTAAATTTCAAGGCTATTTTCTTTACATTCATTACTATTTATTACTACCGCTCCATCTTTTCCCTATCCTTTATTTTCTGCCATAACAGTATTCTGTTTTTCAATATATACTGTGATGTGAGGGATACTTTGTGGTGTATTTTAAAACAGAATATAGATAAATAATAATTTGTATGTTTGGAAAAAAAAGTTCCTTGCATGTAATCCGGGGCTTAAGAATAAAGGGAGTATAAGACCTTAGGGTGATGGCAGGGACAGGGAGTCATATATTTTTTTTAAAGCATTGAGAAAAGTGTTAGAAATTCATCAACGGAATACCGTCAGC
>ERZ777305.1172-NODE-1172-length-34039-cov-13.177554_pt1 | contig 34039 bp, 5 predicted proteins | sample MGYA00374965_ERZ777305 | MGnify/ENA primary metagenome ERZ777305 (study PRJEB29328, sample SAMD00013331) | mouse gut metagenome | study: EMG produced TPA metagenomics assembly of the Metagenome analysis of fecal microbiota from mouse which was promoted... | reverse complement strand
ATGGTTGGATAATAAATAGTTGAATTGATATAGGTTTTAGAAGAGGGTCTTTAAAGTATCCGGGGGAGCAGCTTCCTTTCCTTAATGACACACACAACATGACGCTGCTTTTCCCCGGATTTTTATATATGATTGTTATCGGACGAATTTCACCTAAATAATTTCCGGTATGTTGTGATTTTTTAGGAGTGAAGATTGTTTTTAGTGAATTTTGGCATAAATTTGCACTAACAAAGGATTATTTTTGTTTTTAGGAAATATATATTAAAGTGTCGGATTTCCTGAAAAAATAGATTCGAATTATGTGTAAAGTATTTTTACTCACCATCTTGCTTCTAATAAGTCTTTTAGGAGTAGCCAATAACATAAAAATCAGTACGGAGGCTAAAGTGACCGGATTTACCGGACCTGCACGGGATACAGCGATTGTCGAGTTTAATCTTTCGTGGGATAATTCTTGGCGGGATGATTTTAATTGGGATGCTGCTTGGGTTTTTTTGAAATACAAGAAGAGAGGTCTTACAGCGGAATGGCATCACGCATATTTGGCTAAAGAAGGACATACAGCAACTCCTTTAGCGGGAAATGAAGGAGGTGAGTATATGTTTATGTCTGGAGAAGTAGGAAGTGGTGCGGCTGCCAAAGTTACCGGTCTTTATTTGCTGAGGGATAATTTGGGGGAAGGCAAAGTGAATGCGCATCTTACGCTGAAATGGCCGATACAATCGAATTCGAAATTATCTTTATCTGCGTCGGATTTCGGGACTCATTTGGATAGTATTTATGTAGCAGCTTATGCTGTGGAAATGGTTTATGTGCCTTATGGAGAGTATATTTTGGGAGACGGATATTCATGCAATTCTTTTTTGGTAAAGGAAACGGAATTTTATGGAGTTATTCCTCAGGAGTCAGATATTGTTACGACAAGTTATACAATTACCGCCAACAATTCTGCTGAGGGATCAACTCCTAGCAATATAGCAAAACGTGTGAACTATGCTCCTTATAGGCCGAGTGTAAATTCTTGGTATGCTGGTGCGTCTCCGAGCTGGTGGTCAATAGACTTTGGAAGTCCTAGAAGGGTTTTGTTTTTTGGAATAAGTGTTTCGACCTCTTATCCATCTAGTTATAATCCGCAGGCGACGTGGAGATTTGAGGGTTCAAATGATAAAACGAACTGGACAGTTCTTTCTTACATTGACCGTAGTTTATGGAAAGCAGAAAATATTTCTTATCCGGTACAGCATTCCATTAAAGTTACTAATCCCGGGTCTTACCGGTATTATCGGTTTTATTTCCCTTCAAGTAATATTATTATTCAGAATATTGCGATGACGGAGGAAAATCTTTTTTCTGTTTCAGAGACAAGGGGAATAAAAGTCAGCTCTGAAAATCCGTTAAGTATGGCGAATAATGATTTAACGCTTCCGGCTACTTATCCCAAAGGATATCAGGGATATTATTTAATGAAGTATGAGGTAAGTCAGGAGCAATATGTTGAGTTTTTGAATTCATTGACTTTGGTGCAGCAAAAAAATCGGGTAGCAAATACTGATTTTGGGAATATGGTGAAGGGAGATTATGTTTTTGGAGATTTAAAACGCCCGAATTGTCGCAATGGTATTGCTTTTTTGATGACAAAAGGGACAGGTACTCCTGCTGTATTTGGGAATAATCTGAATCCGAATAATAAGTTTTATTCGGAAGATGATGGTCAGACGTTAGCATGTAATTATCTCAGTCCGGCGGATATGTTGGCTTATTGTGATTGGAGTGGTTTGCGTCCAATGAGTGAATTAGAATATGAAAAGGCATGTCGTCGTCCTTATCCGCAAATACCTGATAAAGGAGAGTTTGCCTGGAATTCGAATTCAGGAGTTAATAAAGTCCGTTCGGAGAATGATTTGAATGCAGGTAAGACGGAGCGGGAAACGCCGTATGATTATAAAATGAATGTGAATGCTGGTGGTAGAATTAACGGACCTCTTAGGAATGGGGCGTTTGCTACTTCCCGTACGAATCAGTTGGAAGCAGGAGCTACTTATTGGGGATTGATGGAGATGAGCGGGAATTTGTGGGAGATGTGTTATAATACAGTAGCGGCAGGTGCCAAGTTTATTGCGACTAATGAAACTTATTCGCATGGTGATGGATATCTTACAACAGCTGGAACGGATATATCCGCAAGTTATTGGCCTAATACAGTTGGTGCGTTTGCCGTGCGGGGGGGAAGTTTTGCTTCGGGAGATACGTTGCTCCGTACCTCGGACCGGACGCATGCTTTGGGAAATTACTTTGCGGCAATGACTACGCGTGATAGTTCTGTGGGATTTCGGGGAGCACGTTCAATTCTTAATACGACCGGTTTTACTCCCGGTCGGATTTATTGTGAAAATGCTTTGGAACAGGATACTGTTTGTAGTGAAGTCGCTTTTACAATTGGAGGTCTTCCTGCGGAGAAAACCATCGGGAAGACCATGTATACATGGTATATAAGCGAGAATAATGGTACGACCTGGACTGTATTGGAGGGGAGTAATGCTCAGACTTTAGTGAATAATGGAATAAAAAATACAACAACATCTCCTAAGATCCTTTTATTTAAAAGAAAAGCAATGTGTGCAGTAGGTGAATTGTTCTCTAATTCGGTAAAGATTGTTATTCCGGCTATTTTTGATGCGCCTGCGTTGGAGGATGATGCAGCTATTGCGATTGTAGGAAAAACATTGACTCTTACAATGCCTACGGGACCTTCCGGGGCTTTGTATGTATGGACACATCCTAATGGAACAAAAACGTTGTCGACTACTTTAACCATACCTTCTTTTTCTTTGGATGATGGAGGTGTGTATTATGCTTCTTATTCGGGGGAATGTGAGGGTAATAAAAAGGCGATGGAGATATATCCTTACGAAGAGGTCGGCAAACAACAATTTTTATATAGAGGAAGCGAGGAAATGGCGACTGTGCCGGCGGCAGCGACTCATATAAGGGCCTATTTGATCGGAGCGAGTGGTGGTGGTGGTGCGTATAGTACAGGTTATTATTCGGGAGCAGGAGGATTTACGGATGTTCTTTTCCCTGTCAGTGGACAAGTAGGGGTAATCGTCGGTCAAGGAGGGCGTTCAGGGATGAGTTACACAAGGTCGGCGGCTGCTTATCCGAACGGAGGTATCGGACAGGGAGGTGATGTAAGTTCCGGAAGTGGTGGTGGACGTTCTCAGGTGAGATTTGTAAGTGGAAATAGTCTTGTTGCTATTGCTGGAGGAGGTGGTGGAAATACAGGATATGCGGGACATTCTGGAGCAGGTGGCGGTTTGTCGGGACAAAATTCAAGTAGCAATTATTCAACTGGTGGAACCCAGACGGCCGGTGGTGGACCTCGGAAGGGAGGATATTTGCAAGGTGCACATGCTAATACTAATACTTCAGATGATTGTGGTGGTGGTGGTGACGGATATTATGGAGGAGGAACTACTACAGGAGATGGGAAACCTGCGGGCGGTGGTTCTGGATACATAAATCGACAGATTTGTATTATGGGAAAAACCTATACAGGAAATTACCAAAATAGACCTACTCAAGTCGGTTCAACGATTGTGGGATATTCGACGGGAAACTATGGTGTTGGTATAGTTTCTCTATATAGAGGGAATACTTCTACTCCCGGAAATAATGGAATGGTGGTATTACAGTACTTAAAACGTTTGACGAAGTAATAAGTAAAGACCGTTGAAAATATATGTTTCGATACTATTCTTTTTATTGCTGTGGGGTGAAGTAACAGCCCAGAGCTATACTTATACTCATAGTCGTTTTAAGGGAACTTATGGAGACGGACAGGATCGGTCGCCTCATAGTTTTGTTATTGAAAAAGTAAAAGCTCCGACGATTTTATGTGAAGGGGATACTGCGGTGTTTTCTATTGGATATGAAGGAACGTATGTGCTTGATTTTAAATGGAAAAAAGTCGGGGATAAACGGGAAAGCTGGTGTGATTCGGCTGTGATGAAGATTGAAGGTGTGACTACTGCTCATCGGGGGAAATATTATTGTTGTTTGATAGATGTTCGTTCGGGGGTTATCCGTTATTCGGATACTGTTGAATTGAAAATAAGGAAACGTCCTACAGCGTTGATCGCATCTCCTGCAGCTCCCTATATGCAATGTTACGGAGATTCGACAATATTGAGTGCTGTTGCTTCAGAAGATGATAAAGAAAAAGAAGATGTTTATACTTATTTCTGGAGCGGTCCTAATATTCAAGGTGCTTCCAATGAGGTGATAGTTACGGTGAAACCGAAAGAATCTGCAAGATATGTCGTTACGGTGAATAATGGCGGTTGTCTGGCAGATACAGCGTTTGAGATGGAAGTATATAAACCGGAAGTACATATTCCAGATGTGATTTATCTGACAGAGGGAATGCCATTGCAATTGGCTCCGGTAGTACCCTCTACTGCCGTGTTAGATTGGAAGGTGGGGAGTGTGACAGTATCGGATATGAATCCGTTGGAGTTTAACGGTATTGAGCAGACAACGGCAGTGGATGTGATAATGACAGACCGGGGGTGTGTTGCTAAGTCCAGCGGGATGGTGTATTTCAAACGTGGTCGGGGATACAAAGGAGGGGAACAAGATGGCTTTGATCGTTCGGATCACACTTTTCACATTGAGAACATCAACGGTTTGAATGTTGTTTGTGAAAGAGAGTTAGTTCGTTTTTCCATAGAGTATGAGGGAACCTATGTTTTTGATTACGAATGGCATAAGATAGGGGATAATAATGTATTAGGAGACAGTTCGGTTTTAATTATACCGGAAGCGGGATTAAAAGCAAGAGGGGAATATTATTGTAAGTTGACAGATATTTCATCCGGAAAAGCTTTTTATTCGGATACGGTGGAATTGAAAGTGAAGAAACTGCCTGTTGCTGTAATCGGTAGTCCGGAATCTCCGAAACTGGTTTGTTATGGAGATACGATTATGTTGAATGCATCGGCTTCGGAAGCGGGGAAAGAAACAGGGGATGTTTATACGTATAGCTGGAGTGGGGAAGGTATTGTCAGTAGTTCCAATCAACCGTTTGTGAGGGTATCTCCTCAAGAGAATACTGTTTATACGGTGACGGTAAGCAATAGCGGATGTGTCAGTGATACTACCGTTGAAGTGATCTCTTATCGTCCGGTGGTGGAATTGCCGGATTATGTGTATGTCTCCGAAGGGAATACGTTGGAATTGTCTGTTGATGTTCCTGATGCAGCTAAGTTGATCTGGAATGCGGCAGGGAATGTTTTTGAAGATATTAATCCGTTTGTATATCCGTCTATTCGTGAAACGATGGAGGTGAGTGTAAAGATGGTGAATGAAGGGTGTGAAGCTTCAGATAAATGTAAAGTTTACGTAAAACGGGGAAGAGGAAATCAGGGAGGAGCCCAGGATGGTTTTGACCGGTCCTGTAATCCTCCGTTGATATTGGAGCAGAATCGCTCGGAAGCAAGTTGTTTGGCTACGGGTGCGCAGTTGTGGGTAAAAGCTGATGGCAGTTCTCTGAAATATATCTGGCAGAAGTTCAATAATGAGACGAAATTGTTTGAGGAGTTTGTGCCTGCTGCCGGACGTGAAATTTCCGGTTTGGAGACGGGGACATTGACTTTTGACAATCTGTTGATGGAGGATAATGGGGTGTATTTGTGTAAAATTGAGAATGCATGTGGCAGTGTGACTACTGATACATTTTCGCTTAGTGTAGGAGGGGTACCCGTATTGAAATCCGGATTGAACCGGGAGTGGGATCAATGTGTGGATGGTCATGATTCTACTCATTTGAATATAGCGGCGATGGATCCCCAGGGGAAGGAGATGAAATATTCGTGGTATAAGGTGGATACAGTTACGGGGAGGTATAAGTTGTTGAAGGATACTGCTGTTTATAATCAGCCTTATTTAAAGCTTTTATTGCAAAGCAAAGCGGATGAAGGAATTTATTTGGTAAATGTTCATAATGAATGCGGAGATACCCGTGATAGTGTTTTTGTGCCGGTTAATATGCCGGTACGGATTGTGCGGGATGGGGCTACGAAGAAGAAGATTGTTGCTTGTGCCGGAGGACAGGCGGAGTTTGCCATTCGGGTTACCGGAGGTGGTAAGGTTAGGTATTCTTTGACTAAAGTCAAACAAGTTATCAGTGATTATCCCATTCAGTATTTACCGGATTATTCTATTGTCGGTGGTTCAAAAATCGTATTGGATCATCTGACAAAAGCCGATGAAGGGAATTATGTATGGGAAGTAGATAACGGATGCGGTCGCGATACATTAGGATTTATTGAACTGAGGGTGGAGATTCCTCCGGTGATAGAGGGAAGTTCTGACACGATTGCTCTGTGTGAAGGAGAGAGCTTGCAGTTAAAATGTCAGGCTTCCAGTCCATTTTCAGAATTAAAGTATGAATGGTATAAAAATGGTGTTTCTACAGGGGTTAAGGTTCCTTATTATAATATAAACCGGGCTGTTCCTTCTCATGAGGGAAATTATGTTTGTCAGGTTAGTAATAGTTGTCCTGTTGTGGAAGGTCCCGTTCGGACGGTCGTAATAAAGGAAAGACCCAAGATTCTTGATCGTCCTTATATTAAGGACTTTTATTGTCAGAGTGATACGTTGAGTTTGAAAGTGGAATTGGGAAGTGTCCGGGTTGATAGTCTCCGTTGGTTTCATGATGGAAATCCAGTATCGGATGTTTCCGGTAGAATTGAGGGAAGTGTTACGCCAGGTTTGGCCATTCTGGGTGTTTTGCCTGAGGATGAAGGTGGATATCGGATTCAGGCTTATAATGAATGTGGTGCGAGTGATTTCAGTGAAATGGCACGGTTGGTGATAGACCGTCCAGCCCATTTTGTTAAAGATTTGTCAGGATATACGGATTTGGTGTTGTGTGATGGTGCTGACCAGGCTTTGACGGTATCTACGACGGGGACAGCGCCCATACGATATATATGGACGCATAATGCAAAGATATTGGCAGATGGTTTTTCAAGTACTATTCATCTTAATAATGTCAAAGCTGACACGGCCGGTTTATATTGTTGTGAAATACAAAATCGTTGCGGAGGGGAGGTGGCTTGCGCTCAAATTAAGGTGAGCCATCCGGATACATTCCGTTTTGAACTTAATTCGGTGACAAATGAAGTTTGTGAAGGGGATCCGGATGGTTTGACGGCTGTTTTGATGGGCTCGGATACAAATACGTTGTATTCTTTGTATAAAGAACCCGGAGTATTGGTGACTAAAATTCACGGTAAAGATTTGGTGACGCCGGGAGGTTTTATTGAGTTTAAAGGATTGTTGGGAGGTTCTTATTATGTGATGGCGGAGGATACGCGTTATGCGGGTGGATGTACTTACCGAATGCCCGGAGAGGTTGTGATTACGGAATATCCTCTACCTGTTAAGTATGAGTTGTTTATTAAACAACATTTTTGTAAGGATCAGCATTTGGCGAGTTTGGCACTTACCAAAAGTGAGCGGGATGTTGGGATTGAATATACATTGTATAAGCTGGATGCTTCTGATTGGGTGCCTTATTTGAATAAAATAAAGGGGACCGGAGATACGATCGTATGGCAAAATGTTCCTGCGGGGGATTATAAGGTTTCTGCTTCCGATGTAACGACTGGTTGTCGTATTGATATGGAGCATGTTGTCAGTGTGAGTGAGTATGATTTGCCGAAGAAGTATGAACTGGGTGCATGGAATAATGACAGTGTTTATTGTGCTAATGTGCAGACAGATGTGGTATTGGAATTATCGGGGGTGGAACCGAATACGAAATATACTCTTTATCGCCAGGACGGACTTTATCGTCCTGGAGCTTATTCAGGTAGTTGGTCGGAAGTGGAAGAAGGGATGTATTATGTAGAGGGGGTAAATCAATGGGGATGTCGTCGGGAAATGGGATATCAGTATGTAGTGATGCAGCAGCCTCCTCTTTCAACATCGATACAGGGGGGGATGATTTATTGTGAAAATCAGTCCGGAACGGCTCAGGTGGAAATTAAGAATACAAATCCAGCTTATTTATATAGAATATACAGAGAATTTCCTAAGGTAGAGTATCTGGATACGATGGGGAACGGAGGGGCCATATTGTTGAGGGTTCCTTTAGAAGACAGGAGTTATTATGTTGTGGCGGAAGATACGACACGTGAGCACTGTCGGACTGCCCTTTCAGATACGGCTGTGTTTAAGATGAGTCGTCTGAGAGTGACGGGAAATCCGGAAGAGCATATCCTTTGGAATGGAGAACAATGTCAATTGCCTATCAGTATTGTCGGTCAGGAAGGAAAAGTCTCGGTCAGTTGGTCTCCGGCAGAAAAGTTGATTGCAGGACAGGATACTTTGCAGGCTCCTATGACCTTACCTGTCACGGAACGTCAGGATTATATTGTTCGGGTGCAGGATTATAGCGCCTGTGTTGCTACGGCTACCGTAAGTGTTATTGTGAAGAGCGACAAATTAGCCTGCGATATTCGGATGCCGGATAAAGTAACTTCTATAGATACATTGAAAGCCTGTCGCGGAGCTGGCATTGATTTGTATGCATGGGGAGATGGTGGTACCGGTGTTTATGAATATAAATGGAGAGATGAATCCGGTATTTTGTCGGAGACTCAATTATTGCATAATTATTCCCGTGTTTCAGACGGTTGGCTGGTTCTGGAAGTGAAGAGTGCTGCTATCACTCAGAAGGATAGTGTTTGGATAGAACTTTATTCAACTCCGGAGGAATATGCTTTACTTCCGGGAGGGTTGTTGTGTGTGCAGAAAAATATTGAACCTCAACTGAAATTAAGTGGTTTTCAGATGGGGGTACGTTACATTTTATCTTATAGTACGGATCGTATTCGTTTTAATGATATTGATACGATTGAATGTACGGGAGCTGATGTTATTTTCCGGATAGAACAGGCTTATACCCGTGAAGGGTATTATGCGGTGAGAGCGGAATATCCGCATGGGGTGATCACTTGTGTTGTTCCGATGAGGGATACGGTGGAGATAAGAAAAGGTGCGGAAATATTTGCCTTGACAGGAGATAAAGAGTATTGCGAAGGGACTGCGGAGAGAGATACGATTCGCTTGGCTTATGCTGAGAAAGGAGTTGTTTATTCCTTATACAAAGAATCATCTGCGCAGGTGTTGCAGATGGTTCCCGGACAGAATCAGGCACTGATGTTTGTTGGTGATTTTGGTAACGGAACTTATTTTGTGACAGCAACGCAGGGTGTTTGTATTGATACGATGTCCGGAAAAGTGGAGATTATCCGGAATAGTAATCCGGCGGATTTGGGAATTGTTGAAAAAGGAAGTTATTGTGAGGGGAATTATCCTTCAAACATATCAGTAAGGGGAGCAGAGGCGGAGGTAGAGTATGTTTTGATGCGTAAAAATTTCGGGGTGGAAGATACGGAGGTGGAGCGTTTGAAGGGGGCAGGCAATCTCGCTTTTGCGGGGCCGGAGGATGAGGGTGAATATTATATAATTGCGTATGGTCAAAATGGATGTGAGCGGATTTTTAAAGACCGGCTTTATATTTCGGGAACTTTAACAGATGTTAATGTCGACGGTGACCGGAAATTTTGTGATTCTGAATCTGGTTATACCGGTTGGTTGAAGATTACCAATCCACAGGATGGAGTGAATTACCGAATTTTGACGGAATCAGGAAGTGTGGCAGGTAATTTCGATTCGGTTACAAATGTAGCGGCTTTTTTCCGGGGAGTTCTGGCAGAGGGAAATTATAAGATACAAGCCGTTGCAGGTAATTGTTCACTTGATTTGGTACAAACCATAAAAATAGAAAGGAAAACTTTACCTGCAAATGCTACTATTTTGGCTCCATATACGTTGTGTAGCGGAGATGGGCAGTTGGCTATGAGTGTGGTATCTTCAGTAGGTTATCAGTATACTCTTTACCGGGATTCTTCGGAAATTGTGACCCAGCTGGATGCAAAAGCCGGTACGGGAGGAAGTTTGTATTTAGGGAGATATGACCGGGTTGGAGATTATTATGTAGAGGTGACGTATCCCTCTTTGGGATGTGTTTGGACGTTGTCGGATAAATACCATATAGCCAAACCTTTGAAAGAGTTCAGCGTATTGGGAGATACTGTTTATTGTGCTTCGGAAGAGGGGGTGGTTATTAAGATGGACGGTACAGAAAATAATGTGGTGTATGTGTTGCAGAAATGGGATAAGGTTTACGGTGAATACAGGGATGTTGACCGTTTGACCGGAAGAGGCATGGCGGTTGCATTCAAGGGGTATTATCCTGAAGGAAAATATCGGGTAAAAGCTGTCCGAGGATGTGAGAAGGTGATGAGGAATGAGTTGAATGTGAGGAGTAAAGCAGCTCCGGCTGATTCTACTCTTTTGGTTTTGGATGGAAATGGTTGTGTTGATAGTACGTTTGTTATTCGTTTGGAAAAGAGTGAGCCCGGGGTGGTTTATTCCTTGTATTATGATGGCATACAGATTGGCAATGTGTTAGAGGGTGATGATTTATACTGGACGGTAGACAAGGCGAAGAAGGGTACTTATAAAGTTACGGCTAATAAGAACGGCTGTGTGTATGTCTTTCCGAAAAAGGTTGAGATCGGAGACTTGCCTTTTATTTATCCGTTGTATGGAGATACGTTGTTATGTGCTAATTTGTACGGGGAACTATACATGACGAATTGGGATCGGGAGGCGACGTATGTTTTATATAATGAAAAGAAGGAAGAAATAGCAAAGGGTGCAGAGAGTGACGGTAAGTTGTATTTTTCTTCTGTTCCGGTTGGAACGGTTTATCCGGTGGCAGCGAGAGGGAATTGTGAGGTTGCTGGGAAACCTTTTACTGTTGATTCTATTTCTGTGCCGGTTTTGTCCGGTGATAACTGGCAAGTAAGCAAGTGTGTGAAACGGGGAGAAGGGGAGATTGTCATTTCAGGTATGGTGGATACATTGCGCTATCTATTGACGGCAGGTAGTGGAGGCCAGATAATGGATTATAGAGGAGAGCAAACAGATACTGTTTTCCGGAATTTAGTTTTTGACCACTATTGTCTTGTGGCTGAAGATGAAAGAAGCCATTGTCGTTCGGAGGAGTTGTGTGTAACGATAAATGAAAGCGTGACAGACGATTCGTTAGCCGGGGATTTTTCTTATTGTGCAGGAGAGGCTGGAGCTGTATTATATTTATCCGGGAATCAGAGAGGGATGGTCTATCAGATGTTGACACTGGAAGGGGATCTGATAGAAGAGATTCAGGGGGAGACATTACGTTTTTCAAAAAATTATAAGAAAGGGCAGTATTTATTCCGGAAAGAGCGTGTCGGTGTTTTGGGTGGATGTTTTGCGATAGATACGGTGGATATTGATTCATTTGCTTATCCGCTTACTAATATTGTCGTGGAAATTACCGGAGGAGAAAATTATTTGTGTGAAAATGGAGATTATGGAGTGAAGTTGTTGAGCAGTGAATTAGGGTATGAATATCGGTTGATAAAGGATCCAGGTACGCAGAGTGAAGTAAATATTGATACGGTAGTTGGTACCGGAGGGGAACTTATTTTTTCGAAGGTATTGAAAGAAAAGGGGCTTTATAAAGTGTATGCCCAACCTTTAGGTGGAGATTGTGGTTTGTATTTGGATACAGCTTTCCGGTTATATGGTGTACCTAAGGTTATTACTGCAGAAGGATGTAGTTATTGTGTTGCGATAGGTGGCCAGGATAGTTGTTCTATAAAAGTGAGTGGTTTAACGGGCGGGGTTCAATATGTATTGAGTGGTGTTTCAGGAATGGATACTGTATATGGACCAGGGAAAGGTGTATTTCCGGCTTGCGCTGCTGGTGCCTATGTTATCATAGGAGAAGACAGGGTGACATTCTGTAAAGATACGGTTGCCGAGGTCAGAATTGAAGCCATGCCTATGCCTAAAGTATTTGCTGTTACCCCTGTCTGTGGGCAATCGGGAGAAATAGGAACACTGAATGGAAGTGAAGGTGATACAATCAGCTATTATTTATATAAAGACGGGGTGCAGTGTGCAGGACCGGTGAAGGGGAATGGCGGGAATATCAGTTTTGGCGTTTATTCGGAACCGGGAGTTTATAAGATAAAAGCACTAAGTGAGAGGGGATGTGAGAGTTGGATGGAGGACAGTGCGACTCTTTATGTACCTTTGTCCGGATGTGATTTGAGTAAAGAGGGATATTATTGTCAGAATGGTGTGACAGGGGTAACCCTTAAATATGGCTGTAGTAGTTTAGGCTGGAATTATTATTTGCAGAAAGCAACTGTTTGGAGTAGTGATACTTTAAAAGGTACCGGAGGGGAATTATCCTGGACAACAATAGATGGTAATCGGATACTTTCAGGTGGAAAATATGACTTGTACGCTGTAAATGCTTGTGAAAATCGTTTCTTGAAGTCCATTACAATTAAAGAAAATCCATTGCCGGCGGTGATGAAGTTGGAAGGAAAAGATGAAGCTGTTTGTAGTGGAACAGGTGTGGATATTATTTTGTCGGGCAGTCAGATGCGGGTTCATTATCAATTAATGTATGTAAATGGCGGGACGGAAACGGAATTAAAGAATGTTGCCGGAAGCGGTGGCGAGCTTTATTTGGGAAACTATTCGGCTATAGGGCAATATATTGTATATGCTATTGTAGATAGTAGTGGTTGCCGCCTCAAGATGGATGATAAAATGTTTTATCCCGGCTCGGCTCCAGAGGTGAAAAAGATTAGTGGGACAGATCTTTGTTTGAATGGAGTGTCGGTTGCTGAGATGAATGTTTGTATTACAGCGCCTTTGCAGACGAATGTAGATTATATATTGTATTTTACCGGAAAGAAAGAGGAGGGGGTACGGGATACTCTGTTGAGTGGAAATCCGGATTTGTGTTTTGAAACGCAGCGCGATACCGGTTGTTATTATGTAGTGGCTAAGGATGTGGCGAGCGGATGTGAGAAGACCATGGAGGGGAAATATTGCATGGGGTTGCCACCTTTACAATATAATGTGATCAGAACAGAGGATACAGTAAAATTGTGTCGGGGAGAAAAGTATTGCGTCCGGCTTGACGGAAGTGATGTCGGTGTGAAATATGTTTTGATGCGGGACGGAATGCAACAGGGAGAACCTGTAGTGGGCAGTGGTATGGATGTGGACGTCGGTTGTGTTACAGAACCGGGTGTTTATAAGGTGAAAGCTTATGCGGGTGATGATTGCTGGCAGATGATGAATGATAGTATCCTTGTGCGTGTAAATGAATTGCAAGGGATGTTTGTGCAGAAGCAATTTAGTTATTGTAGTTTGGAGGGCGGTGTTGTTTTAGGTGTTAAGCAGCCGACAAGTGTACAGTGTAAATATACGTTGAAATCGCCAGAGGGTATTGTACTGGAGGAACGTAGTGGAGATGTTGATGGAAAGGGATTTGAATTTACCATAGCGGGGGCGCAGCAGATGGAGGGCTATTATGAGGTCAGTGTATTGAATCCTGCAGGATGTCGTAAGACTGATAGTGTGGAAGTAAAGATAAATCCGTTGCCTACCCCTTATGTTTTAGGGGCTTCTAATGGAGAATGGTTGTGTGTGAACGGGAGAGTGGAGATGTATATGGATAGTACGCAAACGGGAGTCGAATATCATTTATATTGGAAAAATGCCGGGGAAGCGGATAAGGAGATTGAGTGGAAGTATGGTAATGGAGATCGGTTGGTCTTGACAACAGTGGATCAGCCAGGAGAGTATTATGTCGAGGGGGTAGATTATACGACAGGTTGTAAGAATAGTATGTTGAATCTTTTCCGCTTGAAGCAGGCAGATACGGTTCGTGTATTTAAGTTGGAAGGAATTAAGACCGGCTATTGTTATACGGATCCTGCCAAGGGAAGTCTGCATTTGCTGAATAGTGTGGCTGGAGTGGAATATGAACTTTTCAGGGACGGTGTTTCAACAGGAGCAATGAAACCAGGTAACGGAGGTGTTTTAGTATGGGAAGGTTTGGAAGGCCAGCCGTGTAGTAATAAGGTGAATGTTACTGATGCCGGTTATATATATGAAGTTCTTGCGAGAGATACGCTTACCGGTTGCGTGGCTTGGATGAATGGCAAAATCGGAATTGTAGAGGAGAGTGATCCTGCTGTTACTGCATGGCATCCGAATAAAGATCTGATGACTTGTCAGGGAAAAGATGTCAAGTTCAGTTTATCTGCTACGGGTTGCAATCTGAATTATGTATGGAAACGGGACGAGACGGTAGTGAAGGATTCTATAGAGGAGTTTTATAATATAGATGAGGTGTCTGCTGTGGATTTTGGATATTATCATTGTGAGATTAGTAATAGTTGCGGCATTGTTTCGACACCTCCTGTTCAGTTGAAGGTGCGTGATTCCCTGTTTTATTTAAAGCGGATGGAAGATAAGGCTGTATGTGGAAATACAGGAGAGTCTGTGATGTTGACGGGATATATTCAGAACGGCCGTTCTTATGAGTGGTATCGTTTGGATGATCCTATGCCTTTAAGTTATTCTGAATGGTATAAAATCAGGTCTGTTCAGCCTGAAGATGCTGGGATCTATATTTTCAGGGCGGAAAATGAATGCGGACAACTGACAGATACAATGGAGTTGAAGGTAGATGCAGAGCCGTCCAATGAGCCGGTTGTGTTCCGTACGGATACGATTTGTGCAGGGACGTCCTATTATTTGAGTGTTGTTAGTCCGGATACTGTAAAGTGGTATAGGGATGGAGTATATCTTGGTGTAACAGGCAATGATTTACTGTTGGCTGCGGCGCGTCCTGAAGATGAAGGTTTGTATTCGGTGAGGGTTGTGAATGCTTGTGCTCCTGCCGGAAGAACAATTGCAGTAGCTCAATTGTATGTGGATGATACCATTCGGGTAATTTCATTGCGTCCGAGTGAGCTGGTTTGTGAAAATGCTGCTGTGGATTTGTATATCCGCACTTCGCCTGAGAAAAGGGTCAGTTATGTATGGGAAACCGGAGGTGTTATAATTGCTCAGAATCGGAATACGTATCGTACGCCTCCATTGACTTCTGATGATCCTGTTTATACGTATTTCGTAAATTATCGGAATAAGTGTACGGATAGTACAGCAACGATAAGACTATCTGTAAGTAATAAGTTGGAATATAAAGATCCGGTACCTCAAATGTTGATGTGTGCGGAACCCGGACGCGATACGGCAATATTTATAGAGCATCCTGCTACGTTAATTGCTTCTTACCAGTGGTATTGGCAGGAGCTTGCAGAGGGTTCGATACCGGTGAAACTCGAGGGTGAGGTGTATGACACACTGTACTTGGGGGCGGCCACGAAAAATGTGGGATATTATTATTGTGAAATTGGTAAAGTGTGTAATCCTGTAACAACTCAGAGTTGTTGGGTACGGATTGACACAGTACCGGTATTGCAGGGGAGTTTGCCTGCTATGGATACGACTTGTGAAAATGCTGTTTACCGTTGGGAACTGGCGGCAACCGGGGGTGGGTTGATTTATGAATGGAATTTCTTGTTAAAGGATGGTTCTGTGGAGAGATATGCCTATGAGAATGCTTTGCTGAGCTCGACGGGGTATTATGAAATGAAGCGGGTGGAAGCGAAGTATGATAGTTGTCGGATCTTCTGTCGGGTATTTAATGATTGCGGAGAGGTGTATTCAGATACGATGTCTCTTTGTGTGAAACCTGCTCCTCGTGTTGAGTTGACACCTGCTGATACAATCGTATGTGAATTTGCTTCTGTGCTATTACAAGCTGAATTACAGAGTGGGGCATTCCCTTGGAGCTATGGTTATTCCGTAAATGGTGGTGAAGTTCAAGAGAGGATTTGTAAAGGATTGACGGATACGTTACCTTATGGTGGAGCGGGGAATTATCGGATAGAGTGGATTGAGACCGGCGGATGTCGGGTTGTAGGACTTGCCGGAAGTGCAGAGGTAAAGGAATTGCCAGCTACGAAAGTTAGCTTGATACGGGAAAATTTTGTGGATACAGTATGTGAATCGGATACGTTGTATTTCCGGATGGTAATAGAAGGTGGGATTGGGCCTTGGGAAATAGGAATTAAAAATCAGGACGGTTTGGCAGCCTCTGAGCTGGGTTTAAGTTATCCGTTTACCTTGAGTGAACGGGAAAAACGATTTGAGGTACCGGTGTATTGGGGACAATATTATTATATTGATACGGTCAGGGATCTTAATGCTGTAAATGCTTGTCCGGCTTTTGCCAGTGATACAGTTAAGATAGCTGTGGATGATTTTCTGCCGATTACTTTCCGCACGATATATGATCATCATGTAGGAAGTTGCCGGGCGATTTCTTTGGATTCAATGTTGGCTCCTACGCCTGCCGGCGGACAGTTTTATGTCAATCATGAAATGGTAGATTCGCTTTGGTTACCCCAGGGGCCTTTTGATACGATTCGGTATCAATTGCGTAGTAGTAGGGGATGTATTAATGAGCAGAGATTGATTTTTGCTGTCGATACCTTGCCATGGGGACAGGTGATGTTGTCTGATGTCGCTTGTGGATCAACGGAGGAGGAGGTGCGGATTCAGTTATATCCCAGCTCTCAAGGGTTTGAACTTGAGTTAAGACAGAGTCGTTATAAACAAGGAAATAGGGTTCCGATAGTTACGGACAGGCAAATTAGTTTGAATGAAACGGAGAGTGGATTATTCCGGGAGACGGTAGATTGGGGAGTTGTGGATGGTGTAGATTCCTGTCTTGTATATGAAATAACAGCTCTTCAGGATCGTCATGGATGTAGTATGAGTTTTGACGTGATGGAGGAGGTAAAAGATTCTTTATTGCGTGCTGCGATTGTTTGGCATCAGATACCGGTAATGGAAGTACGTACGCGATGGAAAGCAGATAGTACATGGTATACCGGTAGCCGGGAGTTGAATATTTGTGAGGGAGATAGTGTGGAAGTACAGGTTCATTTGTTGACCGAGTTACCGGTTTGGCATTTGCCGGGTGTCGGAATTGAAACTATTTATTCGTCAGATACGGTATTTTATTTAAAAGAGCAAGGGAGTTATCTATTGTCGGTTGAAGATTCGGTTTGCGGAATGCATACCGTTGCTGACAGTATCAAGATTTCTTTTGCCCAGGATGCGTATTTTCGAGGGAAATTATGGTTGGAAGGTCCCTATGATCCTTCCAATGGGCGAATGTGGAGTGCCATAAGTAGTCAATTGCATTTGCCTGCTCCTTCTTCTTTACCTCTATTGCCTTCCGGTATAGAATTGATTGACAGAATTGTTTTGGAATTCCGTACGGGTACGAATGCGGATTCTGTAGCTTTGTTGGGTGGGGATTGCCAGATTGTCATGACAGATACTTGTTATTTGGCTTCTAATGGCAGGTTAGTAGATTGTTTTACAGGAGATACGCTGATCCGAATCAAAAGTATTTATAATACGATAGATAATCATTATTATTTGGCAGTTCGTCATCGGAATCATTTAGGAGTAATGACGGCTTCAGCTTTTGAATTGACTCCTTGGAAACAGGATGCTCCTATGATTGATTTTACTCATTCCTCGACGATTTATACAAGGGATGGAGAGCTTCGGAACCATATGACACTTCTTCCTCAGGGGAACGGTTGGATGCTGAGTGCAGGGGAGTTGAATGATAATAAGTTGATTACACTTTTTGATCCGAATGTTATCACTTTAGAAGACTTTTCTTTGGTCGGTTCCAAGGCTTATGATTTGTTACATGATCTCAATTTTGATGGTAAGGTTGAATGGCCGGGCGGAGAGGGAACTTCTGTTCCCGCGACTACTGATTGGAATATAGTGAAACGTAATCGGCAGAAATATTCAGAGGTCAGATAGTTATAAATACTTTTTAGTAAAATATAGATTTCTGCAAATCTATTGAATTCAATCTTGATTATGTAAGTTAATCAATAATGGTCGTGAGATTGTATTTATTTAATTCTCATGTCTTTGTATCTATTTTGCCTTTTCTTGCAGTAGCATTTTGTAAAGAAATATTTTTACAGAAACCTATATTTTTTTATAAAAATGTGAAAATAAACAGATTATTTTTTACTTTTGGCGGTACTTATGGCGGTAAGTATGTAGTGTAAGCTACATTATATACAGAATGTTGATTTATTCTCGAATGAAAACCTAGGAAATTTTCGAATCGGAAGAATAGATACAACAGGCTCTTCGTAAATAGTACGTGGACTGTTTATTTGTTTTCCGATTGGGTTTTCCTAGGACCTTCATTCAGACAAAGACAGTGTCACGTACTTTTTTTTATACGTGTGTGTTGGTCTGCGGGTTTAAATCTTTTCTGGTTGTTTTTAAGTGAATGAAAATGTCTGTCGCTGTGCCATAAGTGGACAGAAGGGAAGTTGTGTAGCTTTAATTTGCCGTGTCACGAATTATAGCTATAAATTAATTGAGTTCAGTTTTGGATTACCCTTTGTCGGAATGATAAAGGGCAGTAGGTTTTTCAGAATTGAATGTTTATTCGTTAAAATATATCATCATGAAGACAAAGAGGTCTGATGTAATTTGTGTTACAAAACAGAAACGGAAGTTCTGTCGTGTAAGAGAATTATTGTTGCTTGTTGTTATTTTTCTGATGGGGTATGCGGAGGGGGCAGCTAATAATATCCGCATAAATGGCAAACCGCAAGTGACGGGTTTTATCGGGAGTGACACGGCTATTGTCGAACTGAACCTTTCCTGGGACAATTCGTGGCGGGATGATTTCAACTGGGATGCGGCGTGGATATTTCTGAAATATAAGAAACGGGGGGCTTCCTCTGAGTGGCATCATGGCTATTTGCTGCGTGAAGGGCATGAAGCTCAAACGTTGGGCGGGAATGAAGGAGGCGATTATACGTTTATGTTCGGGGAAGTGGGTTCGGGAGCGAATGCCAAGGTTACGGGGGTGTATCTAATGCGGGACTTGATTTCCGAGGGGAAGGTTAATGTTCGTCTGCGCCTTAAATGGGTTATAAACGCCAATCCGCAGAATCCGTTAAAAATCTCCGATTTCGGCAATCACTTAAATAATATATATGTTGCTGTGCATGCTATTGAGATGGTATATGTGCCTTATGGTGCGTATTATTTAGGTGATCTTTATTCTCATGGCAGTTTGCAGAATAGGGTGATAGGTTCACCTCTTCCAGCTCTTTATGATATAATAGATAACAATTCCGGTTTTGAATACAGCATTAAGAATCCGATAGCAAATGGTAGTGTTGCAAATATTGCAGACCGGAATCCTGCTGCTGCCTATCCTAACAGTACACTTTATTTTAATGCGGTTGGCGGTGGTTGGGTGCAGATAGATTTTAAAACTCCTAAAACCATTCGTTATTTTGGCGTTTCAGCTGCGTCGAATTATTGTTCGGGTAGTCAAGATTGCCGTCCTAAGGGGAATTGGTATTTGACGGGTTCTAACGATTCTTTGACGTGGACGCGCTTATATACTGGTATCAATACAGATTGGAAAGGAACAAGTGTTGCTTATCCTGTACAGAACACTTTGAAAGTGACGTATCCGGGAAGTTACCGTTATTACCGTATAGAAATGTCAGGGGCAGTACGTACGGATGACGGTATTGTAATACAAAGTATTGCAATGACAGAAAAAGACTTGGAATCTTGTATGATAGACCGGGAGGACGCTTTGTCATTGGCAACAATCGGAACTGCGTGGACGGGGAGTGTTGGGGCTAATTATCCGAAAGGGTATGCGGGGTTTTATGTGATGAAGTATGAGACGAGCCAAGAGGAGTATGTGGAGTTTTTGAATTCTTTGACGCTGGTGCAGCAAAAGGCTCATGTGGCAAATAATAATTTTGAGCAGATGAAGCGGGGGGATTATGTTTTCGGGGATTTGAAGATACCGAATTGTCGTAATGGTATTGTATTTATAGAGCAAAAAGGGAAAGGTGGTCCTGCCGTTTTCGGAAATAATCTGAATCAAGGGAATGAATTCTTTTCTGTGGATGATGGACAGACGCTGGCTTGTAATTATATGAGTCCTTACGATATGCTGGCTTATTGTGATTGGAGTGGTTTGCGTCCGATGAGTGAGTTGGAATATGAAAAGGCTTGCCGTCGTCCTTATCCACAGTTACCGGATAAAGGGGAATATGCTTGGAATGCGGGGAACGGTGTTAATTCGTTGTTGTCGGAAAATGATTTGATTTACAGGGGGTCGGAAACGGAGCAGGCTTCCCAGAAACATACAAATGTAAATAGTGGCGGGTATTTGAATGGTCCGGTGCGTTGCGGTATGTTCGGGACGGCACAGACGAATCAGTCGCAGTCAGGGGCTACGTACTGGGGGGTAATGGACATGAGCGGTAATTTGTGGGAGATGTGTTACAATGTAACAGCGAACGGAGCGAAATTTATTGGTAATAACTTCGATTATTCACACGGGAACGGAGAGTTGAATGCTGCCGGGGCGATGGACATTGCAGCTGCTTACTGGCCCTCCGTGATTGGTGCGATTGGGGTCCGGGGAGGAAGTTTTAGTAGTGCAGACAGTTTGTTGCGTACGTCCAATCGGACCTTTGCAGCAGGAGATTATTTTACGGCAATGACACAACGGGACAGTACCGTTGGTTTCCGCGGGGTTCGGGGGGTATTGAATACGACCGGTTTTGACGGGGGAGGAATTATTTTGCCGAACGGTACGAATACAGATACGACTTGTGTCGGCTCGGAGGTTGAATTGATGGGTGTTTTGCCGAATAATAGCATTGGGAAACTCTCTTACGTATGGTATGTAAGTGAAGATAACGGCACTTCGTGGAAATTGATAGAAGGAGCGTCAAGTGCAAGTTTGAAATATTCTGATTTTGTAAATACAAACACGACAGCTACGTACAGGCTATATAAATTTAGACGTAAAGTTACATGTGCAGTGGGAGAAGCAGAAACACAGGCTAGTGTTTACGTAGCGCCTCTTCCTTGGACGGTTAATTTGGATACTTACACCAATGTTTATCCCTCTTTTACGATTACGTCTACATGGGCCAATATGTCGCAAGCGCATTGGAAATTGGATCATGCTCCGGCAGGAATAGCTATTGCAGATAAAGGAGTGATGTCAGGTTTAACTGCTAATTCTGTTTTTTGGGTGGATGTAACGGTTTCATCGGATAAATGCCCGGGAATAGATTATAGTAAAAGAATTGTTGTTCGTCGTGATTTTTCTACGGTTGGAGCGGGAAGTATTCAGTTGGATCCGGGAGAGTATGTAATGGAATGTTGGGGTGCGCAGGGAGGAAGATCTAGAGCGAATTGGGCGTTGGCTGCATATGGTGGGAATGGAGCTTATACGCGTGGCGAGATAACGCTTACAAGTGCAACGATGTTTTATACTTATACTGGAGGAAAAGGATATGATTCCGGTTCCAATGGAAGATGCGGAGGTGCAGCAGGAGGATGGAATGGAGGTGCAGCAGGAGGTAAGGATGGGAACTGTGATTCTAAGCCGGAACCGGGAGGCGGTGGAGGTGGAGCCTCGGATATTCGTTTGGAAGGAGGTACATGGAATGTGGCTATTTCTTTACGTTCTCGAATTATGGTGGCAGCTGGTGGAGGTGGTGCTTCTTGGACGGGTACAGGAGGAGCAGGAGGAGTATTGTCTGCTTCTGGCGGTGCTAGTCAAACCGCTGGATATACTTTTGGTGCAGGGGGAGCGGGAGGTAATAATTCTAGATTTACATCAGGTCCCGGAGGAGGGGGTAGCGGATATTATGGCGGAAAAGGAGGGCAAGGTGATGGTGTAGTTGGATATGGCGGTTCTTCGTTTATTTCCGGTCATGCTGGATGTAATGCGATAAATGCCAGTGGAAGCCATACGGGGCAGCCGGTGCATTATTCCGGAGTGCAGTTTTATAATACAAGTATGCAGGCAGGAGCAAGATCAGGAAATGGTTTGGTACGAATCAGTCCGGTCGTTCCATAGGGAGAAACGGGATTGCATTTGAAAATCCGGGTTGTTGCAAGGTGCTGGAAAGCAAGATTGTAGCAAAATTTGTTCCTGCAAGATTGCGCCGGATGAAATGATAGGACGGATGATATGTCGCGGGCAGCGATAAGTAATATATAAGGAATATAAAAATGTCAAAGAATTTATTCTTCGTATTGATATTTCCGCTTTTTACCTGGATGTCTGTTCAGGCACAAACGGATTCGTGGGTGCACAAGAGCCGCAAATATAGGGGAGGTACGCAGCAGGATGGGTATGTAATGGAGGGACACAATTTTTATATTGACAAGGTAGTCAGACCTGAAATTGTGTGTGAAGGGACGGATGCTGTGCTGACGGTGGAATATGACGGGACATTTGCTTATAGGTATGAATGGTATAAATATGGAGTAAATAATCCTTTGAGTACGAGTGACACTTTGACACTGAGCGGTGTGACGACTGCGAGCCGGGGGAAATACTATTGTTCGGTAATTGATATACGGACTGGGGAGGTGAAGCGTTCGGATACCGTGGAATTGAAGGTGAAGAAGAGACCGACGGTATTGATTAATCCGGATTCCAGCAGGTTGATGTGTTGGGGCGATACCATTGCGTTAAATGCGACAGGGAGTGAGGCAGATAAAGAATCGGGGGATACGTATAGTTATTCGTGGACAGGAGCTTCAATCGTGACACCTTCTAATCAGGCTGTGATAAGTGTTGGTCCCCGTAATTCCGGGAAATATGTGGTGACGGTGGATAATGACGGATGTCAGGCCACAGGAGAGGTCTGGATTGAGGTTTATCGTCCTGTAGTTGACTTGCCGGATTATGTGTATATATCGGAGGGGAATACTTTGGAGTTGACAGCTGATGTGCCGACGGGTTCCCGATTGATTTGGGAGGCAGAGGGGAATGTATTTGAAGATATTAATCCTTTTCGTTATCCGAATATCCGTAATTCAATGGAGGTGAGGGTGAAGATGCTGAATGAGGGATGTGAGGCGGAGGACAATTGCAAGGTGTATGTGAAGCGCGGACGGGGATACAAGGGTGGTATGCAGGACGGGTATGTGATGGGCTGTATTGAGCCGACTATTTTGTTGCAGGACAGAAGTGTTGCAAGTTGTGAGGCGGATACGGCAGAGTTGAACATTGTTGCAGAAGGAAGTACGTTGCGCTACATTTGGCAGAAGTACAATACGACGACTAAAATGTTTGAGGATTTCGTACCTCCTGCCGGGAGCAGCGTGGAAGGTTTGGGATCACATAATCTGAAATTTACACCTTTGACCTTGGATGATAACGGGATGTATATGTGTAAATTACAGAATGAGTGTGGGGTTGTACTGAGTGATACATTTTATCTGAGTGTTGGTGGACGTCCTGTCTTTCAATCGCGTTTGAACAAAGAATGGGGGAAGTGTGCCAATACAATGGATAGTACCCATTTGAACGTAGCTGTTGTGGATCCGTTGGGTGGGGAGCTGAAATATGCCTGGTACAAGGTAGATACGATGTTTCATCCTGCTCGTTATACACTTTTGGCCGATACACATACCTACAATAAACCTTATCTGAAACTTTTATTGAACCAGAAAGATAAGGAAGGAGTGTATTTGGTAAGTGCGAGCAACGAATGCGGGGATGCGCGTGACAGTGTGTTTGTTCCGGTCAATACTCCCATCCGTATAACCTATCTGAATGTAGAGAAACCCGGCAATATTATTACTGGATGTGTGGGGCATAGTGCGGAATTTTATATCGAAACGCAGGGAGGTGGGAATGAACATTATTATTTGAAAAAAATTACCAAACTCCATTCTCAGTTTCCTTTGAAGTATGATGCCCAGTTTGTAGCAGGTGGTTCAAGGAAGGTGGCTCTGAATAATCTGAAAAAATCGGATGAAGGTTGGTATGTGTGGGAAGTGGCAAATGAATGTGGAAAAGACACCAGTGATATTATTAGTTTACGAATAGACGAACCGCCTGTGATTACGAGTATTTCGGACAGTTTGGTAAGTTTGTGTGAAGGGGAGGGTACGGTATTGAAGTGTGAGGGTACGTCTCCTTTTACGAATTTGACATATGAGTGGTATAAAAATGGTAATTCAACCGGAAGAAAGGGGACGACTTATGCTATCAACCGGGCTACGGAGGCGGATGCCGGCAATTATACCTGTTGGCTGACGAACAGTTGTCCGGCAGTAGAGAGTCCGGTAATCCGGGTAGAGGTGAAGAAGTATCCGGTGGTGCTGACGCGGCCTTATTTCCGGAGTAGTTATTGTGAGGGGGATTCAGTTCAAGTGGAAGTGAAGGTGTCGAATGCGGTCCCGGTCGATAGTGTACGCTGGTTTCACGGGAATACTCCGGTTGTGGATATACCTGGTAGGATTTGGGGAAGTTCGACAACAGTGTTGCATATAGATACGATCCTGGAAGCGGATAAAGGGGAGTATCGGTTGGTGGCTTATAATGAGTGTGGAGAGACTAAAAGTGCGGTTGGTTCGCTGATTGTAGACATCCCTGCCCGTTTTGTGAAGGATATGAGCGGCTACACTGATTTGGTGTTATGTGTAGGGGATCGGCAGGCGTTGTCTGTGGCGGCTACGGGTACGAAACCGATACGTTACAGGTGGACGCATGATCGTAAGGTTGTGGCCGACGGCTATGAGAGTACGATTTATTTGGATAATGTGTCGGTGGATACATCGGGGATTTATTGTTGTGAGGTTCAAAACCGGTGTGATGGAGATGTTACGTGTGCTACCATCATGGTGACTCATCCCGATACGTTCCGTTTTGAGTTGAATTCAGCAAGGAATACCCTTTGTGCTTCAGAGTCGGAGGGGTTGACGGCTGTATTGAAGGGATCGGATACAACAACGACTTACCTGTTGTATAAAAAGCCGGGACAATTGGTTGCAAGTATTTATGGCGGAGACATCCGGCCTAAGGGCGGTTTCATTGAATTTGTAAATTTGAGAGGAGGTATTTATTATGTGGATGCAGTGCAGAATGGTTGTACTTACCGTATGCCGGGTGAGGTGGAGATTATTGAGAACCCTGATCCATTGAAGTTTGTGTTATTTATTTCCAGGCATTTTTGTAAAGGGCTTCATCAGGCTGATCTGAGTTTGAACGAGAGTGAAAATGACTTGATGATGGAGTATCAGTTGCAGAAATGGAATGGGACACAATGGGTGGCTTATTTGGATAAACTCCGGGGTACAGGGGATACTTTGACGTGGTCGGGAATTCCAGAGGGAACATATAAAGTGGTGGCTAAGAATGGAATGACGGGATGTCAATCGGATATGACAGGCATTGTGGAAGTGCTTGAGCGTGATCTGCCTTCAGTTTATGCATTAGTGGCTCAGAATAATGATAGTGTGTATTGTGCCAATGCGAATCCGGATGTGGTATTGATTTTACAGGGTTCGGAACCTATGACAAAATACAGCTTATTGAAGAGTGACGGCAGTGTTTATCGGGCGGGAGCTTCCGATACTGTATGGAGAAATGTGGAGTCGGGTATATATACTGTTCGGGCAGAGAATCAATGGGGCTGTACGCAGGATATGGGAGTGCAGAGTGTAATTACTCAGCAACCGCCATATCAGACTTCGATTACAGGTGGTTTTGTGTATTGTCGTGACCAGAAAGATTCAGCTACTATTGAGATTCCGGTGACACAGCCGGGCATATTATATAAGGTATACCGGGAGAGTCCGAAAGAGATTTACGCCGATACAATGGGTACGGGAGCAAATGTTGTATTGAAAGTGCCGATGGAGGAGAAACAGTATTATGTGCTGGCTCAGGATACAACAGTAGAACGTTGTAGTATTTACTTGTTGGATACGGCGGAATTTCGGATGAGTCGTTTGTTGGTTGCCGGGAATCCGGGAGAGGTGTATATTCCGAACGGAACTTCCATCCAGTTGCATACGGTAGTAACCGGTGCTGAAGGAAAGGTAACATATAAATGGGAACCTGCCGGTAAATTGGTTGCGAATGAAGATACCCTTGCGCATCCTCACACGCTTACGTTGACCAGCCGGGAGGATTATCGGATAGTGGTAAAGGATCAGAGCGGTTGTATTGCTGATACTTTGGTGAGTGTGATCATGAAGGACGGTAAACTGGGAATCGATATTCGTGAACCAGATAGAGTAACAAGTGTCGATACGCTTCATGTATGTGCCGACCAGAAAATTAATTTGTATGCTTGGGTAAACGGTGGTGCGGGAGTCTATTCATACAGGTGGTGGGATGAAGTGAAAGATACGGTTTCTACGCAGCAGTTGCTGACGGATTATTCGCGTGTTGCTGACGGCTGGTTGCATTTGGATGTGAAGAGTGGGGATATTACGGAGAATGACAGTGTGTGGGTGAAAGTATATGATAATCCCCGGCAATTTGCTTTAGTAGATACGGGTTTGGTGTGTGTGCAGGCTGGTAGTACGTATCAAATTGAAATTACCGGCGGAGAGTCGGGAGTAGATTATATTCTTTCATATAGTAGTAATGGTATTGTGTTTACGGATATAGACACCATTCAGCATGCTTCGGCTTCGCGTGTTGTTTTCTCTTTGGCGAATGCTGCCGGTCGGGAGGGATATTATCGTGTCCGGGCTAAGTTGTCGCACGTGAATTTGGTATGTTGGGTTGAAATGGAGGGAGAGGTGAATATCCGGAAGGCTCCTACAATTTTCATCGTGTCCCAAGACCAGGAGTATTGTGAAGGGGAGTTGGCGCAGGATTCTGTGTGGTTGTCCGGTAGTGAAAAGGGGGCTTCTTATAATTTGTACCGTTTACCGGATGTGTTTGTGCAGGGAAGTATTGCAGGGAGTGGCGATTCATTGTTGTTTACGGGTGATTATGGAACGGGTGAATATTTTGTGACGGCTAAGAATAGTGTCTGTGAGGTGAGTATGCGGGATACGGCAAAGATTAAGCGCCATCCGTTGCCGGCGGTGATAAATATGTTAGATAAAGGCGGCTATTGTAATGGCGGTTGTCCTGATAAAATTCGTATTGCCCGTGCCGTAGCGGGAGTGGATTATGTATTGAAACGTATCCGTAGCGGGGTGTCACAGGCATTGGAGACTATCAACGGGATAGATACGATTGCTTTCGGAACGTATTGTGATCCGGGTGAATATTATGTGGTGAGCCGTGATCAGGAGACGGGATGTGAGCGTGAAAATACCGACCGTTTGAGGTTGTCCAGTACCTTGACGGATAGAGATGTAACACCGGAAGTTTTTTACTGCGATTCCGAATCGGGATACAAAGGAGTGTTGAAAGTATTGAATCCGCAGGACGGTGTGGAATATAAGTTATATACGGAGCGGAATAATCTGGCGGGCGTGTTTGATTCGGTTGCTACAGACGGGCTTTATCTGCAGGAGAATTTATCGGCAGGGGAGTATTACGTGATGGCATCAAATGATAGTTGTAAATTGTGGTTGTCGGATACGGTTCACGTGAAGAAACTGACTTTGCCCAAGGATTCCCTTTTGCCGGATTATACGCTGTGTGAGGGGGACGGACAGTTACAGATGTCAGTAATTACAACGAAAGATTATCATTATGAGTTGTGGCGGGACAGTTCAGGGATAAAGGCTTTGTTGAAAGAGAAGATCTCTTCTGCGGATGGGCAACAAATCGATATGGGACCGTATGGAGAGATTGGTACCTATTTTGTGAGAGTGAAAGATATGTCCTACGGTTGCGAATGGCAGTTACCGGGTGATTTTCGTATTTATGATGGTTTGAAAGAGTTTGGGATTACAGGTGATACGCTGTATTGTGCTGCCGACAGCGGTGTCGTAATAGGAATTAACGGGACAGAGAATAATGTGAAGTATGTCCTGGAAAAGAGGGGTGTCGGTGGTATATATGAAGAGGTGACGGATTTGAAGGGAAGAGGCTTGGCTGTTGCTTTTGAAGGATTGCATCCGGCAGGTGAGTACCGGGTTAAAGCGGTGAGAGGATGTGAGAAGTGGATGAACGGCACACTGGTGGTTAAAGAGAAGGGAATGCCTTCCGATTCGACGGTATTGGCACTGGTAGGAAACGGTTGTGCTGACAGTACGGTGCTGATACGTTTGCATAAGACGGAGAGTGATGTGGAATATACTCTGTGGTATAAGAATGCGGCGATACTGGATACACTGACGGGTACCGGTGATTCTATCCAGTGGAACATTAGTCCGGCGAAGGTGGGAGTATATCAGGTGATGGCAGATAAGGACGGATGTATCACGCGTTTTCCGGTACAGGTGGAAATTGGCGAGCGACCGTTTGTTTCGGATGTTTATGGCGATACCTTGTTATGTGCTAATGGTACCGGAGAGTTATATATGAATTCCTGGGACGATAAGGCGGTGTATACTTTATGCCGGGAATCCGGTACAAAGGTATTGACAGGTAGGGTTTCCGGAGGAAAGATGTTGTTTACTCCTACGCCAGTCGGTCGTTTTTATGTGGAAGCGGCCCGTGGAAATTGTGTGATAAAAGGGGAAGTTTATACTGTTGACTCGTTGCCTGTTCCTGTGTTGGATTCTGCCTTTTGGTCTGTCAGTGACTGTACTCCGCGGGACAGTGGGTTTATCCGAATTACGGGCATGACGGATTCGCTTCGGTATGTATTGAGGAATTCGTCCAACGATACCTTGATGAATTACAAAGGGAATAAGACGGATAGTTTGTTTACGCATTTAAGTCCGAACCGATATTGCATAACGGCAAAGAACGAACAAAGCGGTTGTCTTTCCGACCCGTTGTGTGCGGAAATTTTGGAAGGGGTGACTGCTGATTCACTGACTGGAGATTTTGCTTATTGTGGAGATGGAGGGGTTACATTGCATTTGTCGGGCATTGAAAAAAATATGGTGTATAGCATATTGGATTCTACGGGGAGCGTTATAGAGCAGGTGCGTTGGGAAGATGATGGATTTACCAAAAGTTATGGACAAGGGAAATATATATTCCGGAAAGAACGTATCGGATTTATGGGAGGATGTTTTGAGGAGGATACGATTTTTATTAAACAGTATGCTTTTCCGAAAGATACGTTCCGGGTGGAAGTGCGCAATGCTGATAGTATTTTCCTATGTGCGGAACAGGATTATGTAGTGGATTTATATCGCACAGAAGCCGGTTACCGTTATATTTTGATAAAAGAACCGGGAACGACAAATCAGGTGTATTTGGATACAATACCCGGTGGCGGTACGCCCGTGACCTTCGGTTATTTGTTACGTGAAGCAGGATATTATCGGGTATATGAAGAGTTACTGGTGGGTGGTTGCGGACGTTATGGAGATACAACATTAAAGGTAACAGCGCCACCCCGGAAGATAACTGTGGAAAATTGCAACTATTGTGTGAAAGAAGGGAGCGCGGTTATTTCGGATAGTTGTCAGGTGCGCATCAGCGGTTTAACAAATGGTGTGAGGTATAGTTTCAATCAGGATACGGTATTCGGACCGGGAGTCAAAGTTTTCAGCCCGGCACCGGCAGGGGATTATTGGGTGATGGCGGAAGATTTGTACACGCATTGTAAGGATACGGTGGGTGAAGTGCATATTCAGGCAAATATTGCACCGAAAGTCTTTACAGTAGGTACCGTCTGTGATACTGTTGGACATATCCGCTTAACAGACGGAAATGAACAGGATTCGGTGGAATATTATTTATACAAGGATGGACGTATGATAGATGGGCCGTTACGGGATACCAATAATACAGGCATCGATTTTGGAGAATATAGTGAATATGGTGTGTATAAAATAAAAGCCGTTAATAAGTACGGTTGTGAAATATGGATGAGGGACAGCGCCACGTTGTTTGAGAAGTTGTCGGACGGCGTATTGAAGGTGGAAGGCCGTTATTGTAAGGATAGTGAAGAAGGCGTGGTTATCAAGTACACGAAGAGCAGCAAGGGTTGGAAGTATTATTTGACGAAGGGACCTTGGACGAGTGATACACTTGCCGGTACCGGAGCAGAATTGAGATGGGATAGCATAAATCATCGGATTTTATCACAGGGACAATATGAATTGTATGCCCTGAATGCTTGTGCGGACAAGTCTGTTGCCAAAGTGCTCGTGGAGAGTAATCCGTTGCCGTTGGAATTCAATTTGGTCGGTGAAAAAGGAGAATCCGTTTGTAAAGGGAGTGAGCTGCCGATTAAATTGAAAAATAGTGAAGTGGGAGTGACTTATCATTTGATATTTGTGCAGCCGGGAAAGGAACAGATTTTAGATCGTTTGCCGGGTACGGGCTATGAATTGGATTTCGGTAATTATTCCGCTTACGGGCAGTATATCGTGTATGGTGAAGTAGATAGTAGTGGATGCCGTCGGAAGATGGATGATAAGGTGTTTAGTCCGGGTTCGATGCCCGAAAAGCGGGGAATTAAGGGGAACGATGTATGTCTGGGAGTGGATGTACCGGCTGAAGTGGCAATTAGTATAGACGGTACGCCTCAGGCCGGAGTACGCTATATTTTGCGTTATTCGGGATTGATGGGCGATATGGATGTGGATACGCTGATGGGAGCTACTGTGTTTACCGTTCAAACGGATACGGGTTGCTATCATGTGGTTGCGGAAGACACACTCTCCGGTTGTCAGCAGAAAATGGAGGAATTGTATTGTATCGGTAATCCGCCGGATAAACCGCAGCTTGTAGATGTTCCGGGCGATACTGTTGTGTTGTGCCGGGGAGAAGAATATTGCATAACGGTGGATACGACAGTTATGGGTGTGAAATATCGTTTGTTGCGGAATGGAGGTGTGTTCGGTGGTTCAATAGCCGGGACTGGTTGGAGTCAAGAGGTTGCTTGCGGGGATGAAAGCGGCGTGTATAAGGTGGAAGCTTATGTAGGAGATGGGCATTGCCGGGCGGTTTCGGACGACAGTGTGGTTTTGAAGGTGAATGAATTACCGGGCTTGATGCTGGATGAAAGGGAGTATGAGTATTGTGAGTATGGGCAGGGCGTACAGATAACAGTGGCTTATCCGACCTATCCGACCTTTACCTACCGTTTGTATTCTCCTGCACATGTCTTGCTGGATACTATAGTGGGGGATACGGCTAATAGAGCGTTTACTTTTGCCGGAACATACAGGGATTCGGGCTATTATTATATTGAAGTAGCGGCACCAACCGCTTGTTTACGGGAAGATAGTGTTGAGGTGAAAGTGAATAAATTGCCTGAACCTTATATGCTTAATTCGACAAATGGTAAATATTTGTGTGTAGATGGGCTGGTGGATATTTTCTTAGTGAATAGTGAGTTGAATATTGAGTATTTCTTATATCGGGAGAGAGCGGGGTTAGCAGATACACTGGTCGGTCAGAAGTTCGGAACGGGCGATACGCTGGTATTGGCAACGGTGGATCGAGCGGGAATATATAAGGTGGTTGGGAAGAATATCAATACCGGATGTGAAAACAATATGCTGAAAAACTTTGAATTGTTGCAGGCTGATACGGTACGTATTTATCCCTTGGAAGGCATGACTACAGGTTATTGTTATACAGACGGCAGAAAAGGAAGTCTTCGGTTGACTACGAGTCAGAAAGGAGTGCTTTATGAATTGTATCGTGACGGTGATGCATTGAACATGAAGCAATATGGTACGGGTGGTGAGTTAGTATGGCTGGGATTGGACGGAAAGCCTTGCAGTAATCAGCCAGGTGTGGAAGATAAAGGATATATCTACGAAATAAAAGGAACGGATACCTTGACGGATTGTGAGAAATGGATGCGAGGACAGATCGGTATTGTTGAAGAATCAGATCCTCAGATAGAGGCTTATCATCCGAATTACGATATTTTGAGGTGCGAAAATCAAAATGTCTTCTTTAGTGTTACGGCTGTGGGATGTGGATTGAATTATGCCTGGAAGCAGAATGATGTGGTGGTGAAGGATACGACGGAGAATTTTTATAACATTGAACACATTGCGGCGAGCGATTACGGTATGTATAATTGTACGGTGTCAAACTCTTGTGGATCTGTTTCTACACCCGGAATCGTATTGAGGGTGCGGGATACACTGGAGATGGTAAAACCGATGGGCAATGTGGCTGTTTGCGGGGATGTCGGGCAAGATTTGATACTGACGGCTTATATTCTGAATGGGACTTCGCATGAATGGTATAAAATTATAGACGGGCAGTCCCAGTTGGTAGGGTTGGATTCGTGGTACAAGCTGACGGATGTTACCCAGGCGGATACAGGTGTGTATGTTTATAAGAGCTGGAACGAATGTGGGGATATGACAGATACGTGCCGCATTGTGGTGGATAAGGACCCGACGGTGTCCGCGCCTCCGTTCCGTACGGACACGATTTGTGCGGGAAGTCTCTATACTTTGACCGTGAATAGTCCGGATTCTGTGAAATGGTATCATGATAATGTGTTTACCGGAGCGGAGGGGAATGTGTACCGTCTGGATTCGGTAGTTGTCGGAGATGAAGGCCGTTATACGGTAAGGGTGAAAAATGCTTGCGGTACGAAAGCGTTAGATGTTGCACAGGTATATGTAGACGATACGATTAAAGTGTTGGCACTTCGTCCGAGTGAGGTGGTATGCGAGAATGCTATGATTGACTTGTATATCATGACAAATCCGACAAAGCGGGTAGAATATACATGGGAAAAAACGAATGTGATTTTGGCACAGGGTGAGAATATTACTTCTATGCGTGTGGGACCGATGTCGTTGTTGGATCCGGAATATACCTATTTTATCCGTTATAAAAATAAATGTAACTGGGGAGAATCCGTGATACGTCTGCATGTCGGCAATAAACTGGAGTATAAGGATCCGCAGGACATTATTGTTTGTGCGGAAGCGGGGCGGGATACCTTTATTTGTATTGAACATCCTGTAACAATGATGGGGGCTTACCAGTGGTATTTTCATGAATTAAAAGCCGGAGCCAACGCACAGAAGTTGGAAGGTGAGCGTTCGGATACCTTGCGGTTGCCTATGGCTACTTCTGCTACCGGATTCTACTATTGTGAAATATCGGAAGTTTGTAATCCGGTGACAACCAATAGTAGCTGGTTCCGGGTAGACAGTATTCCGGTACTGCAGAATAACCTGTGTTCCGATACTTTGTGCGAGGGCAATAATTTGTCATTGAGCCTGTCTGCTACCGGAGGAGATTTGCATTTCGATTGGACGATTTTGTATGCGAACGGAATGACAGAGACTGTCAGCCATACTCAGAGCGAATTTGAAAGTACTGATATATGGAACATTCCGGATTTGACTTTGGCATACGATAGTTGCCGGATATGGTGTCATATTTATAATCATTGTGATACGAATGGCATTTACTCGGATACCATGTTGCTGAGAGTGGATAAGCGGCGGAGCTTGTGGGTGGAACCGGGAATGGATATCAGGCTGTGTGATGGTGATACTGCCGGGATGGATGTGAAATTGCATTTGGTTGATGGCGCATTACCGTGGAGCTTTAAATATACAAATCCTGCGGGGATAGAAAAGAGTGTAACGGGTATCCAGGATTCGGTGTATGTATTGAATGTCAAGGATAGCGGGCTCTATGCTGTAACTTATTTGACAGATACTGTCGGGTGTATTTTTACAGATGGCTTACCGGTAATTCGTCTGAAATACAACACTCCAGAGACATTGGTGATGAGCGGTAGTCAGGATGTATGCCAGGATGACAGTGTCTCCATCCATTTCAGTATCAGCGGCGGTGTAGGTCCTTGGAAGATAAAGGTTGTCGATCTCCTTCGTGGAGACTTGGCCGATGAAATCTGCGGTACAGACGCATTGGTGATGTACGGTCGTGATACCGTGATACGTTTCCCCGCCTCGAACAATGCTGAATACAGCCTTAACGGCGTTGTGGATATGGGCTCGGGTTGTAACCTCTCCTTACAGGACAGCAACGTCGTCATCAACGTCCGAGTTCCTGATCATATCA
>ERZ777305.1165-NODE-1165-length-34126-cov-16.535969_pt1 | contig 34126 bp, 19 predicted proteins | sample MGYA00374965_ERZ777305 | MGnify/ENA primary metagenome ERZ777305 (study PRJEB29328, sample SAMD00013331) | mouse gut metagenome | study: EMG produced TPA metagenomics assembly of the Metagenome analysis of fecal microbiota from mouse which was promoted... | reverse complement strand
CGCTAAATTTTACAATCTGAAATCAGCAAGTTGAACTTGCGAAACTTAAATTATTTATCTCAGCGGACTCTTACGAGTCACCCCCTTTGATAGAGCAGTGGGGTCTGCTGTCAAGTACTTGCTGTTTCTGTTTAGTAAATCCAGCCTTCGTATTGGTGGCCGTTTGAGGTTTCCACCAGCAGGTAAGCCTCGCTTACGTTGCCGATATATACGGCGGCCTCGCTGTCGGTGCTGAACATGTGCTGCGAACGCAGTGTTGTACCGTCGAAGTCGAATACATACAGCACTGCCGGTCCCTCGCTGTATTTGAAGTTCAGATACACATAGCCGTCTTCATAGGAGGCCATCACTACCTGCGCGGACGGAGCTTTAGGTCGGCCGGGAGGTTTGGGCAGTGGTTTAAATTCACTTCCGCTTCCCAGATTGCCGGAAGTACCGCCGGTGGTGTCGGCCGACATATCAACAGTTCCGCAATAGAGAAGCATAGCACTTAATGATAATAATTTAATTATTGCTGTCCGGTAAAACTTTGACATGATAGGAAATGGACTATTTTTATCTCATACAGCATGAAACAGACTCGTATAGATGTCTTTTAAGGGCTTTTTGATGCTTAATGCTACCAATTTCACATCGCCTCAAATGACAAGCCCTTTTTCGTAAAACAGGTGTAACTTATTATATTTGTAGAGAATATATGATTTTGTCGTTTTTTACCGGACAGCAATATAATTTAATGAAGTTCATTTGCAGTAACTTTTATGGGTTGCCGCAAATTTATGGTGATTATTTTGATTTTACAACAAAAATCAAAATATTCTAACTATGCTCACAATGCATTGAACAACAATGGATTATGAGCGATAATTTTGCATAAATTTTCCAATGGAAAATTTCGAACAAAAAAGGTTGGGATATACCGGTGTATATTAGTCAGTTATACGAATGGTTGTAAAATAACCTGATTTTATCGACAAGCTATATTTCCAAGAAAGACAATATTTTTTCTTTTGATGTCAGGGTAGAATCTTTGATTTTTGCGACTATGCGGTCCCGGCGATTATAAAGGGTAGATTGATTGCTGTTAAGAATTATTGAAATAATTCGAATACTCGCCCCTGTACTTGTAAGAGCGAACATATAGATATCATTCGCCGAAATTGATTTGTCAATGCTACGGATATCATCAAGGATGTAAGCGTGGGCTCTATTTATTCCTCCAACAAGTTCATCAAGATTTTTAGCAGCGCCTAACTCGGCAAGTAATCTTGTTACTTTTTTGTAACCACTATTTTTCTCGGTCTTGTCTGTCGTATTGAGATATGTTGTACATATATTGCTTATCGCCCCCCATTGATTACTGTAAAGTTCAAAAATGCGGGTGTAGTCAGCCCCATCAGTAGAAGCGGCATTGTCCATTCCGCTATCAGAATTTTCTGTTTCTTGTTTTAATTGGCCGAATAGTAAATCGTATTTAAGCTGTTGTTTCTTAATATTTGCCTCATGCTCTGCTAACTCGCCGGATATTATTGAAATTAAATTATCCTTCTTAATGCGTATAGCTTTCAAATGATGCAAGTATAGAATCGTTGAAATAGTAATAATAATAGCAAATACTATGATTATCATTAACAGTTTGTTTTTATTTCGAGCTTCAGATATTAGTAGATTCGAATAATTCAATTGCTCTGATACAACCGATTGGTGCAACACCTCGTTAACTACGGCTGCGTTCACTGTCAGCAGACTGTCTACAGCCGAACGGCTTCTGTCAAAATCGCCACGCTTGAAGTATAGGTTCGTAAGCAGATAGTAATATCGCGCCGAGTCAACTTTACTGCTAAGAGAATTTCTGACTTCAACCAGAAGTCGACCGTTCATATCACCTTTACAGAATAGTTCGATAAAAGAGTCGAGATATAAATCATCGAAGCAGGCCGGAAGCGAGTCGCCTTTCAATGAATACTGGCGCCTGCGTATTGAATCAGCCTCGTTGTACTTTCCGGTGTTAATACACATGTGAGATTTTATAGTAAGCCCATAGAATTCCATGACGGTGTCGCTCGCATTATAGGCCTTATTAATCATACGGTCAATAATATAGAAGGCAGTATCGTTTTGATTGACGGAATGTAGCGAGTATGCAAGATCCATATATGCGAAATCCACGTTTCTTTGCTTTTCTGCTTTTCTATAGTTTTCAATAGCAGACCTACGTAGCTCTACCGCATCTTTATAATTAAAGTTGTTTTGGAAAATATCGGCCTCAAGCTCGAATATTTTTGCAAGCCAATAATTATTATTCAACTTTTCGGCTAATGTTTTTGCCTCGCATAGGTTGAAAATCTGTTTCCGGTAGTTGTTCTGAGTTGAATAAATTACAGCTTTATAGAACGCTGCCCTCATGCGGTCGAAGTCATTGCCGTTGTCGCGGTAGAAGTCGAGCAGAGGTAGGGCGGCGGTATCTGCCGTGGTCAGACGGTCGGTTTTCACGCGTGCCTGGGTGGTGAGCAGTGCGTGGCGGGCTTGCAGTCCGCTGCTTGTAAGCTCCGAAGATTCAATACTTTGTAACAAGACAAGGGCCGAGTCGGGCTGTAATTCGATAATCGAATCGACAGCGTCCATACGTAGCCGCGCTCCATCGCCGCCACAGGCAGTGAGCATGGCGCACAATACAATCAATATGCCAATAAGTGTTTTCACCGGGACAAAATTATATAATTCCCGGCACAAAACCAAATTGGCGAGAGCAGAGGCAATGAACCGAAATGCCAGCAGCTATCATAACCGACGCCGTCGTACGGCTTATCGGCTTTGTTTAAAGTTTTTAGGGCTTTCGACCGGAGAAGCGGAACGTTACAATTGTCCGGATCTCCGGTCGAGCTATTGCGTTTTGGCGGCTCCGCCGGCCGTTAGTTCTTAAGCACGGCGTTGTTGGAGTCGCTGTTGTTGAGGCTGCGGCGGGTGTTGCGTTTGAACAGGGCGCCGAAGTCGGTAGTATAGGTTGCGCTGAGTGTAACCATGTTGCAACAGTCTTTTATATTTCGTTCTATGACCGACGGGTTTACGGGCGAGTTGCTCCACGACGGATATCTGGCGCCTTTATTATCGAACATATACCACCAGGCGATTCCAAGATTCCAATGTTTGTTTGGGCGGTATTCCACTTGTAGCATATCGGCGTTCTCGCCTTTGCTTACCATATAGCCGTAAAGGTACTTTCCCGGGAATTTGCGATAATACGACACTGTCCACGGGCCTTTGTTCCACCATAGATTCATGGTTGCCTCAAATGATGTCAGATGGTAGTCCCATTGGCCTATTTCGCTTTCATAACGCGAAAGTGCCAATTGTACATTTGCACCAAATCCGTGGATGTTGGTAAGACTCAGCTGTAAACTGTTTTTCCAGGCAAAATGGCGTTTTGCATTCACGGTCTGCGACAGAAACTTACCATCGCCCAAATAGGTGATATCTGAAAACGTGCTGTTTTTTACGTCTGATATGTCGGATATCAGTACTGCTGAAAATTTGCGATGCACATATTGTGCGGCAAGTGAGTATGTAAAGTTTTCAGCCACTTTGAGGTTTGGATTGCCATTGTTCCACAAGTAGGGCGACGTCTGCTGCATATAGTCAGTGAGGGCACCCAATGAAGGTATTGTCGGTGTGTATGTAAACATACCCTGTACAGCCCATTTCTGACTTATATACCATGCCGCGGTTACCGACGACAGATTACGGATATAATGGCGGTGCAGTTGGTCGTTGCGGGCCCAGAACATTTTTGCTCCGGTCGATGCCGACAGAAATACCTTGCTGAACTGCTTGGCCAGACGGGCATAGATATAATTGTTGTTTTCGGTCAGTACGGGTTTAAAATCTGACAGCAGATACTCGTTGGTGTTGTGCGACAGCGTATTCTGCACACCACCCGACAGGCTCATGCTTTGGTCGAAGTTGTGTACGTAGCTTACCTCGCTGATAAGTGAGCGGCGCCGGTTGTTGATGTTGTTGATATACTGCAGGTCGCCGTCGTCGGTTCCCAGATAGCTGTTGTCGCGCCGATAGTCTGCCGAACTCAGCGTGCCCACCACCTGAGCCTCCAGCGAGTTCTTTTCGTTGAAATCGTGGCGTACGAACAGGTCGAGCGATGGTGTGAAGTCTTTCGAAGTACTGATATTTTTCACATCGTAGTCACCCAGTTCCGAATCGTGCATAGAGCCGATTATGCGGAATTTATTACTCGAAGGAGTGGCAGAAAATCTGGCAGAAAATATAGTGCGGTCAGTTGGCGCAAAATCATATTTAAGACTGAGTCGGTGATTATGGTAATTGAAAGGATTATGGTCGTGCTGCTCTATGTCGACCTTGAAATCATCGCCTATATATTTCTGCGATATATTGTCGTAGGCTTTCAGATTGTTGCGCCATGATGGGTTATACTGCAGGGTGAACTGAGATGGTCCCTGATGGTACGAGGCGCGCAGATTACCGTCGACAAAGGCCGCGTTCACGGCACTGCGTGCCCACAGATATATCTGGCCGCCATCCTGACGTTCTTTAAGGGTGATGGCCAGAAAGCCGCTGTTGCCTTTGTCGGCATAGCGTGCCGGTGTGATATATGAGTATTCAATCTTGGCTATGTCGCCTGGTTTCAGTGAGTTCACATCGCTCATCGTGGCCGGGATGCCGTTGATCAGTATCATCGGCGCGCCGTTGCGCACTGTCAGCGAGCGGTTTATAGGGTCGGCGAACAGACCGGCCAACGGCAGTTTCTGCAGCAGGCTCAGAGTGGTCGACGAGGCTTTCAGGTCGGCCTGCGAGGGATAAATTATGGTGCGCCCTTTCGACTGTATGACATCGGTGGCTTCCACCTTCAGTTCGGCCAAAGTGGAGGCTTCGCTGAGTGCAATCTGGCCCAGATCGATGTCCTTGTTCCCGGCATCGATAAGGATAACAGTGCCGCTGAAACCGTCTTTGTCTATTTCCAGAGTCAGCGCCTCTTTGTTGCCGGTACGGAAAATGAATATGCCGTTTTCTCCTGTAGTGGCGCGTGAAATCTCGGTATCACCCTCATGCAGTTTGCACACGGCATCGGCAACAACGGTCATGGTACTGTCGGAATAGACAAGGCCCGTGATATTTCGGGCGAAAGAAGTCAGAGCCGAAAGCAGTAAAAGTGTAAAAACAAAAAGTGCTTTCATAATTTTAGGGCATTTATTTGCAAATATAGGAATCATATATTATAAAATTCCCTTTTCCGTGGCTTTTTTTACATATTCCCTGTTCAGATGGATTCGTCGGATAGATTCATGCATGTCCTTTTGCTTGTCGTTGAATTGGCAGATGATTTTTTTCGCAGTTTTAAGCATTGGATGGCGCTTAGCCGTACATGGACCCCAACAGATTGGCAGGTAGCTACATTCCTTACATTCTGTGGCTTCAACATCCATAACCGGAGTGAAGCTTGCTTCCTCCTCACCGAATTTTACGTTGCCTTCGCTGTCGATAAACGAGTTGAGTTCCGATGGATCGATATTATCGCACTTTCCTACTGTGCCATTTGCAAAGAAGCAGTCGAAGTACTTGAAATCGGTATAGCATAGACCCGGTTCGGATAATACTGGTAGCAGATTTATGGCAAATGCTCTGTTCATCAGCTCGATTACCTTTTCGTCAGGGATTGTGTCATTGTCTTCCTGCCATACTCTATGTAAAGTAAAGCGAATATTTTTCCGGTTTTCAGGCAGCACTTTGTCCAAATCGTTGATAATGCTTGCTGGTTTGAGATTGTCTTTTGTATAATTGAATCGTAAGGAACAAGTAGTGTGTCGACTCAGCAGACTGATATTGCGCAGTGTGGTGTCGTAGGCCGATTGCTTGCCGAGCACCTTTATGGAGTTATGTGTGGCGCGGTCGCCGTCAACCGTTATCTGGTAGTGGTTTACTCCCGCTTCTCTCAACTGTTCAACCCGTTCTTCGTTTAGTAATGTGCCGTTCGTAGTTATAGAGCAGTCGAACGTTTTATTGTTGGCCTGAGCAAGTTCTTTTATCCACTGGGTAAAAGTCAGAACTGTATCATAGGCAAGCAAAGGCTCTCCCCCGAACCACATAAATCTTATATGGCGGATTTCATCGCGTGAAACTTGCTTTTTCACACGTATCTTGATTTTCTCCAGCGATTCATCGCTTAGCCACGAGTCGGCATGTTCTTGTATACAATACCAACATCTAAGATTACATTGATATGTAGGCAGAACCATAAATGTATATATGTCCGGATTTCTGAGTCTGTTATATTTTTTCTCCAGAAGGGCCGACTCGTCGCACTCATCATCAATTATAAAGCCTTGTGACTTCATATTGGAAATAAACGTATCGAATTTTTTATCTTGAAAATCGGAGTTTTCAAGAATTGCATTAATTGAATCGGCTGTAATCTTCGATGTTCTGAAACTGGATTCAGTCAGACTATTAAAATAGATAATGCTATCACCCTCAACGAAAGAGTTATTATATTTGCTCGCTTTCATGTTTTTTACTTTTTATAAAGAGCCGGAATAACCGGTATACCGGCTCTTTTTAAGTTTTTTATGTACAGGGTATTTTGTATTTAGGATCAGATCCCAAACACGTTGTGTTAACTTTGATGTCACAGAGGCTACATTTCTCTCCGCAATTAGATACGTTATTTGGGCCGCAGTTTCCGGCACTATTTGTACCGCACCCAGCTATAATGTTACATTCAAATGTACACTGATAGGTTTCAGCGGTACCAGAAATACCATTTCCCGCATACACCACCAGGCTTTCCATTTCTGATAGTAACTCGGCAGTAGGGATTACTGCGAGCTGTTTGTTTTCTTCTTTTTTCATAATGATGAAATTAGAGGTTTATTAGGGTTAGTAAACTCGGCGGACTCTTGCAAGTCGGCCCCTTTTGGGTAGTAAGGTCTACGTTCAAACGTTTGAATTTATTCACTTAGTAAATCCAGCCTTCGTACTCGTGCCCGTTGGTGCTGGACATGTGTTGCGAACGGAGCGCGGTATGGATTGATCGCTTTAATAAGCAGTCGCTTTCTTTAACTGTGGCTAAGATAAAGTATATTTTTAGATTCTGCAACTATAATTTAAACTTTTTTTATTGCAACAACAAATTTCCACGCATCAAATGGAAATGGTCGCAATTTGTGCAGAAATTGCATGAAAGAACAATGCGCAAAATAAACACTATTTTTAGCTCTATAGTACTATAGAGCTATAGTTTTCAGGTATTTGGCTGTGCGATATATGGCCTCGCGCACAGAGTCATCATAGGATTCACGGAGTTTTATACGCTTGTACTGTGGAGGTAAGGATGCCTCCACTCCGGGGTATACATACGAAGTGCGCCCACCGCCGGTGGACGACAGTGGGCGCACAATTGATGCTTTAGACTATTTGCCGGTTTTGGGGTTGAGGTTGATGTCGGGCATGGGTTCGAGGCCGCGGTTGCGCAGCAGGGCGTCGACGCTGGGGGCATGGCCACGGAAGTTTACATAAAGTTCCATGGGGTCGACCGAACCGCCGCTTTCGAGTACGGTGGATTTGAACTTGGCTGCGGTAGCGGGGTCGAAGATGCCTTTTTCCTTGAAGAGTTCAAAGCCGTCGGAGTCGAGTACTTCGGCCCACAGATATGTGTAGTAGCCCGATGAATATTCGTCGCTGCCGAACACGTGCTTGAAGTAAGGGGCACGGTAGCGGTAGGTGAGCTCGGCGGGCATGCCCAGCTGCTTGTCGACCTGAGTCATGAAGGCTTCGACATCCACGGTTTCGTCTGCCGAGGGATTGAGCTTTCCGAACTGGAGGTCGAGCAGGGCGGCGCCGGCGAGTTCGGCGGTGGTGAAGCCCTGGTTGTGTGTCGAGGCAGCCTGGAGGCGCTCAATCATTTCGTCGGGTATGGTGTCGCCGGTGATATAGTGGTGGGCGTAGGTGCGCAGGAGTTCGGGTTCGAGAGCCCAGTGCTCGTGAATCTGCGAGGGGAGTTCAACGAAGTCGCGGTCGACATTTGTGCCGGCCTGACCTTTGTAGCGGGCGCGGGTGAGCATGCCGTGGAGGCCGTGGCCGAATTCGTGGAACATGGTTTCAACCTCGTCGAGGGTGAGCAGTGAGGGAGTGTCGGCAGTGGGGCGCGAGAAGTTGCCTACGTTGTAGATGATGGGTCGCGACGAAACGCTGTCGTTCGACCATGCGCCCTTGAATTCGCTCATCCATGCGCCCTGGCGCTTGCTGGGACGCTGGAAATAGTCGGTCATAAACACGGCCACATGTTCGCCGGTGTTGGCGTCGGTAACGTCGTACACGGTCACCGAGGGGTCGTATTTGGGGGCGTCGGGCATTTCGGTGAATTTGATGCCGTAGAGTTTTTCGGCCATGGTGAAGATGCCTTTGCGCACCGAGTCGATGGCGAAGTATTCGCGTACTTTCGATTCGTCGAGGTTGTACTTTTTCTGGCGTACTTTTTCGGCGTAATAATAGTAGTCGTAGGGGGCGATTTTGAAGTCGGCGCCTTCTGCATCGGCCAGAGCCTGCATTTCGGCCACTTCCTCGTGCACGCGCTTTACTGCGGGGCGCCATATCTGCATCAGCAGGTCTTCGGCGGCCTGAGTGGTTTTGGCCATAACCTTGTCGGTCTGCAGTGAGCCGAAATCTTTGTAGCCCAGCAGCTGTGCCTTCTGAGCGCGGAGCTTGAGTATGTCGCTGATTACGGGCAGGTTGTTGTTGTCGCCCGAGGTGGCCTGGGTGGTATAGCCTTCGTAGATTTTGCGGCGGAGTTCGCGGTTGTCGGCGTACTGCAGCAGGGGTAGGCGGCTGGGTGCGTGGAGGGTGAATACCCAGTGTCCTTCGCCGAGGTTGCGCGACTTGGCTTCTTCAGCAGCCACGGCGATGCTCGATGCGGGCAGTCCGGCGAGGTCTTCCTCTTTGTCGACTACCACGGCGAACGAGTTGGTGGCTTCGAGCAGGTTTTTGTTGAATTTGAGGTAGAGGCCCGAGAGCTTGGTGTTGATGTCGGAGAGCTCTTTCTTTTTATCCTCGGGGAGGAGAGCGCCGTTGCGCACGAAGTTCTTGTAAGTTTCGTCGACGAGTCGCAGCTGGTCGGGTGCGAGGCCGAGTTCATTGCGGTGGTCGTAGACGTGTTTGATGCGTTCGAATAGTTTGCCGTTCATCATCACTTCGTCTTCGTGCTGTGAGAAGAGGGGCATGAATTCTTCGGATATGGCCTGGAGTTCGTCGGAAGAGTTCGATTCGGTGAGTGCGCCGAACACGTAAATGACCTTGCCGAGCACTTCGCCGGAGTTGTCAAGTGCGAGGATGGTGTTGTCGAAAGTGGGGGTGTCGGGGTTTTCGGCTATTGCCTTGATTTCCTCGTTGTGGAGTCTGATGCCTTCGCGCAGAGCGGGCATGTAGTCATCGTTGGTGATTTTGTCGAAGGGCGGAATCTCATAGGGAGTGTCGTAGGCCTCGAGGAACGGATTGGCGCGTTTTCCCGAGTCGGAACACTGGTAGCCTGTGGCGCCCAGGATGGCGATAGCAGCCATTGCAATAAATTTTTTCATGTGATTTGAGGGTTAAGAAAAAAGAGGGCGTATCAGTGGTTTCTGACACGCCCTTGATTAATTTATCTGCATTGTGTCGGTATTGGATTAAGCCTTGCCGGCGCTGCCCAGAACGTTCACAATTTTGTGCTTGTAGAGTTTTTCCATGTTGTCGCGAGCCGGACCGAGGTATTTGCGGGGGTCGAATTCGGCGGGCTTTTCAGCGAATACACGGCGAACTGCAGCTGTCATGGCCAGACGGCTGTCAGAGTCGATATTGATTTTGCATACAGCGCTCTTGGCTGCCTTGCGGAGCTGTTCTTCGGGAATACCGATAGCATCGGGAAGCTTGCCGCCGAACATGTTGATGGTGTCGACTTCTTCCTGGGGAACCGACGACGAGCCGTGGAGTACGATGGGGAAGCCGGGGAGCTTGGCCATAACGGCGTCGAGTACGTCGAATGCCAGCGGCGGGGGAACGAGCTTGCCTTCTTCGTTGCGGGTGCACTGTTCGGGAGTGAACTTGTATGCGCCGTGCGAGGTACCGATAGAGATAGCGAGCGAGTCGCAGCCGGTGCGGGTAGCGAAGTCGATTACTTCTTCAGGGTCGGTGTATGTGTGGTGATCCGACGAAACTTCGTCTTCAACGCCGGCGAGTACGCCGAGTTCGCCTTCAACGGTTACGTCGAACTGGTGTGCATAGTCAACTACCTGCTTGGTGAGAGCAACGTTTTCTTCGTAAGGCAGGTGTGAGCCGTCGATCATTACCGACGAGAAACCGCAGTCGATGCAGCTCTTGCACAGTTCGAAGCTGTCGCCGTGGTCGAGGTGCAGAACAATCTGGGGATTTTCCCAGCCGAGTTCTTTGGCGTATTCAACGGCACCTTGTGCCATGTAGCGGAGGAGTGTGGCATTTGCATAGTTGCGGGCACCTTTGGAAACCTGGAGGATAACGGGAGATTTTTCTTCAGAAGCTGCCTTGATGATGGCCTGAAGCTGCTCCATGTTGTTGAAGTTAAAAGCGGGAATAGCATAACCGCCCTCGATGGCCTTTTTGAACATCTCGCGGGTGTTTACGAGGCCGAGTTCTTTGTAGCTTACCATAGTGGCTATTGGTTAATATTAGTTCAATAAGTTGCTCTTTTGGTCTTTATGACCTTTGCGACTGCAAAGTTACTGATTTTTTTTGTAATTTTGCAATCCAAAACCTGTAACAAATAAGAAAAATATATAAATTATGGCATTACAATGCGGTATCGTGGGCCTGCCGAATGTAGGCAAATCCACCTTGTTCAACTGTCTGTCGAACGCCAAGGCGCAGTCGGCAAACTTTCCTTTCTGTACCATCGAGCCTAATGTGGGCGTGATAACCGTGCCCGACGACAGGCTCACGCGCCTGGTCGACATGTGTCAGCCAAAGTCGGTGGTGCCGGCTACGGTGGAGATTGTCGATATCGCCGGACTGGTGAAGGGCGCTTCCAAGGGCGAGGGGCTGGGCAATAAGTTCCTGGCCAACATCCGCGAAACCGATGCCATACTGCATGTGCTCCGCTGCTTCGACGACGATAACATAACACACGTCGACGGCTCCGTTGACCCTGTGCGCGACAAGGAGATAATCGACTTCGAACTCCAGCTCAAGGACCTCGAAACAATAGAGGCCCGCATTGCCAAGACTCAGAAGGCCGCCCAGACCGGCGGCGACAAGGTGGCAAAGTTCCAGTACGAGATTCTGGCCCGTATCAAGGAGGCTCTCGACAAGGGGATGCCCGCCCGCTCGGTGCAGTTCGAAACTCCCGACGAGCAGAAGTTTGCCCGAGAACTATTTCTGCTGACTTCCAAGCCGGTGCTGTATGTGTGCAATGTCGACGATGCTTCGGCGGCAAACGGCAACAAATATGTCGATGCCGTGCGAGAGGCCATCAAGAACGAGGGCAGCGGACTGCTGGTAGTGGCCGCCCAGACCGAGAGCGAGATCGCCGAACTCGACACATACGAGGAGCGTCAGGAATTCCTTCAGGAAATTGGCCTAGACGAGTCGGGTGTGGCCCGTCTGATACGCGCCGCATATAATCTGCTCGACCTGCAGACATACTTTACCGCAGGCGCCGACGAAGTCCGCGCATGGACTTTTATCCGTGGCAGCAAGGCTCCCAAGTGTGCCGGCATTATCCACACCGATTTCGAAAAGGGCTTTATCCGTGCCGAGGTGATAAAGTACGACGACTATGTGACCCTCGGAGGCGAGAGCGCCGTGCGCGAGGCAGGCAAGCTTTCGGTCGAGGGCAAGGAATACGTGGTGCAGGACGGCGACATCATGCACTTCCGCTTCAACGTATAATACCCCGTTTCCCAATATCTGTTAACGCTTGGCCTCCCCGGCGTTAACAAATATCTAATACATACCATACAGCATGTGGTAAAAAAGCAACGAGGCGCCCGGCCATTTGGCCGGGCGCCTCGCTTGTTAAGTCAGTGCCGTTAACGGCGCGTGGTCGCGTTACAGTATAACCTTGGTTACGGAGTTGCCCTGACGGCGGATGAATATACCGCCGCGCGGATTCACCACACGTATGCCCTGGAGGTTGTAGTATTCTACAGCTGCTTCGGTATCGCCGGTGTTAATGTTACCGATGCCGAGCAGGGTTTCGTCGTTGCCGATGATGCGCATTTCCTTGAGCTTGATGCCCCAGCCCGATTCGAATGCCTTGCGGGTGTCGAGGCGGATAAAACGGGCATCGGAAGCGCTGAGATCATCGTTGTAGAGAGTCTTGCGGGCAGTCACTCCGGCGCCGCCGAGGCCGTCGTTCACTTCAAACACACGGCTTACAGTGTTGCCTTCGGCCGGAGCTTCGGTATCGTATGAGAGTGTTACGGTGTACTCAGTGGCGCTTGCGCCTTCCCATACAAGCTCGATTGACTGTACCGACATTAGCTTTCCGAGGTCGACAGAAATGTAGTGTTCGTCGGATTCGCTGCAGTTCCATTCAACCTGAGTGGATTCATTGCCGTCGAAGGCGAGTTCGGGCGAAGCGTGGTCGGAGTCAAGAGTGCAGCTTGCCTCGTTGTAGAGGTTGACGGCATCGGCTGTGTTGATGCAGCTTACGGTAACACTGCTGCTTATCTCGCCGCAGGTGGCGGTAAGAGTGCCAATGCCTTTGGCCTGTGCGGTAATCGAGTAGCCGTCGATAGCGAATGCATCGCTGTCGATGCTCAGAGATGCTGCTTCGTCGAGCAGGTAATGTCCGGCGGCGTCTTTCACCACAGCGGTGACAATGGCTTTCGCTCCGACACGGAGGGCAGTTTCGGTAAGGATAAGGTCGATGTCGGCGGCTGGTCCGTAAGAAACTCCGTCGTTGGTATCACCGGCGTGGTAGCCCTTGATGGCATTGCCGTTGCCGGTGTCACCGCCGTCATAGGCAATGAAGAAATAGAGATAATCGAAATCTTCGCCCTCTTCGTAAGTGATGTTTGAGGGGGTGGTGGCGGTGTAAGTCGAGCCTTCGACAAGAGTGAGGGGCTTGCGGTCGTATTTGCCGCGGAGAGTTACGTGAGGCACGAAACCTACCGGCATACTGCCGTGGAAAGTAGCCTCTACGGTCATGGTCTTGTCGGGGTTGTATGTCAGAGTTGTTTCGATGCTGATGGGAATATTGCGTCGCGATGTGGCGGGGTCTTCGCCCGGCAGATATGCGTTGGCGATCATACCGTCGGCTATGCCGTGCCATACAGCAGCTGTGGCGCCGTCGCGGAGGGTGCGGAAGGTCAGGGTCACCGGCTTGCTTTCATAGCTGTCGTTGCCAATTTCGGCCACGGCTTTCAGTGTAAAGCTGTATTCGGTGTTCTGAGTGAGTTCGGTAAGCAGGTAGGGGTTGTCGAGGATTATGACGTCGTTGAGCAGCACCTTGATATCGGAAGAACCGAACTCTTCGGAGGCGTCTACCGAATATTTTATCGCAGCGCTCGACGCGGTGATATCGCTTACCGATGCGCTAAGGCGCAGAGTGGGAGCCGATACCGGCTTCTGGTTCGATGCACCGAAAATATAGTCGCGGATGAAGTCGTGGAACACACCGCCTGCATAGGGCAGATAGAACTCCATTTCGTTGATAATATCGCCGGGCTTGAACGAGAGGGCCGAAGTCTTGCCGGTCCATACATTGTCCTGCCCGGTAAGGGTGACCCATTCGTCGGCTCCGTTGCCGATGATGTGTATCTGGTGTCCGGCTTCCAGTTCCTCGTCGCCTTCGATTGTGGCCTCTATGCCTATAGAGCCGTCTTCATTGGCGGTGAAGGCGTAGTCGATAGTCACGAAATAGTCTTTACTGTCTTTGGTGCAGTTGCCTTCGATATGGCCATACCATATACCGCCATATTCAGGGTCTTTTATGTTTTCGTCCTTATAGAAATATACGTTGGCTATATAACCTTCGTTGCCGGTGCCCTGGTCGAATTTTATCTGGTAAACATCGGTGAAGTTCACGTTCGCATAGTGGCTCAGAGGCACATCGTAGCTGTTCCATTCGCCCACCTTTACGGTTTCGGCTTTCCATACATTCTCGCCGCTGCCTATGGGGGTGAAGCCGAAGCCGCCTTCGTTGGCCGCGAAGAAGTCAACGTGCATCATGTTGCAGTCGCTCAGGTCGAGATGCTGTCCGAGTTCCCATCCAAGGTAGTTGAAATTGGATATTTTCATGGCTTTCTTGCCATTGATATCCATTCCGAGTACCTTGGTGGCCTGTCCCCAGCCGCCGATGCCGAAAGTGGTGGCTTCGGTGTAGGCATTGCTGTATATGGCAGTAACCAGCGAGGCGTCGTGCTTGGGTTCGGGTACTGATGTCGGAGCGGGGAGCTGTTCTATTACCGGAGCTTCCCAGCTCTCGTCGGTATTGGAGTAAACAATGTTGTTGAAACTTATGGCTGAGTCTTCCTTGCCGCCGTCCAGAGTTATGGCGAACACATATCCGACACCGTTGTTGGCATCGTTATTCCATTCCTCGGCTACTTTAGGGAATGTTTCGGCTACGTTCAGTTGCACCTTGTTCCAGCGGCCGGTGTTTTCGGCGGTGGTGGTGAATACATAGTCCTGCTCGGCCAGCGAGGTCAGGCGTATATGATATGTCTGGCCGGCAGTGGTGGCGTACCATTCGAAATTCAGAGTCGCCGAGTGCAGAGGTCCGGTCGACATTTCATCGGCCTCGGCGTTGATGCCCATCGAAGCGGCAGCTCCGCCGTCGGCAGCCTTGAATGTGAATACATTGCCGTCGCCATCGGGGTTCGGAGCATTGAAGTCCATGGCGGCGTTCCACCAGCTGTACACCTGGAAGTTGCCGAGTGTGCCGTTCTGATACACCGCATAGTCGGCCGCGCTCACCGACATGCCTGTCAAGGCCATCATGGCGCAGATTAATAGTTTTTTCATTTGGTAAAGATATATTATTGTTATTTATTTTACTATGAATTTCCTGCCGCCGCGTATATATATTCCGGGAGCGGGAGTTTCGGTGCCGACCTTGCGCCCGTCAATACTGTATACTGTTTGGTCTGTGGCTTTTTCGCCGGCAAGGACATCCGACACACCCGAGCGGGCGTCGAAGCGGAGGGTTGATATGTGGATTCCGCTCGGCTGGAACGGGTTGCTGTCGCGCATGCGCAGTGTCTGACGTCCGGCGGGCAGTTCAAACTCAAAAACTGCCTCGGTATAGACGTCGTCCTTACCTGACAACTGGAATTGCTGCGGCTGACACAGCGCTGTGCCGTTACCATCGGCATCGACAGATTCGAATACCAGAGTAGGGTCGAAGCGTACGGGCTCGCCTTGTCCGCTCACACGCAGGGTGAGGACATAAGTGTCGGCCTGAGGAATTTCAATCTGATAGTCGGCATAGGCTCCGGCCGAGAACTGTGAAATCTCGATAGGTTTCGGACACATATCGTAAGCGCCCGGAGCAAGATTCACCGATTTCGACGCTATGTAGTCGGTGGCGGCGAAGTCCTCGCCCGCCTGATGCCACAGTTCGGTGTCGAATGTACTCATGTAGGTATATACATAGCCTTGCGGCGAAAGCTTGCGTTCGCCCAGTCCGTTCTGTGAAATAATCAGACCGTAGCAGGGACTTCCGACGGTGGGTGTGTTCTCATGGCGTCCGGTGGCCTTGAACCATGCGTAGCGGTAGATATAGTCGGTCTTTTCGAGCCATTCCACAGTTTCGACCATCGATTTAATCTGAACATCGGGTTCGACGCGTGAGTCAGACTGGCCTTCGTTGGGCCAGTAGCAGAATTCGGTAACCCATACCGGTTTGCCATATCGCTCGTGGAATGTGCCGGCGAGGGTTTTCATCACGCCAAGGCCTCCGTAGTTGTGTATGGCCACATAGTCGAAGGCATCGTTGCCCACGAGCGCCACAAACTCGTCGAACCATTTGGTGGGGTCCTGGTAGGGCGCGTTGGGAGAATAGTTCATGGCCGGGGCCACAATCTCGAGTCCGAGTTCATCGGCAAGCGCTTTTACTGCAGTCCATTCCTCGGCGGCTTTCTGCGGAGTCATATTGGCCTGCTTGGTGAAGTTGGGTTCGTTGAATCCGAGCAGGTAGCGGCACGACGGATGCGATTTCACATAATCGCGTATGGCATCGGCGTCGTAGTTGGCGTTCCAGCACATAGGCACAAACTCCATGTCGGTGAAATTTATAACACCGTCGTCATAGCCGCGGCCGGGTACGTTGGCCCAGTTGTAGTACCATCCTACTCCGGGGGCGAGTATTCTAAGCTGGCTTTCGAATGTGAACTGGTCTTCGCTTACTCCGCGTTTGGGGCTCTTGGCAAAGGCGGTTGCAGAGCCTGCCAGAGCCAGAGCAAGAACTATAGGTATGTATTTTTTCATTTTATTCTGAATTCAACGGGTTTGGACTTGCAGGCCGAGGAATTGTCGACCCATAGCTGGAAAGCACCGGCCTCGATAACAGCTTCGCCTTTGGCGTTGTGGAACGCCAGGGCAGAGGCGGGCAGGGTGAAGCTTACTGTGCGGCTTTCACCGGGGGCGAGTGTTATTTTTTCGAAGGCTTTGAGCTCTTTTAAAGGGCGGGCCAGAGATGCCACCGGGTCGCGCACGTACAGCTGCACAACATCGCTGCCTGCCCGTTTTCCGGTGTTGGTTACGGTACAGCTTATGTCGATGCTTCCGTCGGCGGTCATTTCGGTGGCGCTGAGCACCGGAATTCCATATTCGAATGTGGTATATCCGAGGCCGTAGCCGAACGGGAACAGAGCTTCGTAGCCGGCGTCAAGGAAGAAACTCGTACAGCCGGTGGATGTCTGTCCGGCCTCGAGGGGAATATCGTCGATCAATGTCATTTCGCTTGTGGGGCGGCCGGTGCTCTTGCAGGCGTAGTACAGGGGCATCTGACCCGACATGCGCGGCATGCACACCGGCAGTCGGCCACCGGGAGCGGCATCGCCCGAAAGTACATTCACAAGAGCGGGGCCACCCATGGTCCCGGGATGGAATGAGTACAGCACGGCCCGGCTGAGCTGACATTCCTCGGGTATGGCCAACGGACGGCCTGCCATGATTATGGTTACAATGGGTTTGCCGGTAGCAGCCAGCGCGCGCAGATATTCGGTCTGGCTTCCGGGCAGAGTTATGTCGGCCCTGCTGTGGGCTTCGCCCGACAGAACGGCCTCTTCGCCGGCGAAATACAGTATCACGTCGGCATCGGCGGCCATTTCGACAGCTTTGCCGAAGTCGGTGTTCTTATCGCGGCTGTAGGTAAGACCGGGCGAATAGGAAACCGCGTTTCCGTATTTTTCACGGAGCGATGTGAGCGGAGTCACGGTGCGGGTCTTGTCGAGGTCGAAACACCAGGTGCCGTTCTGGTCGTGCGCTGCATCGGCCATGGGCCCGGTAACGAATATTTTGCCGGGACGCTTGCCCAGGGGCAGTATTCCGGAATTTTTAAGCAGGATGGCGCTTTCTTCGGCAGTACGGCGAGCGGCGTCAAGCGCTTCGGGGGTATAGAAGTTATTGGCGGTGGCCATGTCGACGTATGGATTCTCGAAAAGGCCCAGCCGGAATTTCAGCCGCAGTACGTTGCGTACCATGTTGTCGATTATATCCATTGGCACAGAACCGTCTTTGACCAGTGTAGCGAGGCTGTTGTCATAGGCATGACCCTCCATGTCCATGTCAACACCTGCGAGAGCGGCTTTCAAGGCGGCTTCGCTGCGGTCGGCGCAGAATCCGTGGTTTATCATCTCGCTGATGGAATTCCAGTCGCTTACCATCAGACCGTCCCATTGCCATTTGTCGCGCAGGATATCGCGCAGCAGATATGAGTTGCCCGATGAAGGCACACCGTTGATGTCGTTGAACGAGCACATAAAAGTTGCGGCTCCGGCTTTGGCACCGGCCTCGAACGGGGGCAGATATACGTCGTGGAGCAGTTCCATCGGCACCCATGTGGTGTTGTAGTCGCGACCGCTTTCGGCTGCTCCGTAGCAGGCAAAATGCTTTACGCAGGCCGCCATGGTGCCGGGAGCGGAGAGATCGTCGCCCTGATAGCCTTTTATCGCGGCCACACCCATTGCCGATGTGAGCACGGGGTCTTCGCCGTAGCCTTCGGCTATACGTCCCCAGCGTGCGTCGCGGGCTATGTCGACCATGGGAGAAAATGTCCAGCGGATACCGGCCGACGATGCTTCGCGGGCGGCTATGGCCGACCCTTCCTCTACCAGTGCCGGGTTCCATGTGGCGCCCTGTCCGAGCGGAATAGGGAATATGGTGCGGAATCCGTGTATTACATCGCGTGCGAACACCAGCGGAATTCCAAGGCGGGAATTTTCTACGGCATCGCGCTGAAGGGCATTTACGGTTTCCGGATTGACTTCGTTGAGAATCGAACCCACCATGCCGGCCTTTACCCGGCCAGACATGTCGGGTGAATATCCGCTTCCGGTGTACTGGTTGAGCTGTCCTATTTTTTCTTCAATAGTCATTTTGCCCAGAAGTTCATCGATGCGGGCCTCGATATTGCCGGCCGGTTGTGCGGCGGATGCCGACAAGCCCGCAAGCAGTGCAGCTATGGCTATGTTGAATTTCATGCAGGGGAGTTTAAATGGTTGTTTTGATTACCGAGGTCCGGCCGTTACCGGTTGCATGTATGATGTACATGCCGGCAGAGAGCTTGCCCAGGTCAAGGCTGTCGGGTGCCGATGCCACGATATGTCCGGCAATGTCGTATGCAGTTATATTGCAGCCGGGAGCTATGGCGTTTTTTCCAGAGATTCTGATTTCAAGCCGGCTATTACTGACCGATGCGTCGGCCATTGAGGCAGTTTCGTCCTTGTCGCCCGGAATCACCGCGAATATCGATTCGTCGTCGTTGCCTTTCTGATACACACGCACATAGTTGACATACATCGATGCTTGTTGAGAATTTTCGTCGTTCAGTGCGGTTATATCGGCCGGATTATGTATGCCGGGGAAATTTCCGCCAACGGCAAGATTGAACAGAATGAAGTTTTCTTTATGGAAGTAATTTCCGGCCGACCATTCGTTGCCGGGGTCGTCTGCCGGTATATCCATCTGAAAATAGGGGGTCTGTACGGGCATCTTGTCGAGATCGACGTACATGCTGATTTTGTTTTCGTCCCATATCAGAGTGAACAGGTGGAATTCGCCGTCTTGCAGTGAGTAGGATTTAGTGGCATCCTTGGCATAAGAGGCATTGGGCCAGCCTTGTCCCCAGTGGCATGCCCCGTTGAAGAAGCGGTCGCCGACTCCGTTTGTGAATCCGTTTGAATGTCCCATTTCGACAATATCAATTTCACCGCTGCGCGGCCAGCCAACCTGGTCGAAGTCGTTGCCCATCATCCAGAATGCAGGCCAAAGTCCGTTGGGGGTGTAGGGGAAGCGTATTGCGGCTTCGATTTTGCCGTGTTTGAAGGCGAAAAGGTTTTTGGTGGTTACACGGCCCGAGGTGAAAGATTTTCCTTGATAGTTTTCGCGGCGGGCTGTGAGAATCAGACATCCGTTGCCCTGGCCGTCATCGCCTACACGTACGTTCTCTTCGCGGTCGGTGTAATACTGCAGTTCGTTGTTGCCGCCACCGTCGCCGTTTACCTCTATGTTCCATCGTTCGGGTTTGAGTTCGCCTGAGTCGAACAGGTCCTGCCATACAAGACGGTAACCGTCGATTTCGCCACTTCCTGTCTGTGGCTCGGCTGCGTTGGCGCCGAGCGCCATGGCTGCCAGTGAGATTATTATCGGTAGTCTGGTATTCATTTGTATATATTGTGAATGATTGATTTCAGTTTTTGTAATGTGAGGCCCAAGTGTTCAGTCAGGCGCAGTGCGCCGGAACGGATGCTGGCTCTGTGTATGTGTGCCGGAGTATCAGGATTCAGGTTCGAAATTATATGCGACGGGGGAACGCGGACGCGCCGCGCCCCCCCGGATGCATTATCTCCGGCTTGGCGGCCGGAAGTAGTGTTTGTATCTTAACGGGTTATTTTACAGCGATTTTGCGTACGTTGTTGCCGGCTTTTACAACATAAACTCCGGCAGCAAGATTGTCGATACCGATAGTGGAACCGTTTGCGCTCTTCACGCACTGGCCTGCGAGGTTGTAGATTTGCATCGAGCTTGCGCCAGAAGCATTGGCGGTCTTGCCGGTGATGATGATGTCGAAGTTGCCCGATTCGATGTCGGCTACGCCGGCCTCGCTCTTGGCCTGGTAGAGATAGAAGGCGTCAAGGCTGAACGACTGGCCGGGAATGTAGGTGGGGTGGAAAGCCAGATAGTTGCCGCACCAGTCGTTGCTGGGGGTGAAGTTGAACGAAGGCCAGAGTTTCTTCAGGTCGGCGAAGCTGATGTCGATTGCCTGCCATTCGTCGGTGATGGCCTGTGCAATCATAGGATAGTTTTCGTAAGCGTTGGGACCGATGCAGAAGTGTGCGTTGGCGTCTTTAACGGCATCGTCGTCCATGAAGGTGAAGCCCAGTGAGGTTGATGCGCTGCCGCTGGCGCGGAAAGCCAGGTGCAGGCGTGTGTTGGAGTTTACTCCGCTCAGGTCCATGCCTGCGCATGTGCCGTTGGGGTTTTCGACACCGCCGATGCGGGCATCGTGGCTCTGGTTGAAACCGCCGCCTGCCCAGCCGGCATCGGGAGCTACTGCGAGCGATACATAGCCTTCGGTCTGGAAGTCTACGCCGGGCATGCTGCCGTCGCCGCCAATCAGGCCGTTCCATATCCACAGGTTGCGGCCGAGCTCGGGGTTCAGAGTGTAGTCGTGTACAGTCTTGCCCTCATTCTTGAGGCTTTCAACGGTGATGGGGTCCAGCTGGAATACATAGAATTCAGCAGCATTTTCGCCTTTTTCGAGAACGGGAGCGATGCCTGCGTCTTCTACTGTGTACTGTGCGTTGGCAGCGGTGGCGGCCAGTGCCATGGCTGTTAAGAGAGTAAATTTCTTCATGTCGTTTGATGTTATGTTTTGGTTTTATTTGGATTCGTGGGGCGGGTTGACGGCGGGCGTGGAAGCCGCCGTCAACCGTAAATAGTGGTATTGCTTATTAGTTATCAGTAGCCGGGGTTCTGCTCCATGGGGTTGAGGTTCAGTTCCTCTGACGGAATGGGGAAGAGCTCGTTCTTGCCCTTGATGAAGTTTGCCATCTCGGCCTGTACCTCGGCACTCTCGTTGCGTGCGTATTCGTTCATTACCTCATAGGCGATTCCCCAGCGTACGAGGTCAAACCATCGGTGGCCTTCCATGCCGAGTTCCACACGGCGTTCGTGGCGGATTGCGGCGCGGAGTCCGTCGGTGTTATCGGTGTAACTGCCGTAAGGGAAGGCGGGCAGCGCACCCGGCACAGTGGCCATTGCGCGGGCTCTGGCGCGTACTTCTTCGAGAGCCCATTTGGCATCGGCTGTGCTTTTGCCGCTTTCAAGAGCGGCTTCGGCAAAGAGAAGGAGAACATCGGATGCTCTTACCAGGCGGTAGTTGAGCGGGCCGCGCGAGTCGTGGTTCAGACCGGGTATGAGGCCATGCTCCATGTACGCTGTCTTGTAGTTGTAGTACGGATTGCCGAGGTAATTGACTTCGACTTCGGTTGAAATTTCATCGTCGAGCTGTCCGACTGTGAGTTCGCGGCGAGGGTCGCCGGCTTCGAATTCGTTGAACAGACTGCGGGTAGGATGGTTGAATCCCCAGCCTTTGTTGCTGCTGCTGCCACCGAATACCGACGCACGCGGGCGAGTCAGTATTGAGGTGAATGTGCCTCGGGTGAATCCGAAGCCTTCGCCGTAGTCGCTGGTGGGTTCTTCCATATACTGTATCTCAAAAACACTCTCGGGGCCGTTTTCGCCGGCGAGGGTGAAGTTCTGTTCGTAGTCGGCCAGAAGGCTGTATTCACTTCCATATTGTCCGTCTACCCAGGTTTTGCCCCATTTGTAGGCGTTGTCGTAGTCGTGCATGTAGAGATATGCCTTGCAAAGCATGGCCTGAGCTGCACCTCGGGTGGCTCTGCCAAGGTCGGTTGCAGGATGCTCCGACTTGTTCCAGAGTCGCTTTTCAGCCTCGATGAGGTCCGATACTATGTGATCGTAGACATCATCGGCTGTGGCGCGCGGCTGCTGCCAGGCCGAGCTTGACTCGATTACGAAGTCAATCAGAGGCACACCTCCGAACACACGCACCAGCTGGAAATAGTAGAACGCACGCATGAAGTAGGCCTCGCCGATAAGACATTCTTTGCGCGCATCGCTCATGTCGGTGTCCGGTTCGACCTTGGCAACTTCCTGCAGGGCCAGATTACAGCGTATTATACCCTGGTATTTGGCCCTGTAGTAGTTCAGGAGGATGCCGTTCTGGATATTTACCTTGAAATTGTCTATGTCGTATGCGTTTGCGTCATCGGCCACGTCCTGTCCGCCTTTGAGCGCGTCGTCCGAGGCAATGTCGCCTATGTACCATTCCGAGAAGTAGCCGCCGGGATTATATTCCCAGGCCAGTGGGGCGTAGCAGGCGTTTACGGTCTGTATGGCTACCGCTCCGCCGGTGAAGAAGTCGTCGAACTTGTTGGTGCCCGGGGCTTCTTCCTTGAGCCAGTCATTGCATGAGCTGAGGCTTATGGCCGCCAGAGCGGCCATGGCTATATATTTTGTTTTCATGATTTATCAGTAGGTAATGTTAATGCCGAAGATGAATGTTCGTGACTGCGGATAGTTGCCATAGTCTACACCGCCCGATACTTCGGGGTCGAAACCGGTGTATTTGGTTACGGTGAAAAGGTTGCCGCCCTGAAGATACAGTCGGCAGTTCTGGAAGCCGGCCTTGCCTATGAGGTTGCGCGGGAGCGAGTAGCCCAGCTGCAGGTTCTTGAGGCGGAAATACGAGCCGGACTCAAGGAAGCGGTCGCTGGTGTAGTAGTTGACCGAGTTGACTGCGTTCGGGAGCGATCCGTCGGGGTTGTCTGTGGTCCATACGTCGGCCATCACCGGCGAAAGCACCGAGCTGCTTCCGTTGCTTTCAAGCTGCATGCGCTTCTGGTTGTATATTTTGTTTCCGCCTACGCCCTGGAAAAAGAGCTGTAAGTCAAAGTTTTTCCAGTATGCGGCCAAGTTTATACCGTAGTTGAGCCAGGGTATGGAGTTGCCCAGGTCGACGCGGTCGTTGGAGTCGATTATGCCGTCGTTGTTGATGTCGGCGTAGCGGGCATCGCCTGCGTGGAAGGGGGTGTTGGCTGCATTGTAGCCGCTAAGGTGTTCGAGAACTTCTTCGTCGCTGCGGTATACGCCTTCGTAGCGGTATCCCCAGAAGTAATTTAGCGAGTGTCCTTCGTCTACCACCTGCACGCCGTCGTAGTTGCTGCGTATTACCGATCCGCCGTTAAGGTGAGTAAGCTTGTTGTCGATGAACGACACGTTGCCTCCAATGCTGTAGTGGAAGTCGCGTCCGATGCTGTTGTCGTAGTTCAGGCTTATTTCTATACCTTTGTTGCGTACTTCGCCCACGTTTGCCATGGCTGGATAGCGGTTGCCCACGTGAGCGGGGGCGTTGACGCTCATAAGCATGTCCTGAGTGTCGCGGATAAACGCGTCGAGTGAGCCGTTCAGACGGTTGTTGAAGAAGCCGAAATCGACACCTGCACTCCACTGGGCGGTGTTTTCCCAGTGTCCGCCATTGTTTATCCAGGTTAATACGGTGGCGCCGCTGGCGAGTTGCTGGTCGGCTCCGAACACGTAGTCGACAAATGTCGGACCGGTGTTGAACATGGTGAGCAGGAATGCGTTGTTGTTGATGTTGTCGTTGCCGACCTTACCCCAGCCTAAGCGCAGCTTGAGGTTGGAGAGCCATGTTACATCGCGCAGGAATGCCTCCTGGTTCATGCGCCACGCCAGTGCGAACGACGGGAAGTAACCCCAGGCTTTTTCGGGGAACTTGCTCGAGCCGTCGGCACGGAAGTTGACGGTTGCCAGATAGCGGTCGTTGAAGCTGTAGTGTACACGACCGAGCCACGAGAAGCGGCGGCTGCGGCCTACCGAGTCGCTCGGGCGCGAGAAGTTGTCGGTAACCTGCGAGAGATACCAGTTGCGTTCCACCGGATTCAGAATCGACGAGCCGCTGGCGCCAATACCGTAGTATGAGTATTCCTCAACGGTCTGGCCGGCCATTATCGAGAAGTCATGCTTGCCTATTTTGCGGGCGTAAGTGAGAATATTGTCGACCTGGTAGTTGTAGGTGCGGTTTATGTCGGAAGCCAGGAAGTTTTCTTCGCGTTTGTCGTATGCCGATACCTCATAGGCGTCAGCGAAGCTTTTGTTAAGGCCTACTCGATAGTCGAAGCTGTATGTACTTCTGAATGTGAGGTATGGCAGAGGGGTGATTTCGGCGAATACATTGCCTACCCAGCGCTCGGTGCGGTTGTGCGGATGGTTGTATTCAAGCATGCTGAACGGGTTGGTCACATTGGTGAAGTTCGAGCCGGCCGAAATTCCGCCGCTGAGGTCTTTACCGTTGCGGTTGACGCTTCCGGCGGGATAGTGTGTCGGATCCCAGGGAGCCATGGCGAATGCTGCCGAAAGCATGTTCGACATCGGACTCGATGTGTTGTCGCCGCTTTCGTATGCGTTTTTCGCCACTCCGGCCATAAACGATATGTTCTCGCCTATCTTGAGCCAGTCGGTGGCCTTGTAGCTGGTGTTGAGTCGTGCGGTGAAGCGGCTGTAGTCCGAACCTATGAGGGTACCTTCCTGTTTGAACCAGCTTCCGCTCATCGAGTAAGTGAATTTGTCGCTGCCACCGTCAACCGACATGTGGTAGTTCTGAATCCATGCGTCGCGGAATACTTCGTCCTGCCAGTCGGTATCCTGTGATGCGTAGTCGAAACCGTCAGGATTGGTGTCAGGGTCGTATATAGTAGGATAGTAAGGCGACGATGCAAGTCCCTTGAAAGTGCGGAGCCATTTGTTGAATCCGTTTTCGGCATAATATTTCTTCGATGTCTTGTTGCCGTTTATGTTTATGTAAGCTTCGGCGAATTCGTTGGCATTCATCACATCGAGTTTTCTCCATCGCTGCTGAACGCCGGCATAAGCATCGAAGCTAATGCGGGCCCGCTGGCCGGTCTGGCCTGCACGGGTGGTGACTATGATTACGCCATTGGCACCACGGCTGCCGTAGATGGCTGTGGCTGACGCATCTTTCAATATCTCGGTGTTTTCGATATCGTTCGGCGACAGGAAGCTTATATCATCGGTAATGATGCCGTCGACCACATAGATGGGAGCCGACGATGTAACGTTGCCTACACCGCGAATGCGAACTTCGGCTGCAGCACCCGGGCGCCCGCTAAGAGAGTTGACAGTCACGCCGGCAGCCTGGCCCTGAAGAGCGTTAGCCAGAGAGGGAGCCGGGGTTTTCTGCAGCTTGTCGGATGCTACCGATGTTACCGAACCGGTAAGGTCGCTTTTTTTCATTGTTCCGTAACCGATTACCACCACTTCATCGAGTACCGATATATTGTGAAGTGTAACATCGAGAGTCTGGCTCTCGTTTATTTTCTTCTGCACAGGGTCGCAGCCAACATAGCTGAACTCGAGTGTCTGACCTGCATTGACGCTAATTTCATATTTTCCGTCAAAATCGGTATCGATTACATTCGATGGATTTTCAAGCACGCGTACGGTTGCTCCGATTGCCGGTTCGCCATCGTCAGCTGTATAGACGGTGCCGCTTACCCGCAGCTGGGCCCATACGCTGATGTCGCATATAAGAATAAATAGAAGGAGTAAATGTTTTCTCATGCCGTTATTAGGTTTGAGGTCTGTGATTAATGATTGCTTGTAATAGTAGTGTGCATCGTTTTTATGGCGCACGGTTGTATTTCGGTGCAAAGTTAAGTATTATTTTATATATACAAAACATAAAATTCATTCTCAAAAACTCAACCTGCATAAAAATACAACTCTACATATACCCTACAAAATAAATTCAAATAGCTGTAAATAAGCGAAATAAATAAAACATGTTTTAAAACATAACTCACACATGCTATTTAGTTCGCACAATTATCAGTATCTTTGTAAAAAATTATCCCATGAAAGGACTAAACCGTATTTTTGCTTTGTTGCTCATGGCAGTGCTCGCGGCATTGTCCTGTATGGGGTCGTACCCTATTGTGAGGAGTTTTCCCAAAAAATCGCATGAAGGGGGCCCGCAGACATGGACGGTGGCCAACGATACACTGGGCCGGATGTTTTTCGGCAATAAAAACGGTCTGCTTGTATATGACAGCGATGTGTGGCAGCTTCAGGGAATAGATTATGGCTCCACTGTGCGTGCATTGCTGTACGATTCTGAGAAATCGCGTCTGTATGCCGGTGGAAGCGAAGAATTCGGTTATTTCTCGTATGAGTCGGATTCAGGCAACTTCAGCTATAAGAGTCTGACAGCTCTTCTGCCGGCGAGTGTATCGTCTTTCAAGGAGATATGGAATATATTTACTCTGCAGAAGAATGGAAATGTGTGGTTTCAGTCCGACAATTATCTATTTGAGTACGACGGAAAAAGCATTAAGCCGTTCAAGACCGGCGAGCGGATTACGGCATCGGCGTCCCTCAACGGACGTATATATGTGGCGCTGGCGCATGGCGGCATAGCCGAACTCGACTACGGGCGGCTTAAGAATCTGCCGCGCGGCAGTCTGCCCGCTAATGCCAGGGTGGTGGAGTTCCTGCCATATTTCAACGGTGTTATGATTGTGACCGAATATCATGGATTATTTACGCTCGAACACGGCAAAATACAGCCGCTCAATCTTGGGGCGGATGATTTTTTGTGTTCGTCGCAGGTGTTCTGTGCTGCCGCCAAGGATGACAACTATGTGTTCGGAACAGTAAGCAACGGTGTGATGATTATTAATATCCGCAGCGGGCGCTGTACGTTTGCCAACATCGAAACGGGCCTTCAGAACAACACGGTGCTGTCGGCTTATTTCGATGACGACAACAATCTGTGGCTCGGACTGGACAATGGTATAGACATGATACAGGTCGACCTGCCTTATTACAGTCTGTTAGGGGCTACTTCGCGTTATGGTGCCGGATATGTTTCGCTTCGAAGCGGCGACGACTTGTATCTCGGCACCAACCAGGGTTTGTTTGTGATGCCGTACAGCGACAGTACAACCCCCGAGCCTCCGCGTCTGAAGCCGCTTGTGTCCGGACAGATATGGGATGTGAAGGATATCGACGGCCGGATATTTGTGTGCAGCGACGCCGGACTATATGTCGGCGACAGTCGCTTAATGACGCGCATCGATGGAATCCCCGGCACATGGTCGGTAGGGGAGCTGCCGCAATCGCCTGATTACTTGCTGGTATCGACATACGAAACATTTTATATGCTGCATCTCGAAGGCGGTCGTTGGGTCAACCGCGGGCCGGTTGACGGATATAACGATATCGGCGGACGATTTCAGATTGATGGTAATGGCGATGTGTGGATAGCACATTGGCTCAAAGGTATATATCGCCTGACTATAAATCCGGAGCGTAACAGCTTTGTATCGAATCAGTTTTTTAATCAGGAGCACGGTCTGCCGCATACCCGCAGTGTGTCGCTTGCCATGTACGACGGAAAACCGGTGATGATTTCAGATGGCGGATTTTCGTCGCTTGCCGCTGACGGACGCTCCATTGTACCTCATAAAAAACTGAATGCCATGCTGAATACCCCTGTGGCTCCGATGTTTCATCAGTCGCCGCGCGGCGACATATGGACCATAGGCGAAAATTCAGTGACCCGTCTGACAAGGAATCTTTCCGGAGAGCTTGTCGCTGACAGTATTACTTTCTCGCCGATTGCGGACCAGATTATACCCGGTTTCGAAAATCTTAATTTTATAAACGACAACCGGATGATTGTGTCCATGCAGGATGGCTTTTATGATGTCAATCTTGCCGTATCGCCCGAACATCGAAGTGGCAAGCAAGTATATTTTCGTGTGTTGCAGGCGTATGGCGATAGTGTCAGGACTCTGTATCCGAATGATGCCGCCTGCGATATGGTGAGTCTGCCATTCTCTATGAATTCACTCAGGGCTGAGGCGGTGATGGTGGAGTATCGCGCCGACAAGGCTGTGTCGTATAGCTTCTTTCTTGAGAACTATGATAGCGGATGGAGTGAATATTCGCCTATGTCGTACAAGGAGTACACCCATTTGCCCGAAGGTCAGTATCTGATGCATGTGAGGAGTTTCAACAGCTTCAACCGCACTACGAGCGAGGCGGTAATGACCATATGTATACTGCCTCCGTGGTACAGGTCTACGGCGGCAAAGATTGTGTATCTGCTTCTTGTTCTGTCGCTTCTTCTTCTGGCATATTACTGGTTCAGACGGGTGGCATTCAGGGCGTCGCGTCAGGTGGCGGCACGCAAGGAACAGGAACTGGAGGATATGCGGCGTAAGGCCAGAGAGGAATCCTTGCTTATGGATTACGAGATTGCCGAACTGAAGAGCCGGCATCTGGAGAATGATGTCCAGCACAAAACCGAGGAGCTTTCGAACATAACTATGAATGTGGTGCGTAAGAATGAAATTCTGCTGGATATATCCGACAGGCTTACACGGTTGAGCCGGAGTGAGCTTAGCGGCGAGGTGTCGCGGCAAATAGCCAAAATACAGTCGCTGATTAAGGAAAATATAACCCGTGATGATGACTGGCGTAATTTCATACGCACCTTCGATGCCGCTTACGGCAATTTTACCAAGCATCTGCAGGAGCGGCATCCAGGCCTTAGCCCCACCGAACTGAGGGTGTGCTGCTATCTGATAATGGGGCTAAACAGCAAGGAAATAGCACAGCTGTTTAATATCTCTTACAGGAGCGTGGAGATGTCGCGTTACCGTCTGAGAAAGAAACTTGGTCTTGTCAGAGAAACCAGTCTTACCGAATACCTTAACGGTATTTTCGCGGAGATAAAAACAGTGGATAAGGCCAGGTAGGCGTTGTATTTATCGAAAAAAAAGGCACTGTCTCACGACAACGCCTTCCGATTAATCTACAATCTAAGGGTGCTTTCGCAGCCCTTATGGGTTTACTCGCTTTCGAGAGTCCGCGCCATTTCGGCAGCCGCGTGTCGGCCGTCGCCCATGGCGAGTATTACTGTGGCACCGCCGCGTACGATGTCGCCGCCTGCGAACAGTGTCGGAATCGACGACTGCAGCTTCTCGTTCACTGCAATAGTGCCGCGCGGTGTAACTTCGAGGTCTTTTATTGAGTTGGGAATAAGCGGGTTGGGCGACACGCCTACGGCAACAATGACTTCGTCGATTTCGATTTCGTCGATTGCTCCGGGTATAGGCTGCGGGCTTCGGCGTCCTGAGGCGTCGGGTTCGCCCAGTTCCATACACTGTACGCGCATGGCTCTTACATGGCCTCTCTCATCGCCGAGGTATTCCACCGGATTCGCCAGTGTCATAAAGTGTATTCCTTCTTCTTTGGCGTGAGCCACTTCTTCGAGGCGGGCCGGCATTTCGGCCTCGCTGCGGCGGTACACAATCATCACCTCGTCGGCTCCGAGTCGGCGGGCGGTGCGCACGCTGTCCATGGCGGTGTTGCCGCCTCCCACCACAGCCACGCGCTTGCCTTGGCTTACGGGAGTGTCGAAATCAGTGCGTCCGGCGCCCATCAGGTTCACTCGGGTAAGGTATTCGTTGCTCGACATTATGCCTATGAGATTTTCGCCCGGTATGCCCATGAAGCGTGGCAAACCGGCTCCGCTGGCCACGAATATGCCGCTGTAGCCCTCGGCGAGGAGGTCGTCGAAACTCAGTGTCTTGCCTATGATTACGTCGCTTACAAATTTCACGCCCTGGCGGCGCAGTGTGTCGAGTTCGGCGTCGACAACTTCGTTGGGCAGTCGGAATTCGGGGATGCCGTATTTGAGTACACCTCCGATTTCATGCAGCGCCTCGTACACGGTTACATCGTAGCCGCGCATAATCATTTCGCCAGCAAACGACAGTCCGGCCGGTCCGCTTCCGGCCACGGCCACTTTCACGCCTTTCCGCTCGGCCGGCATGGGGCATGGGGCACCGGAATTGCGGGCAGCGTCGGCGGCGTAGCGTTCGAGCCAGCCTATCGCCACCGGCTGCTTTTTCATTTTGTTGTATATGCAACGGCTTTCGCACTGCTTTTCCTGCGGGCATACACGGCCGCATACGGCAGGCAGAGCGCTTGTGGAGCGCAGAACCAGCGATGCAAAGTCGTTGCGTCCGCGCTGTATGTTTTTGACAAAGCCCGGGATGTCGATACCTACCGGGCAGCCGGACACACACTGCGGGTCGGGGCAGTCGAGGCAGCGGGTGGCCTCGAGCACTGCCTGCTCGGCGGTAAGACCGCAGTTGACTTCTTCGTTACATGTTACGCGGTGCTCGGGGTCGAGCATGTTCATTGTGGCGCGTGGTATTGCGCTTCGTTCGCGTGCGGGCATAGCCGCGCGCAGTTCCTCGCGCCATGCGGCGTCGCGGTTATGGAGTTCTTTTTCTTGGTTCATGGTGGTATTGGTCAGTTATAGGCGCGCATGCGCATGAGCATTTCATCGAAATCAACCTGGTGTGCGTCGAATTCGGGTCCGTCGACACACACAAAGCGCATTTTGCCGCCTACAGTCACGCGGCAGGCTCCGCACATGCCGGTGCCGTCGACCATTATGGTGTTGAGCGAGCAGATGGTCGGCACGTTGTACTCCCGGGTGAGTTTTGCCACGAATTTCATCATCACGGCCGGTCCGATGGTAACTACCTCGTCGACTTTTTCTCGCTGTATCACTTGCTCTACACCGTTGGTCACAAGTCCTTTGGTGCCGTAACTGCCGTCGTCGGTCATTATAATCACCTCGTCGGAGTAGCTTCGCACCTGGTCTTCGAGAATAATGAGGTCCTTGGTTCGGGCGGCGAGCACGCTGACCACTCTGTTGCCGGCCTCTTTCATGGCCTTAATGATAGGCAGCAGCGGGGCCACACCCACGCCTCCGCCGCAGCATACCACAGTGCCGCGCTTCTTGATGTCGGTGGCGCGACCCAGCGGGCCGACTACGTCGGTAAGGCAATCGCCGGGCTCGAGCGCGCATATCTTGCGTGTGCTCACGCCAACGGCCTGTATCACCAGAGTGATAATGCCCTTGGCCACATCGGCGTCTGCTATGGTCAGCGGAATGCGTTCGCCTTTTTCTCCGCAGCGCACTATCACAAAGTGGCCCGGTTTGCGGGCGCGCGCTATCATGGGCGCCTTAACGTCGAGGCGTACCACATTCTCCGAGAAATGTTCTTTATGGACTATTTCAAACATAGATTTAAGTGCTAATAATATATTTGGTGCGGGTACAGGCAAAGTTACGAAAAAGATATGATATATACAAAAATAAAGCCTACCTGCATGCAGGTAGGCTTTACTATGAGGTTGAACCGAGTTGTCGATTATTCAGCAGCTTCAACGGGAGCTTCTACAACTTCAGCAACTACAGTAGCGCTGTCAGCAGCAGAGTCAACAGTTTCTTCTACAACGGCAGCTTCTACAACTTCGGGAGTAGCAGCGCTGTCTACAGAGTCAGCGGCCTTGGTGGCTTCGCCGTTACCGCAGGAGAAGAGGCTTACGCTGAAAGCTACAGCGAGCATGAGAACTAACTTTTTCATTTTCTTTTTGATTAAATAGTAAAACAATTATTTGTGCTTCAAAAACGCTACAAAGTTACGCCATATTTTTGAACCCACCAAATATTTAAACGAAAAAAAAATTTTGTTTAAATTATTAATTATTTAGCTCTATGGATTAAGTAACAGCGTATTAATGATTTATGCGTTTGCCTGCGATTGCGATTTTTTTGCTATTTCGTTGGCCATGGCCACGGCCTTGGTGATGTGATCGCATATGTGGTCGGCGCCTATAAGCCGGTCGATGCCTGCGTGTTCAAGGCTTTCGCGCACGTTGTCTTTTACGCCTGAGAGCACTACGTGGATGCCTTCGTTCTGCGACGAGTTGATGAGGATTTCGAGGTTGTGGAGGCCTGTAGCGTCGATAAACGACACCTTGCGCATGCGTATGATGCGCACCAGCGGGGTCCGGCCGCCTACGGTGGCACGCATTATTTCGTCGAATTTGGTGGCAACGCCGAAGAAGAATGGGCCGTCGATTTCGTAAACGCTTATGCCTTTGGCTACGTTGAGAACCTCGTGCTGCTGCATTTCGGTGCCTTCTGCCACGTCGAGCTGCTCGGAGTAGACTTTGATTTCGATGTTCTCGGTGGCTCGGCGAATGAATAGCAGTATGGCCAGAAGGAGGCCTATTTCAATGGCTATGGTGAGGTCGAAGATTACGGTGAGGAAGAAGGTTACCAGCAGTACCGATACGTCGCTCTTGGGTGCCTTGAATATGCCTATTATCGTGCGCCAGCCGCTCATGTTGTAGGCCACTACCATAAGTACTGCGGCCAGGCAGGCCATGGGTACATAGTTGATAAGGGGCATAAGAAACACGAATATCAGCAGCAGAACCACGGCATGGATGATGCCGGCTACCGGTGTGCGGCCACCGTTGGTTATGTTGGTCATGGTGCGGGCGATAGCGCCGGTGACGGGTATGCCGCCGAACAGGGGCACCACTATGTTGGCTATGCCCTGGCCTATGAGTTCGGTGTTGCTGTTGGTCCTGGAGCCTGTGACACCGTCGGCGACTGTAGCTGACAGCAGCGACTCTATGGCGCCAAGTACTGCTATGGTGAAGGCTGAGGGCAGCAGCAGGTTGATGGTGGCCATGTTGAGCTCAAAGCCGCGGGGCAGGGGTATATCGGTGCTCATGGTGCCGAAGCGGTCGCCGATGGTCTGGACTGCAAAGCCGTCTATGCCGCTGAGGAAATATGTGGCTGCGGTGACTGTGATGATGGCTATGAGTGCGCCCGGCAGTTTGTTCGATATCTTTGGTGTAAATATTATAATGAGCAGCGACACCAGGCCTACTGCCAGTGTGGGCAGGTTGATGTTGCCGAACGACTTGAAGTAAAGTCCCCATTTGGGGATGAACTGGCCGGGGATGTTGGTGAGGCTGAGGCCGAAGAAGTCGTTGATCTGGGTGGAGAATATCGTAAGGGCTATACCTGCGGTGAATCCTACTATGATGGGGTAGGGTATAAATTTGATTACTGTGCCGAGGTGGAACAGTCCCATAAGCACCAGTATCACGCCGGCCATGGCTGTGGCTATGGCCAGGCCGTGGAGCCCGAACTGGGCTATTATATTATATACAATAATAATGAAGGCGCCGGTAGGGCCGCCGATCTGTACGGTGTTGCCGCCGAAGAACGACACCAGAAAACCGCCTATGATGGCAGTGATAAGGCCTACCGTGGGGCTTACGCCGGATGCTATGCCGAATGCTATTGCGAGCGGAAGGGCTACAATGCCCACTACGATGCCGGCGATTACGTCGTCTTTGAGTTTGGTCATGGAGTATTGACTCAGCGCCTCGAACAGTTTGGGGCGGAAGTCGATTGTACCCGATAGTTTCATAAATTTAGAACCTGTTATTTATAATTTCGCCGCAAAGTTAAACAAATTTTAGCAATCGGGCAAATTGGAGCAGCGGCCCGACACTTGTGCGCGGGTGTGTGTGCGGGTGTTCTTACGCGGGAGCGCCGGAGAAAATATCGCATGCTGCAGAAGAAAAATTATCGGAAGTAATAAAAAAGATTCGCCCTGCATGTAAAAGGTGAAATTTTTTTGAGGCAAAAAACGAGCTGAAATCCCACTTGGAAACGGTTGTTTTGTGGATAAAACGGCAAAAAAGTTGGTCAGTAAGCAGAAAAATGCATTTTTTTGAAAAATTTTCCTCAAAATATTTGCACGGTATTGAAAAACCTCCTAACTTTGCACTCGCAAAAGCAACGATGCTGATGCCTCTCCCACCAAGGGCTTAGAGAAGCGAAAAAAAACGAGGTGTGGTAGTTCAGCTGGTTAGAATACCTGCCTGTCACGCAGGGGGTCGCGGG
>ERZ777305.1163-NODE-1163-length-34176-cov-17.255766_pt1 | contig 34176 bp, 27 predicted proteins | sample MGYA00374965_ERZ777305 | MGnify/ENA primary metagenome ERZ777305 (study PRJEB29328, sample SAMD00013331) | mouse gut metagenome | study: EMG produced TPA metagenomics assembly of the Metagenome analysis of fecal microbiota from mouse which was promoted... | reverse complement strand
GCCACGTGATTTTCGGCCGGGAATTAACATTTATTATTAAACACCCTCTAATACATCTTCCCGTTTCTGAAATATATTGCCGAACCTGTACTGATTTCGGAATCACGCGTAGGATAATACCCCGTGTGACCGATAATTGCCACATCACCGGCTCCTGAAATCCTGTAAAGATTCCCGTCCAAACCGATTCCGTACATCACCCCGGATGCATCACATGAGGCAGTCTTCATAAAAGGTATTTCCCCGAGGCTATGCAGCTCACCCGAATCGGGGTCTGCTTCGCACAGAAAACCTTTTTCCGAATTCGAAAAAGTATGTGTCACGGCATAAATCACACCTGTAAGAGGGTTATATGCAAGTGCCGACGGCACAAGCCTCGCCTTTTGCGACTGCTCCGAACCCGCATCCGAATATTTGTAGCTGAACGCATTCTGCCTGACAGATGTCCATGAATCGGCATCAAACACGTAATAACTTAACGTGTAATTCATACTGGTGCCATCCACATTGTAGCAATAATATCTTCCGTCAGCATAAACACTCCCGCAGTTGGCCCATGCATTGTCGGGACCCGTCGGGGATACTGCCTTGAAATCGACATCACCGTCGGCAGATATGCTGTAAAAGCCGTAATACGCCGTGGTTTGCCCGTTATCACCCCATGCATCGCTGCTTCTCATAAAGCCGGTGAGCTGTGGTGCCATGGAGTCGGCATAAAGGTTGTTGCAGCAAGCCGTAAAACAACTCACCGCTGCGAGCAGCATCCTCGCTTTCAATCGGATAAAATGCATCATGTGATTTTTATTAAGTGAATAAGGAAATTACTATATGCGATAATATTACTGAAGACATCTTGCAGTCATACACACAAGCAATATGTCATTTTGCTCAAAACATTCCAAAATTAGCATATTTCAACGCCAAGTTTAACAGGTATTAGTATCCAGTTGCAATATTACACATATTATTCAATACCACATCGAGCCAACAGGTTATAGTGCGTTAATATGTATTAATAAATATTAACCGCAAAATCTTTGCAATACCTTGCAATGCTATGACCAAAATTATGAAAACCACACCTACCAATCTGACCGTCAGATGTGTGAAACATTCGCGTTCTCGCGAAGATGCCCATAAATACATAAGGAAAGAGGAAAGAGGAAAGCGATTAGACCGCAACACGCCCTACCCATTGCAACAAGTTCTTATAAGATTTGGCCTACTGCTTTTTAAATATAAACTTTAACATATCTTTTTGGACAGCCGACCCCAACGCCGCGTTAAAACCCACATACATCCCCACCCCGGTAAACGCCTGCAAAGCCAATAGGCCCCAGCAATTATCCACAATCAGACCTTCAGCCCACATCACAGCACCAATAACCAAGGTTTCAATGAGATATGGCAAATTATCGGTAACCAAATCGGTTACATGACGCCCCGTTACCCGTGCCACAACAGCTGTCATAACACACCAAGTGATGACAGATGCGGCCAACTGCCCGCAAAGCAAAATTTTAATACCAAACATCATGTCGCCCCCCCAGGTCATGGTTATGACCGGGATGGTAGCAACCAAAAACAACAGGGCTGCCGAATCGCGCAGCACCTCCATAGCCACCACGGCACGTGTACGCGCCATAGCTATGAGATAATTGTTGTAAAGAGCTGTCTGCACGGTGAAGATGCCGCGCAGCAACAGCAATTGGAAAAGCACTATTGACGAGTCCCATTTCGTGCCGAAAAGACAATTGAATATCGGTGGGGCCATAACCGCAAGAAAACCCATTGAGGGAAACAGGATATAGGCGGTGAAACGGTTCATCTTCGATGACACCCGCGAAAACCGCCCCGGATCGTCCTGCACCTGCGACAAAGCCGGCAGAAACGATGCCGTAATAGTTTGGGACACAGAAGTTATCCCCATTTTGCTCCATTTGTCGGCCTGGGTGTAATAACCTAACGGCACCAATCCCGCACGGTTGCCGATAAAGAATGAATATATGTTCTGAAACAGCACGTTGAGAAACGACGACACCATCATCCCGGAACCCACACTGAAGAAACCGCGCAACGCGCTCCATGAAAAAGCCAACACAGGCAGCCACCCCGAAGTAAACCACAAAACAAGGCTTTTTACAGCGTTGAGCGTTATCGACTGCCACACTATAGCCCATACGCCATATCCACCTACGGCAAGCGAAATCCCTACGATGGCGGCGGCAACCAGCCCCAATGCATTAGATGCGGCAACCATGCGCACATCCATCTTTTTCATCAGCCTGTTGGTCTGCACTATCGCCGAAGCATTGAGGATGAACGAAAGGAACATAACGCGGCTTAAAGGCACAAGCCGCCGGTCGCCGCCAAAACAATCGGCAATCAACGGGGCGCAAAAAAACAATACCAGATAAACCGTCACGGCCATGCCCATATTAAACCACAAAACAGTGGAATAATCAAGCCTGGTAGGGGCTTTGCGCTGAATCAAAGCAAAGGAGAAACCACTGTCGACAAAAAGCGATGCAAATGCCTGGAATACCAAAATGGCACCTACCAGCCCGAAATCCTCTTCGGAAAGGATTCGTGCCAGCACTATCCCGGTAACGGCTGCCAGCACCTGGGTGGAAAACTTGTCGATAAGGTTCCACTTCACTGAACGGGCAGTCAGGGTTTTCAACTTCGGGGTATCCCCCTCTGCCTTAAGCCCCGCCGTACTCGCGTCCACACCTATATTGTCGCAGTTTTCCTCCGGCGGCGTCATTCCTTCTCACCATCTTCGGGCGTACCGGCATTCTCACCGGTCCACTCGGTTCCTTCAAGCGAATAAATCTTCACACCTACAGAATAATTCCTAATCCGTTTAGGCTCGTTACGGTAATACAGCTTACCGGCCATGACACCTTTCACGGTAAGAGTCCCTGTGGCCCAGCAACCGGTGGTGCCTGTGCCGAAAAAACGGCAGCTTACATCGACGGCTTCAAGCTCGTCGGCCTGGATAGCGCCGGTCCCGGTATTGCTCAATATAGCCGATTCGCATTTCCCGGTAACAACCATATTGCCGTTGCCTGTTTTTATGGAACCATCGAACTTTGAGCAATCAACCCCCCTGACAACCAGCCGCCCGTTACCCACAACCATGGCCTTTAATTCCATAGTGGGGCGCACCGACAGCACTCTCACCGTTGAATCCCCATTGTTTTTAACCTCTTTAAGGAAGCGTGAATAAACCGTGATGGTGGGAAGATTGAGTTTCAGGTCGTCATCTTCATAGAATGCTTTCTGAATAACAAGTTTCCCTTTGTTGTTATTTTGAAAAATGATTTTATCGGCAATTTTTTTAGAAGTTTCGAACACTGCCATGCCTGCAAGCTCGTCGCTGCTTTTGTACTCCACGTTGAAGCTGTCGTCGACAATCAGCTGTGAAAAGTCTTTCACATTCAACTCATATTTCGAAACCGCGTCGTTTGCCGCCGATGCAGTTCCGCACACCATGCCGCACACAACGGCAATAGCTGCAACAAACATTTTGAGATTCATATCATTAAGATTAGGCATTTTGTATATAGCATTTGTTTTCAACCGGTAATTATCACAATCATTCCCCATCAGGCACCCCTGCGTCCCAGCCGGCTTCAAGCCTGGATTCCACCTGGTCGATTATACCGAACAGCTCATCTTTGGTTGAAGCCCTTAGCATGGCGATACGCGTAGGGCGGAACGATGGCAACCCCTTGAACAGCTGGCTTACCGCAAGATGACGCCTTATATGCAATATGCCGCGATATTCGTCGATGCGGTCGATGCTCTCATCGATTTGCCGACGCAGAATGGCAAATTTATCCTCAAGCGAAAGAGGGGTCGTCACCTCACCATGCAACAGGGTCTGCTTCATGTCGTGAAACACCCACGGATTCCCTATGGCGGCACGTCCTACCATAACACCATCCACGCCGTAACGGCTGAAAGCCTCAACAAGCTTCTCAGGGGTGGTAATGTCGCCGTTGCCAATCACAGGGATGGTGAGCCGGGGATTCTCCTTTACCCGTGCAATCATTTCCCAATCGGCCTCACCGGTGTACATCTGCGAACGTGTGCGTCCGTGCACAGTCAGTGCCTTTATCCCGCAGTCCTGCAACTGCTCGGCAAGCTCCACTATGACCTTATGCTCATGATCCCATCCAAGACGTGTTTTAACTGTCACAGGCAGTCGGACTGCATCAACTACGGCACGGGTTATTTCCAGCATCTTGGGAATGTCACGAAGCATCCCGGCTCCAGCCCCCTTCCCTGCCACTTTCTTCACAGGGCATCCGAAATTGATGTCGATTACATCAGGACCGGCTGCTTCCACCATCCGGGCTGCTTCCACCATAGGCCCGACTTCCCGCCCATAAATCTGTATGGCTGTAGGGCGCTCGGCAGGTTCGATGTGAAGTTTCCGGGTGGTCGCGGCTATATTGCGTATCAGCGCGTCAGCCGACACGAACTCAGAATATGTCATATCGGCGCCAAGTTCCTTGCATATAAGCCGGAACGACTGATCGGTAACATCCTCCATCGGGGCAAGCATCACCGGGCGCTCTCCAAGGTCTATATCGGCAATCTTCATGATTGGTTTGAAATAAATATCAGTTGCCAGCTTTGATCTGCAAGTTTTCAGTTGTCGATGAACTCTACAACCATACCTATCCCAACTTACAACTTACAACTTATGACTTATGACTTAAAAAACTCCCTCACTGGTTATCAGGGAATTTGCGGTAATATTCCTCAAGCAGGTTTCGTATGTTGAAATAATATGTCGCATGCTCTTTGCCGTTCTTCTTCTCCACGTCAATACGGTCGAAGTAAGGCTCCTCATATTGCTGGTTCTTGGCAACGGCATTTTGAAAGTTTATGATATTGTATTCATGCCTTGGGTTTATTACATACCAGGCATTCTCCTTATCAGCCCCTGTGCCGCTCGACACTATGGCCTGCAACAGGTGGTTAAGCCGGTATTGCCATATATTGGCAAGGTTGACCTTTCCCCTGGCACGAAGTGCATAAATCAGGAAATTCATCTGCGTCAAATCAAACGGGTTATCCGACAGGGCTTCTTTGGCATAGGATATTATCGAATCAAGCTCGGCACGCGTATGCCCGTTCTTATAATACAAACTCTCATTTTTGCTTGAGGCATCGGAATGACGATAGGGATTGAAATCCTCCTGAAACAGATAACCGTAATAAAGATGCCGGTAATCCTGAAGGTTCATCACTGTCTCATTCTTTTCATACCTCTCCATAAGCTTAGGGTAGTAGTAGACCGACTTCGGATTCATGACTTCCCGCTTTATCTCCTCAAGGTCAGGACGCAGTGTAGGGGTCTTTTCCCCTTTGGCCGCACCTGTGACTGAAAACGCAGCCCCGAAGGTAAGAATAGTCAATATGCCTATAAGTATCTTTCTCATCTGAATTGTCGTTTAATATATGTGTACAAATCGTTCAGGCATGTGTCACCCCGGCCAAAGCCAGGCCGACAAGGGTCATCGTCACCACTGCAGGCAGGCCGACCTCGGCCAGCACACGCCACATACGCCGCCTGATACCGGCTGCGGCAGGTGTGCGGGAAAATGCCAACCCGCCAAGACCGGCACCAAGCGCAGAACCGCCAATCATGGCCGCATACCCAAGGGTCAGACCGGCAACCATACCGACCAAAGCCCCTCCAACGATATAGTTCCGGCATATGACCGGGACTCTTACCCAAGGAACGCGCATCCACCCTATAAACAGGATTATCAGCACCGCGATGGCCCAAAACAACAAGGTTGACGAAGCGATTGACACGTAACCGCTGTTGACCACGGCCACAGCACCCAGATAGGCAAAAGCCGCACCCGACGAGGATGACCGGAAAGCCATCACCAAAGCGCCACATAGCGCCAACACACCGGCTGTCAACAACAACGTTTCCATAGTCCCTATGAAATTACAACGATTACACACATCGAAGTGTGCTTGTACAAAGCATACAAATTTAAGGGTTTTAATCCGTTTTAAGCCTCGTTTTTCAGTTTCTTCACATATTTTCCTTAATCTTAAGTCGGCCTCAGAATGCATGAAACCCCTCTCCACACTCTCAGATACAGGGCGACACCTATAAATTTTATACAAAAGCCGGATTATTGACAGATTTATTTAAAAAAAGTGTAAATTTGCAGTGGAGGCCGAACATTTTTTATCGCGCTGACGCTATTATTCAGAGCCACGTTATAATGCAGCGGGAATTTGAGGTTATCTTCAAAAGCTACTATTCCCCGGTAAAGTCTTTCCTCCGAAAGCTTGTAAAAACCGAGGATGATGCTGAAGACATCGCACAGGATGTTTTCACCCAGCTTTGGGTAAAGCCCGAAGTATGGAAGGATAACCGTGATATCGACCGATATATATTCCGAATGGCCAAATACCAAGCTCTCAACCTGTTGCGCAACAATGCCCGCATCGCCGACCAAGTGCTGGTCGATGCCGACATGTCGTTGATGGAAAAAGTCACCGACGGGCATTCAGCCGTCGACCCCATCATACACAACGAAGCCGACCTGTTGCTGCGCATGGCACTTGACCGCATGCCTCCCAAACGTCGCGAAATCTTCTCCATGAGCCGGTTTGAAGAGCTGTCGCACAAGGAGATTGCGGAAAAAACAGGATTATCGGTCAGGACTATCGAGAGCCACATATATGCCGCCCTCGCATCGCTGAAAGAGGTCTTCCCCCAATATTGACAGTTACCCGCGCTCACCATCGGCATCAATCGCCCTTGCCACAAGCCTTTCAAGAGGATTCTTTACTATCACCCCCACCTTATAGCCCAAAGATGAGGCCACATCGCGCAACTGTGTTTCAAAAGCAGTTGCCACCGAACCGGCAAAATTAACCGTCATATTTCGGCATTCATCACCATTTCGGAAATACTGCGCAACATTACGGTGAAAGAACTGTTCGAACCCCTCCCTTACAATCTCACCCAGGCAAGGTTCACATATATTGGCACTTATAAAGGGGGCAAATGAAGCCAGGAAACGGTTGGGAGGCGTATCAGCATTTGACGGACGGTAAACACGGCGTATGATTTCCGAAGCATCCAAACCATATTCACGTTGAAAACGGGCCGACAATTCCCCCGGAAGCAGCCCTTTGATGAAATCGCCGGCAAAACGTCGTCCAAGCCATGCGCCAGACCCCTCATCACCAAGGATATATCCTCCGGGCGACACATTCGCTATAATCCTCTCCCCATCATAAAGGCAGGAATTCGAACCTGTACCCAGAATGCATGCAACCCCGGCAACGTCACCAAGCAAGGCCCGGCATGCCCCAAGCATATCGGTTTCCACTATGATTTCAGCCCCTGACACATGATGTGAAAGAGCCTCGGTCACCACACCGGCAGCATCGCCTTTGCATCCGGCACCGTAAAACGCCACGATATCGGCATCAGCAGGCATGTTTCCCGGCAACTCCAGGCCGAATATACCTGCAACCATATCGGCACCCATCACCATCGGGTTTACCCCGGTTGTGAAAAATTCACTGACCAATGCCCCGTTTTCCACAACAGCCCAATGTATCTTCGTGCTGCCGCAATCGGCTATAACCCTCTTTGACATACCGTTAACCTTCAATAAATCTCGTATTTCTTTTTCCTGGCCTTGAATGTGTCACGGTCGCGGTTCCAAAGGGCCAGTATATCCTCCACCCTATGCCGTTTCATGAACAACGGCCTGAGTTTACGCGTTCCAACCACCTTGTCAAACATATCAAAACGCTTCTGGGCAGCCCCTACCGACATTTTATGAGCCGGATACATCGCTGCAAGTTCCTGCATAACATAGAATTGGATTAACGTCAGAGGTGCTTTGTCGAAATCAGTCACATAAACCTCAACACCGCCAACATCGACACCCTTTGAAAAGCCATAATAAGGCCGGTAGTTGACCGGGCGGAACAATACCCCCGGAATTTTCAACCCGTTCATTCTCCCGGCAAGTTTACGCCCGTTAATCCACGGGGCGGCAAAAGTACGGAAAGGCAACGTGTAGCCGACCCCTATAGAAAGATAGTCAAGTTCCCCGGCAATGCCGGTGGCAGGATAATAAATCGCGGTTTCCGACGAAGGGATATGTGGCGACGGCAAGACCCACGGCATACCCGTATCGGAGAAAAGCATATCGCGCTTCCACCCGGCCATAGGAACAACCGTAAGCTTAAGTGGCTTATCCGAAGTAATCATTTTTTCACCTACCAACATTTTTGCCAATTCTCCGGGTGTCAGGCCGTAAAGATACGGCACGGGGTATTGGCCGACAAACGAGCGGCAGTCGGCATCGGTCACAGGCCCTTCCACCTTGTTCCCTCCGAGCGGATTCGGACGGTCGAGAACCACAAACTCCTTTCCAAGCCGCGCACACTGCTCCATAGCCAGCCCCATGGTGGATATAAACGTGTAGGAACGGCATCCGTTATCCTGTATGTCATAAACCAACACATCGACATCCTTAAGCATTTCGGCTGTAGGACGCCTTGTCGCACCATAAAGCGAATGCACCTTGACCCCCGTCACGGCATCCTTTGCAACAGCGACTTTCTGCCCCGCCGGGATATCCCCTCTCACCCCATGCTCCGGGGCGAAGAGCGCGACAAGGTTGACACCGGGGGCTTCATGCAGGATGTCGATAGTTGATTTCAAATCATTATCAACCCCGGTGGGATTGGTAATCAACCCCACACGTTTCCCTTTAAGTAGTTCAAAACCATTGTCGCGAAGCGTCTCGATGCCGGGCTTTACCACACTCACACTCCCGGCCGCCGACATCACGCAACACCCTATCACCCCAAACAAAAAACTAATCAAGTATCTCATACCCATACCTCCAAAACTTCTTAACTTCTTAACTTCTTAACTTCTTCTCCTTCCCGAATTCCTTATCCACCTTTACAAGGTAGCACACACCGATAGTGGCCACACAGCATACCATAGTCCACAAAAAGAAACTGCGGTATGAGAACGTGTCGGCAATCCATCCCGCAGCCATGCCGGGGAGCATCATCCCTAGAGCCATAAAACCTGTGCAAATAGAATAATGGGCTGTTTTGAATCGCCCTATCGAGAAATATATCAGATATAACATATAGGCAGTGAAACCGAACCCGTAGCCGAACTGCTCCACAAACACACAGACATAAACCTCCCACAACGCCGATGGTTGGATGAAAGCCAGGTAAACGAATGTCAGACACGTGAGCGACATGCTCCAGGCCATAGGGTGAAGCCAGTAACGCAACCCGTTGCGTGATGCTACAAAACCGCCTACGATGCCTCCGAGCATCAGCCCGATAACCCCGAACGTGCCATATATCGTTCCAACATGGTCAGCCGTCAGCCCAAGGCCGCCGTCGGCCACAGAATCGAGCATAAACGGTGGAATCATCTTGACAAGCTGAGCCTCAGGCAATCGGTATAGCAGCATAAACAGCAATGCCACGCCGACTTGCGGCTTACGGAAAAACTCACTGAAAGTTTCAACAAACTCCCTGACCACCATCCGGCCTGATTTCGGCGAACGGAAGTCGTCACCGTCAGGACGGGGCAACTTCCATGTATGCCATAGCGCCATCAGGGCAAAAAACACAGCCAGGACGCCGAACACCACGACCCATCCTGCCGACGGCTCCCCCTGCATATCGCTCACCTGCGAGGCCACGACAACCAGCACCCCCTGCCCCACAACCATCGAAATGCGGTAAAAAAGGCTGCGGATACCTACAAACAACGACTGCTGATGCTCCGTAAGGCCGAGCATATAGAAACCGTCGGCAGCAATATCATGTGTGGCCGAAGCAAAAGCCATAAGCCAGAAAATCGCCAATGTCGTTTGAAAAAAGCCGTCGCCGGGAAGGGCGAACGCCACCCCTGCCATCGCTATCCCTATGCACCACTGCATCATCAGCACCCACCACCGTTTCGTGCGGATAATATCTACGAACGGGCTCCAGAACGGCTTTATGACCCATGGCAGATAAAGCCACGCAGTGTAAAACGCAAGCTCTGTGTTCCCTATCCCCATGCATTTATACATGATGGTACTTATAGTCATCACTGCCATATAGGGCAACCCTTCGGCAAAATATAGTGTCGGCACCCACCACCACGGGCTGCGGGCCTTATTTATATCAGTTTTCATCATTCTTTTTCACAATACAATGCGGTTATCCCGGCTTTCGGGAAATAATGATTCAGGATTTCACGGAACCCATATCCGGAAGCCCCCATAACGGCGGCCCCGATCTGGCACAAACCTACGCCATGACCCCATCCACGACCTCTGAAAATGAAGTCTCCATCAGCAGAACGGGTCACATCAAAAGCCGAACTCCGCAGATGCGTGTCCGACAGCCACCGCCTTATCTCCAGCTCCTTCCCCACAATCAAACTTCGGCGCTCACCCTTGACCAAAAGCCTGACAATCCGTCCCGACTTCCCGCGTGTCAACGGAACCAGGTCATGAATGCGGCCGAAATCTATGCCCGACCGACGCCTCACAAGCTCCGATAAATCGTCAGCGCCATATCTAACCTCCCATTTGAAAAAATCCAAAGTCTCACGGTCATAATTGTTAAGAACGGTATCAAGCACACTCCTGTCATCCGTATCACAGAAACAATGCCCGGCTGCATCACAATCCTTTACAGACTCCAGATATGGATGAGAGGCATTCTCCCAACAGTTTTCAAAAGTCTCGCTAACCCCTCCGCAGCATTTTGAGAAACGGGCGTCACACACCTCCCCTCCATAAGTCAGCACCATTCCCCGCGTTGCATCGACAGCCTCGGCCACAGCCGGGGTTGTTTGACGCGTAACGCCCTGGTAACGTTGGCAATGGTCATCGGCACATACATCGAAAAGCGTATGGTCTTCGCGGTCATACCATTTTATAAGTTCGTCAAAAACGGCATCACCCACTGCTGTACTACGCCATTCCTCCGCTTCCGCACACGTGTGCTTCCCACGGTCGGCCAGCTGCCTCAACAGCCAGCTGCGCGACACCACTGCATGGGCACGCAACAATGCCTGGGAAGCGGAGGCGCTCATCTCCGATGAGATAACGCTCTTCAGATACTCCTCTACCCCTATCACATTCACAGCCACGCAGCACCCCGCATCCACATCAGGAATGACCTTGAGTGCACCGGCAAACCGCTGGCATTCCTTACGCTCCCAATGAAACCCGACCCCGATAGTCACATCATCCAACTCAAACGACGCCCCATCGTCGACAGGCTCAAACAACAATGACTCATAAGCCACGCCGCCCCATATCAACTTCCCGGCATCACACCTTATGACATGGGAGCCGCAAAACTTTTCAGCCCCTACACGGAACACCCCTTCGAACGTAACACGCAATTCCTTGCGTGCCATTATCCCAACATTTATTTTCGGCTCATACATATCCAAATCTTATAGATTTACAAAGATACGAATTTCCATACACACACGCCCCCTGAATCCGAATCTGGCTCGTCGGCCAAATATAGGCAAAGGTGCGTCACCATGCGGTTCAGCACCACGGTGACACACCTTCGAAGTCATTTGCCTGCATTATTATTCCCGTTGTATTGTCAAAGGCAAGGCGGCGGGGTTATTCACTTTTCTTGCGGATTTGCATCCCGCCTTTCACCAAATCGTCATGTGAAATGCGGTAGGCTGATTTGCGGCCACCGATTCTCACAGTATCGATGAAATCGGAAGGGGATTCGGGATTCTCAACCTCTATCACCATCTTATCCGTAGGATAATAATCCTTGTTGAGATGTATGGTCACCTTGTCGAAGGTGGGGGTTGTGACCGTGTATGTCGGCACACCGGGTATGTCGGGATAGAAGCCCATCATCGAGAAGATCGCCCAGGCCGACATCGTACCGGCATCGTCATTGCCGGGAATCCCGTCAGATTTGGTTGTAAAATATTTCGCCAACAGCTCCTTCACCAGCTTCTGAGTCCGCCATTCCTCACCTTTCACCTGCGAGAACAGATAAGGATATGCGATGTCAGGCTCGTTGGCCGGGTCGTAATTGCCACGGTCGAACACACTTTGCAGGTTGTCGACAAACTTCTTCTTCCCGCCCATAAGCTTCATCAGTCCGGGAATGTCGTGAGGCACATAGAACGTGTAGTTCCATGCATTCCCTTCATGGAAACCCGGCGAAGGTTCGAAATTCTCACCTTGCCTGGGGTCAAAAGGGGTCAGGAATTTCCCGTCGGGAAGAATCGGGCGCAGTGTGCCGAATTCCTTGCTGTAATAGTGCCGATAGCCCTTCGAACGATTGGCAAAAAGCTTGGCATCATCCTTATGGCCAAGGCTGTCGGCAATTGCCGACAACGCATAATCAGCGATATAATATTCCAACGCGTGGCTTACCGAGTTATCAAATTCCTCACGAAGAGGCACGTAACCGAGCGTTGTGTAATCGTCGTTGTCGGGGCGCATAAGGTTATCCTTACCGGGGGTCACAGCCCCCTTGCGCATAGCCTCATAGGCAAGGTTTATATCGAAATTGCGCAAACCCTTGCTCCACGTATCCACGATTACCGGTATCGACGGGTCACCTTCCATCGTCAGTGTCTCACGACCATAAAGCTCCCATTTAGGCAACCACCCGTGCTCCCGGTATATGTCGAGCATGGAGCGCACCATGGCTTCCTGACGTTCGGGATAGACCAAGGTCATAAGCTGATGCAGGTTGCGGTAAGTATCCCAAAGGGAGAACACTGTGTAGCGGTTTGCAACAGCAGCCGAATCGGAAGGTGTAACCGCCCCGGCATAGATATTGCCGACGGAGTCGCTTTCCATTATGGGATAGTCGCCGTTGAAGTCGTTGAGCACATTGGGATGGATAAGCGCATGATAAAGCGCGGTGTAGAACACCCGTTTCTGTTCCTCAGTGCCACCTTCAACCTCTATGCGGCCAAGCAGCCTGTTCCACTCGCCACGGGCATCCGCCTTGACTCTGTCGAAAGCCTCGTCGGCAGTGGCTGCATCAACCGCGCCGCCGGTGGCAAACACGGTGCCTGCAAGTTCCTTTTCAAGATTCTCGCGTGCATTTTCGATGCTGACAAACGACACGGCTACGGCTACGGATATATCCTCACCCGGAGTGGTGTCAAAACTCATCCATGCGCCGATATCGTCGCCCGACATCACACGGCCATAGTTGGTGTAAATCTTATATTTTCCGTTATCCTTATCCCATTCGGCCTCTACCCCGGTCATGGGTCGCTGCATCTTCCAGAATCCCGACGAACGCGGAGTCCGGTCAACCCGCATCACGAAATAAATGGGGAACACCGCCTGTGGGTTATAGCAGAATGTGCCGAGAAGTTTCGAACCTTCGAATTCCCTTTCACCTACGCGGCGCACACTCGCCCCCGATTCGTTGGTAAGCCCTTCGCCGAGGTTCAGCAATATGTTGCCTTCACCTCCGGCAGGAAAGGTGAACCGGCTGACACCGACACGTGTCGTGGCTGTGGCTTCGGCACGGATGCCGGAATTATCAAGGGTCACACCGTAATGACCGGGGGTGGATTTCTCGTCGTGATAAGTAGTGCCATATTTATGGTAATCCACTTCGAGAGGGCCGGTAGTGGCCATCAACAACAGTGAACCCATTTCCGGACACCCTACTCCCGACAGGTTGACATGCGAAAACCCGGTCATAAACTTATTGGTAACATCATAAGGGGTCGACCACCAACGTGCATCTTTGTCATACCCGTTGAGGTCGGAACCCATAACGTTAAACGGGGTTACCGACATCATCCCGTTGGGACGCACCGCCCCGGGATTGGTAGTCCCGAAATTAGTCGTCCCGACAAATGGATTTACGAATTTGGCAAAATCCATATCCACCCCGGCCTCAGAGGCACGGAGCGGATGGATTGCGGAAAGAGAAAGCATGCTTGCGAAAGCAAGCGTCGCTACAGTCGTTTTCACAGGCTGTTTTCTTTAACGAATTCAATAATTTCACTTATGCGTCCGAAAGCCATGCAGACACATGTATCGGCGGCACCATAATAAACGGCAACCTTGTCGCCCTCGGTTATCGCCGCACAGGGGAACACCACGCAAGGCACATCGCCTGTCAGTTCATATTCCGTGGCAGGAGCCAGCAGATAAGGCTTAGTACGGTAAAGCACCTTTTCGGGGTTGTCCTTGTCAAGTATTGCCGCGCCCATCGAATAGCGGTAGCCACGGCATGTGTTGATTACACCGTGGTAGAACATCAGCCACCCTTCATCGGTGAGGAAAGGCACAGAACCGGCACCGATTTTGGTGCATTGCCATGCACTGTCGGTAAACGGGGCCACCTTCATAAGGCAGCGGTGTTCACCCCAGTATTTCATATCGGGGCTGTACGACAGGAATATGTCGCCGAACGGGGTGTGGCCGTTGTCGCTCGGACGCGACATCATGAGGAAACGCCCGTTGAACTTCTGCGGGAAAAGCACCCCGTTGCGGTTAAACGGCAGGAAAGCGTTTTCACACTGATAGAATGTTTTGAAATCGAAGGTGTAACCGATTCCGATTGTCGGGCCGTTATAGCCGTTACACCATGTAATCCAATAGCGGTCCTCAATCCAGGTGACACGGGGGTCGTACTTATATTCCGACTCAATCATCTCCGTATTGCCGGCCTCGAACTTGATGGGTTCGTCGGCAATCTCCCAGTTTTCACCATCTTTCGAAAAACCTACGAATATATTCATCTGCACGGCCTTGTTATCGCAACGGAACACTCCGGCATACCCGTCGCCAAAAGGCACTACGGCGCTGTTGAAAATACTGTTTGAATTCTTAGTATGGTAACGACCTATCACGGGGTTTTTTGAGGAGCGCCACATAACATCGGCACAACCTTCGGGACGTTCTTCCCAGGGGAAATTTCTCATTGTTTTTGAATTAAAGTTTCAGTATCAACGCAAAGTCCGCGCCTTTACATATAACATAAAGCATATTTAACAAAGGAGCACCTATTCATCAGGCGACATAATTGCCGCTTCTTCGGCTTTGAGCAGGTTCCCTTTGTCGTCATATTTGAACGGTACGAACCATGTAATCAGGAACGCGGGGATGGTTGCTATAAGCACGAATATGAAATAGGCCGAATAACCGAGCCAGCCGCTTACCCAGCCGCTCAACATGCCGGGAATCATCACCCCGAGGTTCATGATTCCAGAAGCGAATGCGTAATGCGCCATCTGGTGTTTGCCCGGTGCCACCTGCTGCATCATGAACAACGTCAGGCCGACGAAGCCGAATCCATAACCGAAATACTCGAAAATGATGCCTGAGGCGATGACCCACCCCGATTCGGGCTGGAAGAATGCCAGCAAGGCATAAACAGCAAACGGTATGTTGAAAATGCAACATAGCGAAAACAGCGTGCGCTTCAAACCACGGGCGGAAATGTAATAACCGGCCAGCAAGGAACCAAGCACGAACGCCGCAGCCCCGAAGGTGCCATAATACACCCCTATCTGCTGGTTGTCAAGACCAAGGCCGCCTACCGAACGGTCGGCTTTAAGAAACAACGGCACGATTTTCACCACAAAACCTTCACCAAAACGGTAAAGGACTATGAATGCGATATAATACCAAATGTATTTCTTTGTGAAGAAAGCCTTTAACACATTCCAAAGTTCATGCATGACATCCGCTGCCGTTCGCGAACGCACCGCCTCGATTTCGGCTGCACTTTTTTTGCGTCCGGGAAGGATAAAAATGTGATAAAAGCCCAGCACAACCATCGTTACCGACAAGATACCCATAATAATCATCCAGGCATTGCGGTTTGCAATGAAATCCGTCATCGCGCCGGTAGCACCTTCGGGGGTGAACATGTCGATAAAGTAACCCGACAGGTAGACCAGGCCGCCGGTTGCCGCCAGTTTGGCGATGTTGTAGAATGCACCCTGCCAGCCGATATATTTCGACTGCTGGGCAGGCGACAACTCACCCATATACACCCCGTCGCAGGCAATATCGTGGGTTGCGCCACTGAATGCCACAACCGACAGGAAGATTATCGCCACCAGGAAAAAATGTTCCATAGTCAGCGACAATGCCACAAGACCGAAAGCCACACCGGTTACAATCTGTGTGGTAACAACATAGAATTTTTTGGTTTTAAACAATTCCAAAAACGGGCTCCACAGCGGTTTCAATGTCCATGGCAGGAGAATCAACGATGTCCAGAAGGCAATCAGGGCATCCTCCACACCCATACCCTGAAACATCAGCACAGTGGCCATGTTCAACACCACAAATGGCAGACCCATTGCGAAATACGCCGTAGGCACCCATGCTATAGGGCTGACGCCCTTTGTTTTGTTTTGCGACATTCCTGTTATCGGGTTATCGTGATTTACGGCTTCAGCCTTGCTGGTTTGATTAGCCTGACCAGTCAAACCAATCAAACTTACAAGGCTGAAGCCAACTAAACCTATTGTTATCTAAACTATTTTTGATGCAGATAGAAGCATTCCTGACTTATCATTTCATCTCCTTCGAGAACGAATAGGGGAATGCGCTTTCGTCGGTTCCACGCGATGTGTTGGGCTTGTCGCTCATATCGAAGCTGATTGTGCCACCCTCAAGCAGTTCGCCATGCTTGATATAATTCTTATCGTATGATTTGCCGTTAAGCTTCATCGACTCGACATAGCGTTTTGATGCATCATTGTCAGGGGCTTCGATAACCATCTTATTCCCGTTCTCAAGATTGATGGTAACCTTTTTGAACAGCGGCGAGCCAAGGGCATATTCGTCGGTGCCGGGTGCCACGGGATAGAAGCCCATCGCCGAGAATACATACCATGCCGATGTCTGGCCGTTATCCTCGTCGCCGCAATAACCGTCGGGGGTGGGTGTGTACATGCGATCCATCACATCACGAACCCAGTACTGTGCCTTCCAAGGTTCACCGGCCCAGTCATAAAGATAAATCATATGCTGGATGGGCTGGTTGCCATGGGCATAGTTACCCATATTCATCACCTGCATCTCACGGATTTCGTGAATAGGGAAACCATAATAGCTGTCATCGAAAATCGGCGGTACAGAGAACACAGAGTCCATCATTGCCACAAAAGTCTCCTTGCCACCCATGAGGTCGATAAGACCCTGGGGGTCATGGAATACACTCCAGGTATAATGCCATGAGTTACCTTCGGTGAAAGCGTCGCCCCATTTAAGCGGGGAGAAGGGTGTTGCAAAAGAACCGTCGGCATTACGGCCACGCATAAGGTTGGTTTCCTTATCGAACAGGTTGCGGTAGTTCATGGCACGTTTTGCATACAGGTCCTGCTCCTCCTGGGGACGGTTGAGAGCCTTGGCAAGCTGGTAAATCGTCCAGTCGTCATAAGCATATTCCAAGGTGCGGGCAGCATTTTCCTTTATGTCTACATCATAAGGAACATAACCGAGCTTGTTGTAATATTCATGACCGAGACGCCCTGTCGACGAAACCTCGGGATGCACATTCTCAGTACCCTTCACGATACCTTCCCAAAGAGTTTCGGTATCCTCTACCTTCACACCTTTCAGATATGCATCGGCCAGCACTGATGCCGAATTGTTGCCTACCATGCAACCACGGTGGCCGGGAGATGCCCATTCGGGGAAGAAACCGCTTTCACGGTAAGCGTTAAGCATACCTTCCTGGATTTCGTGGTTTACCGAGGGATAGGCCAGATTGAGAAGCGGGAAGAGAGAACGGAACGTATCCCACAAACCGGTGTCGGTGTACATATAACCGGGAAGTACCTGCCCGTTATAAGGGCTGTAATGCACGGGCTTTCCTTCGGCATCAATCTCATAAAACTTGCGCGGGAAAAGGGTGGAACGATACAGGCAGCTGTAGAATGTGCGCTCCTGGTCAAGATTGCCACCTTCAACATCGATGCGTCCCAATATGTCGTTCCAGGCATCACGACCCTTTGACACGAGAGTGTCGAAATCGTCATTGCCAAGTTCCTTAAGGTTGCGCTCGGCCTGTTCAGGCGAGATGAACGAGGATGCTACACGGGCAATAACCTGCTCACCTTTCGAGGTTTTGAAGCCTACCACAGCGCCGGTGTGCCATTCTTCCTGTTCCAGGACATCGGTTTTAAGGGAATAATCCTTAGCGGCAAGCCGTTGGTCCGGATTCTCAGGCTTACGGTCGTTTGAGAAAGTATAGGTATATTCAAACGGCTTGTCAAATTCCATCACGAAATAGTTGCGGAAATTATCGGGGACACCACCGCTGTTACGGGTGGTGTAGCCGATTACCTTATTCTGCTCAGGCAGGACTTTCACATAGCTGCCACGGTCGAAAGCATCAATCACCACAAACGAAGAATCGTTGGCAGGGAAAGTGAACCGGAACATCGCGGCACGCTCGGTCGGGGTGATTTCGGTTACTACATCGAAATCAGCCAGATAAGCCTTGTAATAATACGGCTTTGCAACCTCGCCTTTGTGCGAGAACCAGCTCTGACGCTCATCCTCGCGGAACAGGGGCGCACCGGTCACAGGCATTATCGAAAACTGGCCGTAATCGTTAATCCAAGGACTAGGTTGGTGTGTTTGTTTGAACCCGCGTATTTTGTTGGCGGTGTACTGATACTGCCACCCGTCGCCCATCGGACCTGTCTGCGGGGTCCAAAAGTTCATACCCCAAGGACGTGCGATTGCCGGATAGGTGTTACCTGTCGAAAGCTCGAAAGTAGATTGCGAACCCATCAAGGGGTTAACCAAATCGGCATAATCCTTCCCTGTGGCTTCCGAAGCAGCACTTTCCGCACACGATGTCGCGGTAATCGCTGCAATTGCCGCACCGGCGGCAGCTATCCCTAAAATATATTTTTTCATCTTATGAAATCAATAGTTGCTAGTTATGCGGATTTTCAGTCAGAGTCGTTATTTAACACCCCAGTTTGTCGGGGCGTCGGTCATTTCAAGCACGAGTTCACCACCTTCAACAATATCTGAGTGGTTGAAGAAAGGTTCGTCAAGTTCACGGCCATTGATGGTGGCCGATTTTATATACTTGTTGGCTTTTGAGAAATTCTTTGCCGTAACCGTAAACTGTTTACCGTTATTCAGGTTGACGGTAAGGGTTTCAAACATCGGCCTTCCGATAGAGTAAACCGGGTTACCGGGAGCCACCTGGTAGAATCCCATGGCGTTGAGCACAAGCCATGCCGACATCTGTCCGCAGTCCTCATTACCTGACAGTCCGTCGGGATCCACACGATACTGTTCTTCAAACACCCTGTCGACCAGCTCCTGGGCCTTCCAAGGCTGACCTGCGTAGTTATACAGGTGGATTATGTGGTGTGACGGTTCGTTACCATGGGCATACTGGCCGATCAACCCGGTTATATCGGCAGACACCAGTTCGCCGGTAAGCTCGGATGATGCGGAGAATAGCGAGTCGAGTTTTGCAGCGAACTTCTCCTTGCCACCCATAAGGTTAATGAGACCGGGCACATCGTGAGGCACGAACCATGTCCACTGCCATGCAGTGCCTTCACAGTAATCGTCGTTACGGTGGTTGGATGCATTGGGGCTGAAAGGCTCGCGCCATGAGCCGTCGCTCATAACACCGCGCATAAACCCGGTTTCAGCATCGAAATATTTTTCATAACCTTTGGCAAAAGCCGCATACTTGTTGGCAGTAGCCGTATCACCGGCAGCTGTTGCAAGCTGCGAAATGCACCAGTCGTCATAAGCATATTCCAAAGCCTTGGCCACTGATTCGTTATCTTTGTCAGACGGGATATACCCGAGGGTATTCTTGTAATATTTGGCCGCAGGCATCAGGTGGGGAAGCACTTTGGCAGGGCAATGAATCCCGGCAGTGTCATATTCGGCAGCACGCACCGAAGCCTTAAGGGCTTCATTCACATCAAACGAGTTCTGACCCTTGGCCACAGCGTCGGCAAACAGCGAGGCGGCATGATAGCCGATCATAGTGCCCGTGTAGTTCCCGGCAAGTTCCCACATAGGAAGCACACCACCCTCCTGGGCTTTCAACAGGAGCGAACGCATATAATCATTGTTGAGGTCGGGATCGATAATCGACATCAGCGGATGCAGCGCACGGAAAGTGTCCCATATAGAAAATATGGTGTAAACCGGCTGGTTGACATCGCCCTGCTTTGTTTTGCGGTCCATGCCCAGATAACGGCCGTCGGCATCAGTGAATAGATTGGGAGCGACAGCAGTGTGATAAAGTGCCGTATAGAACTTGGTAAGGTCGTTTTTATCGGCAGTTGCAGGTACGTCGATTTTGGAAAGATATCCGTTCCATGCATCACGTGCATTTTTACGGGTCATGTTGAAATCGAAGCCCGGCATCTCGGCCTCCACGTTATTGCGTGCCCCGTCATAGTCAACGGCCGACACACCCACCTTGACCAGCAGCTGCTCACCCTCTTTCATCGGGGGAAAACTCAACAGCGCCTTGCAACGTGCATAGGGGCGACCCTTTGTATCGGTAATGGTATCATTGACCATTGTCGTGGTAAAGGGCTTCGAGAACTTGGCATAAAAATAAATCTGCTGGTCGAAAGCCCAGTATTCGGTCATTTTCCAACCGCGCAGCTCGGTATCGCTCACCACTTCCAAAGCCATGTCAAGATTGGTCTGATGCTGGATTGAATAGTCCATATCCACAATCATTCCGGCCTTGTCGGTTGCAGGGAATGTGAACCTGTGCAGGGCCACACGCTTGGTCGACGTCATTTCGGCCAGGATGTCGTAGCGGTCGAGTTTAACGCTGTAATAGCCCGGCTCGGCCACTTCGTTGGCATGCGAAAAGGCCGAGGCATAAGGAAGGTTCTGCAATGTGTCGACCTGGGTGTCGATAATCTGCGCACCTACGGTAGGCATCATAAGCACATCACCGTAATCAGCACACCCGGTGCCACCTACGTGTGTATGCGAAAAGCCGTTGATAAGTGTATCTGCATAATAATATCCCGAACATGCATCCCATCCGTCTATGCGGGTGTCGGGTGATGGCTGAATCATCCCGTTCGGCACTATAGCCCCCGGGAAGGTGTGGCCATGCCCCCCGGTGCCGATCATAGGATCGACATAGGAGGCATAATCGGTCTTGGCTGCCGCATCGTTGCATGCTTCAAGCATCATTGCCGTCAGCCCTACACCGACCGAAGCGGCCGTGATAATGAAAATTTTCCTCATGACATATTGTGTTTTAATATTTCCTAGCACTGTTTTTTCCCATGGATTTTAACGACATGGACGCTCCGAACTCACGGGGTCATCATTCCGTCATTTCAAGCTCCAGCATGCCACCTGCCATAATTTCATCATGTGTGACAGATGTGCGGCCGAGCGGCTTGCCGTTAAGTTTGGCCGATTTGATATACCGAGCCTTATCACTGAGACCGTCAGCTTTGACTGTGAACGTTTTGCCATCGCCAACCTCTATGGCTGACCGGGCAAACAAAGGGGTTCCCAGTTCATAGATACCACCTACCGGGTTAACCGGATAGAACCCGAGGGCTGAAAACACGTACCATGCCGACATCTGGCCGCAATCCTCGTTGCCGCAAAGCCCGTCAGGGGCATTGGTGTAGAGGGTTGTCATGATTTCATGCAGGCGGTCGGCACCCTTGCGGGGATTATCGGTGAAATTGTAAAGGTATGCCACATGATGGCCGGGCTCGTTACCCTGGGCATACTGCCCTATCATGCCTGTGCTGAAAATCGGCAGTTCTATTTCAGGGTTGACATGGGAGAAAAGGCTGTCGAGTTTTGCCTCGAATACTTCTTTCCCACCCATTGCCTTCATAAGGCCGGGGATATCGTGCTGCACGGAGAATAAATACTGCCATGCATTGCTTTCACAGATTTCCTCATCATAATCCTCGGCAACGAACGATGGCGAAAAATCCCCCTTTTCGTCACGTGGCTGGAAGAATCCTGTTGCAGGATTGAATGTGTTAAGCCAGTTGGCCGAACGGGTCATGAATTCATCATAAATCCCCTGCTCGCCAAGCTTCCCGGCAAGTTGCGCAATGCACCAGTCATCATAGGCATATTCAAGGGTTTTCGACATAGACCAGTCTTTGTTGCCCGACGGCACATAACCCATCTGCATATATTTGTCAAGCTGGCGATAAGAACCGTTGCGGGCTGTGGCCACACTGACCTCAAGCGCCCTGCGGGCATCAGCGTCTGTAAACGAGCCGTTCCCCTCTCCCAGCTTTTTCAATGCGGCATCGGCAATAACGGCAGCAGAATGGTAACCGATCATCATATCTGTTTCCGAAGCCCACATGTTCCACACCGGCAGACGCCCCAGTTGCACCCCGAATTCGGTAAGCGAACGAGCCATATAGGCGGCCTTTTCAGGGGCGATTATAGTGAACAGCGGATGTGAGGCACGGTAAGTATCCCACAACGAGAATGTAGAATAATTATCCCATCCGTCAGCCTTGTGAATGTTCCCATCGGGGCCCGGATAAGAGCCGTCGGCATCGCTATAAAGTGTCGGTGCAAGCATGGAATGATACAACGCCGTGTAAAACACTGTTTTGCGGTCATCGGCACTCTTCGCATCCATGTCATCGGGAAGTTCGATTTTCACTTTCGACAATGCTGTGTTCCAACGCTCACGTGCAGCCTCACGGTAGCCGTCGAAATCATCGGCAGGTGCCTCTGCCTTAAGGTTTGCCAATGCACCCTCTTCGCTGACAGGCGATAAAGCCGTGGAAACGGTCAGTTGCTCGCCCGGGGTTGTAAGATAGTTGAATACGGCAACCTTCCCGACACCGCTTGCCTTGCCTCCGTCGGTAATCAGAACAGTGTCAATCGCAGCCGACATGAACGGTTTTGAAAAACGGGTAGCGAAATAAACTTTCTGATTACGCGCCCATCCATCGGAATAGCGGTAGCCTGCAACCGTAACAGAGTCAACCACACGGATGTCGGTATCGACGGTTTTATCCCAGTTCATCGCCTTTTCCAGGTTCAGAATCACGGCACAGTCCCCTCCGGGGAATGTGTAGCGCTGGATACCGCAACGGGGAGTAGCAGTCAGCTCCACGTCGATATTATAGTCATCAAGACGGACTTTGTAATATCCGGCAGTTGCCTCTTCGCGGTCATGCGAAAAATGGGAATGCACTCCCAGGGGGGCTTCAGCTTCACGGACAGGACGCTTCACGGGAAGGAACGATATATCGTAAAGGTCGCCTGCGCCGGTGCCGCTGAGATGCGTGTGCGAAAATCCTGCTATAGTGCTGTCGGGATAGAAATAGCCCGAAATTCGGTCCCATCCGGGAAGCCCGTTGTCAGGACTGAGCTGAACCATACCGAAAGGAACCTGCGCACCGGGATAGGTATTACCCGTGAAATCCGTGCCAATCATAGGATTGACATATTCTGTAAGGTCAGTCCCCGTTTCCGACGCAGATGCCGAATTGCAACTTTTGGTGGTTATGGACACAGCGGCACACCCAAAAATGAGGGCCAGCCCCGGATAAAGAAGACGCGACATTTTTTTGTTTGCAGAATTCCGGCTACCGTTGCCGGAGCTGTATGCAAAAGTCTTTTTCATGGACGTGAAAGATTCGGCGGTTAGAAGATTGATGGTGGTTATATAGGGGGATTCATACCGACATTAAAGTTAAAACGAATCCTATATTATACTCCCCTATAATGAGGTCGGTACTTAAAGGCGTTATCTTAAAAAAGACAAAAAAGCGCTCCATTTTGTGAAGCGCTTTCATTCAGGATACAATACCCTGGTATATCGTTATTCTACAACGGTGCACACACTCACGCGGTTCCAACTGTTTTCAGCAAACAGGTCACCTACACCCATACCTTCGGCACGCACACGGCCTGCGGCAATGCCATAGCGTTTAACCAGTTCCTTCTTAACAGCCTCGGCACGGCGTTCGGCAAGTTTTTTGTTAAATGCAAGCGAACCGTCTTTCGAAGCATAGCCCTGTACAGTGACTGTGGCTTCAGGATTGCCTTTAAGCTGGTCTGCAACCATCGCAATGTTAGGCTGCTGGTTAGGTTGCACATATGAAGAACCGCAGTCAAAGAAAACATAGCGGATATTGCCTAAATCCTTCACCACCTTCTCAACAACCGGCGGACGGCGGTTGCATGCATCAAGCTGTGCCTGCAAATCAGCCAATTGTGCAAGCAATGCCGCATTGTTCGCACCGCTGGCATCAAGCTCCCCGCGAAGTGCGTTAATCTGTGCGTTAAGGGCATCGAGTTCAGCCTGGTCATAGGGGCGCACAACCACGAAATGGTGCGTACCGTTGGAATTACCGAAATGATATGTAATCCCGGCTTCCAGTTCCAGGAAACCATAATTAGAATCATATCTGGCCTCATAACCGAGCACGTTGGGTGAAGGATTACCGTTCATGTTCCACATATATGCCGGTTTCAACGAAATAGTCCAAGCTTTTGACGAACCGAGATTGAAATTAAAATTCATCCCGACTTTGGTTGCCCAGGAATTCCCGTCGTTGCATGTGGTATGCGGATAATATGCATGCAACCAACCTGTTCCGGCAACGAGTTCCAACTCGAACAAACGCGGGGCACCGGCATATCCGGCAAAGGTATTCATAAGGTTTACAGCCCCGAACATACCGACATACTGATGGTCAAATGCGTTCCCCGACCGCAAACCGGTCCATTTCGAAGTGTTGATGCTCCACTCCCCTTCCACACCCAAACCGAATACAGGGGTAATCTGCTTGCGCAATTCGGCACCGACAACGCCTCGGGCATCATCCCAAAAGCCATTGTCTTTAACCATTTTCGACGACATAACCGCCCCTCCCTTAAGGGTAAATGACCAGTTGTCGGTAAATTTGCTACCGGCAACAGTAGTCTGCGCCTGGGCGCCGGCAATGCCTAAACCGATTGCAGCCAGCAATATAATCTTTCTCATATCCGTAAATGGTTTGATGTTCGAATGCAAAGTTAAAAAATATTTAATAATACGCCAAGCAGCTTTAACAAAAAAAATCGTTCAACGTTAACATTTACCATGTTATGCAGCCGACGATTTCACACCGGTTCAGACTGATTAACACTTATCAACACCGCCTGGTTCAGCTCAGCGCACATATATCCCTTCTGCCGAAAAAACGCCCGACGTTTCCCGGCTTTAGCCATAAAGTCATCATGACTTCCACGCTCTCCGCGTTCGGTTACAAAGCACAATGCTTCCGCTCGAACTCTAACAGCAATGTGTGTTGACGGGTTTCGTTGCTCCTACATCCCAGCAACTTTGTATCCGAAAATTTATAATCAGCCCCTACACCGTCCTTAAGGATTTGGAAGTCACCCTCTCCAACCAAAAGCAATCCCTTTTCCGGCATATCCACGTCAAACAAACGCAAACGGTCGTGCATATAGTAGTTGACAACATAATAGCGCCACATCGCTTCAGGACGGTAGGAATAAACAGGCCCTGAAGGCACCACAGCCTCGATTGCCTGAGCCAGCGGCTTATCGCTCTTTACGTTCATTGCCGCCGGAAGAACAGCTCCTTGCACCATCCAGTAAATCACCAAGGTATAAATCATTGTCCAGCCAAAACCAACTCTAGCCTTTGACCGCATCAGCTCACGCCCCAGCCCACAGGCACACAGCAACGAGAACATACACAATGCAAAAGGCAAAAAACGGTGCGACGACTCACGCAGACACTCCGTCACCACCGCGATTTTGGCATCGCCAATTTCCGGCAGAAGCCCATACATAACGGCAATCACCATTGCAGAAGCCACCAAACCAAGAATGCATATCACCCAGCAATATACTTTGACCAAACGCGGGAAGTGCCTGAGCAACCATCTGACATACATGGCGATAAAATAGGCCGCAAACGGATATACAGGCAGAAGGTACACACTGCGCTTACTCTTCGGGATACAGTAGAATACGAATATCAGCACAAGTGCCAATAGCGAAAACAATTCCAGGGAATCCATACCGTGCAATTTACGCCATATCCTTTTCAACGAAAAGCCTGTGGCTCCCGATGCCTTTTCACGCCGACGCCACGGGGCAACAAAAACCGACATCAGCAAGAGCAATGTTGCCGGTGCCAGCCCGTAAGCCAGGGTCAGCAGGTTATACCATGCAGGGTTCTCATGCGATTCATACGACATAGTGCCGGTGAAACGCCCGAAATTCTCCTCCATGGCCAAGCTCAGGAATTCTTCCCCACCTTTTTGATAAGCAGCAAGATACCACAGCGCAGGCAACACCAGCGACAGCAGCGCCGACAATCCTACGCTGACAGTTGTTTCCCAAAAGCCGTTTCCACGCATAAGCCTGAACACAAACACCACCATGCACGGCAGCAACATGCCGACAGGCCCTTTGGTCAGCACACCTCCGCTCATCAGCAATGCCGCCCAAACGCTGGGCGACCATGTACCGCCGGGATGCCGGTCAGATTGCCGGTAAAACGCATATAATGCCGTTACCACAAACATAGTCAACAACATATCCACCCGGCATATCGTGCCTGAACGGAACAACTCAAAGCTTCCGGCAGTAATCAAAGCCGCTGCCATGGCAAGATTCACCGTGGCCCGGCGCGCATAAAGCCGGAACCCGGTAATTACCATTATAATGACCGCCAACGCGGAAGGGAGACGTGACAGAAACTCCGTCACCACTCCGCCGTTAAGGCTTCCGAACAATGCTATGCACCATGCAAGCATCGGCGGCTTATACGGGATTTCAGCCCCGAAGGTTACCGGTAGCACCCAGTCGCCGCTCTGAAGCATTGCCACGGCGATTACCGCCTCACGAGGTTCACCCTTGGTGCTATAAAGGTTCTCACCAAGGAATGGGATAAATGTTAGAATCAAAAGCCCAGCCACCAGCAGGGTTTCCCACCCTATCCTGGTAGGACTCAATCTGTTTGAAGCCGACATATCTGCCATGGTATATGATTACAAAAAAATGCTTACTGCAAAAGTAAGCATTTTTTAGCTATGACACGCCATCCACCCGAATCATGACAGGATTTATACAGGTAAATAATATCTGTTTCCTATTCTATACTTAATTGCCGAAACTGAGTGTAGTGTAAAAATTCCCGCCATATTGCGAGTTGAACGAGAGGGTGACGAAACGGTTCGCCGGGCCATACCATGTAGCCGACATTATCCCGCCCTGGTTCACTGTCTGCACAGGCATGCCATATTGGGCTGTAAAGGTGTTGTACAGGCTGTTATACCTGCTCATATCGTAATAGGCCGACGGATATGTGAACTGCGACCCTGTCAGCGCCCCGTTGTTATAATAGAGCGCGGCATCGGGCCATGTATAGTTCATCTGCGGCACATTAGAAAGATATATCACATCGTTACCATAGCTGCTCACATTGTAACCGCTGTTGACCAACGCATTTATCGAAGCGCCAATAGCCGTGCCGAGAGCCACGCCGAGGATAGTGCCGAACACAGGGCCACCACTGCGATAATGCCACCGTGGAGGAGGCACCGGGCGGCAGAAATGCCCGAAAAACGGCACATGGTGGTGAAAATGGGCATGATGCCGCTTCGGCGGCGTAGGACGTCCCGGACGGAATCCCGCATGCCCGGGGCGGTAATTGCCACCGGGACGATGCCCGTTACCCGCTCCGGGATGGTGAGAACCATGACCCGGGACAGTGTGCCCGGGACGGTGATTGTTGTTGCCGGGCTTAGACGGACGGTGGTTGCCTGGCTTGTTATTCCCCGGACGATCATTGCCAGGGCGGTGATTTCCCGAACCATTATTGTTACCTGGACGGTTATGGCCATTCCCAGCACCTGGTTTCAACGGGCGGTTACCCGGAGTGTCAGGCCGGTGATTCCCATTAGCTCCCGGACGCCGGCCTCCCCCATGACCGTTGTTGCCGGGACGCGATGCCCCGTGAGAGTGATTCGAACCGCCACCTGAATTCGAGGTTGAGCCATGCGCCTGACGCCCACGGGTCTGCGCATCAGCCACAGGCGCCGCCACCATGGCAAACGCTATTATAAAAGCTGTAACAGTCTGTATAATCTTCTTCATAATCCGGGTTCTTTTAAATCCTTAGAATGCCAATCCTACCGAAAGGTTTAACACATGCACCTGCCGTTTCGTTTATTTTCCATATTTTTGCATGCAGATACATCAAACATTTACCCACCGTTTATTGTCCTTTAATTAAAAGGAACGATTACCTGACTTCGACAGTCACCCTAATACAGAAATCCGATTATGATGATTAGATTTATCAAACGGCATGCCATTGCAATAGCACTTACATTAGGTATCGCCCCCGCCGCATTGCTGGCATCCTGCAATTCCAAGCCAGAAGCCATCAACCGTATGGTCAAAGAACTGAATTCCCCACAGTTTAAAGCGAAGGAGATGGAAACAGGGCTGTTTACAGATTCGTCCGCGAAATTGGACGGCGATACATTGACCCTTACATTTTTCTGCCGTCCGGAATTGAATCTATCATCCGTCACACCCGACAAACTGCCGACGCTGAGAGAATCGGCTGTGCAGGAATTCAAAACATACCTTTCCGACAGAAGTTTCAAAGAGGGTATTGAAGCGTTGCGCGACAACGGCATGTCCCTGAGGCTGATATGGCAGGATACTGCGGGAAAATCCGTAAGTATCGACCTTCCGCCAGCCGAAATCCTCGGCAACGGCACAGCTGGGTCATAACCCCCTTTTAAGCCACGAGCCTTTCAAAAGCCTCCATAGGAATATCGTGCCACGGAAGCAAAGCTCGATGCACATTGCCAGCCACACCCCGTCAAGCCCCATCGACGGGGCGAGCAAGGCAGCTATGGGGAGACGCACCAGCCATATACTCGAAAAGTTCATAGCCGCAGGCACTATCGTATCCCCTACCCCGACCATTACCCCATAGGCCACAATCGAGGCTGCGAACATCGGTTCGGCCCAGGCCTCGATGCGCAGGGCCGAAGTTCCGAGGACCTGGATATCGGCCACCGGCGACAGCAATGCCATCACCGCAGGGGCACATAGCCAAAGAATCACCCCCATCACGGTCATAACCGCCATCCCAAGCCCTACGGTGAGATAACCGAACTGACGCGCAAGGTCTTTACGTTTAGCCCCGTAGCTTTGCCCAACCAAAGTAGTGGCGGCATCACCGATACCGTATCCGGGCATATAGCACAATGCCTCGGCGGTCACGGCAAACGCATTTGCAGCAATTGCCATCACCCCCAAAGGCGCCACTATCACGGTGACCATTATCTGCGCCCCGCATATGACTGCATGCTCAAGTGTCATTGGTGCCGACACCTTCAACGCATTGCGTAGCACGGTCCCTGTCGGGATAAAAGCCCTCCGGCTCCTGTCTTCAACACTCCCGGATAGCGCCTTCCGAAGCCGCGACACCTTCCCGAATATAGCCAAATCTTCCTGACGCCAACAAGCATACCACATCACAAGGGCGGCGGTAACGACCTCGGCACAAACAGTGCCAAGTGCTGCACCCAACACCCCCAGTCCGGCACCCGGAATCATGACATCGATACCGCACAAAGCCACTTCACGCGACGGGAATATCAGGAAATAATTGAATATCACGTCAAGCAGGCACATCATTACATTCAATGCCCCTGCGGTCTTCATATTACCCGAAGCCCTAAGCATGGCACTTCCGAGGTAATTCAGCGTAAGCAACGGGAGTGCGCCGACAAACACCATAAAATATACGGTTGCCTTATGGTTGACCTCGGCAGTGCCGCCAAGCCATCCCGGAAGCGGCGACGCGATGGCCACACCGATTAGCGCCATCAACATTCCGAAGGCAAGCGACGCTGTGATACCCTGGCGCAACACACCACGTGCCGAGGCATAATCTGCCGCACCTATCCTATGCGACACCTGAACGGAAAAACCCACGGTGGCAGCAGAGCAGATACCCCAAAACAGCCAAAGACTTGTAGAAACAAGCCCTACAGCGGCACTGTCGTCTGCACCGAGGCGCCCCACCATCGCCGCATCTATATATTGCATCATTATGCTCGACAGCTGCGCCATAATGGCCGGCCACGACAGTTTCGCGGTCAGCAAAAGCCTTTGCCGGAACGTCAGCGGCGCCCCGCTCTGTATCAGTTTAAGCATAATGTGTCGGTATTAACGCCATAATCCCATTCCCCCGCTTTAACGGCGTTGATGATTTACATTATTTGCAATAAGTATGCCGCAGATAATATAAAGCCGGATTATACCTTTCATGCGTAATAATTTTCATGACTTTCTTATGCCGACATCCAGTCGGCCAACCTGCGCAACCCCTCAGCAAGCACGCTACGCGGGCAGGCGATATTCAAACGCAGATAGCCCTCCTGACCATACATTTCCCCGCAGTTTACCCACACTCCGGCTTCCTTTCGCAGCCGCTCCTCCAACTCTTCCGAGGATATGCCGAGGGAACGCACATCCATCCATGGCAGATATGTGGCTTCCAGCATCGTAATGGGGAATTGCGGCAACCTTGATGCTATATACGTCCGCATAAATTCATAGTTGTCACGAATATATCCGCGCAACTCGTCGAGCCACGCCTCCCCCTCGGATGTATATGCGGCTTTCAGCCCTTCGACCCCGAACGGGTTGACGTCGCAAACCTCATTGATATTGATTGCCCTGTCGACCAACCTTCGCACCTCTTCGTCAGGACATACGATATTTGCAATCTGCAACCCGGCAGTATTAAATGCTTTCGACGGCGACAGACATACAACAGCCTGAAGCCCACCGGCATTTACCTCCCGGTCAACGAGGCCGAAAGGCACATAACGCACCCCCGGCATGGTAAGCTCGCAATGAATCTCGTCACTTACAACCCTCACCCCGTGACGGCGGCATATCTCGGCAACACGCACCAACTCATCGAAACGCCAGGCTCGCCCTGCCGGATTGTGGGGATTGCATAAAAGGAGCAACCGCACATCCGGGCGCGACGCCTTCCGCTCCAAATCATCGAAATCCATCTCATATGAAAACATCCCGTCGCCGATGTCAACCCTGCGTAGCGGGTTGTCGACAATAACACACCCGTTGTTACGTATCGACGAAAAGAAGCAATTATAAACCGGGGTCTGCACAACCACCCCCTCGCCGGGAGCCGCCAAAGCCCTGATTATCGCAGAAACAGCAGGCACAACCCCTGATGTATAAATCACCATGCGGCGGTCGATATCATACCCGTGACGACGGCTGAACCACGAGGTCAGCGCATCATAATATTCCTCACCGACCAATGTATAGCCGAACACGCCGTGAGCCACGCGACGCTGCAACGCGGCCTCGATAACCGGCGCGGTGCGGAAATCCATATCCGCAACCCACATCGGCAACACCCCTGGGTCTGAATCCCACTTATACGAACCGCTCTCTCGGCGGTCGACAACCTCGTCAAACAAACTCATATCCGCTATTCAAAAAAATATTTAAGGAAAGGGCTGATTTAGCGACGAACCGCCCCATCCATGCGCACGCCATATCCGATACTGCCAAAACAGCTATAATAAGTAAGTCATGAAAATTATTACGCATGAAAGGCATAATCCGGCTTTATATTATCTGCGGCATCCTTTCGCCGCTTTTTATACTCATCTTCAGTCGTGTAGTCCGCTACACTCCTTCATCTTCGGACAAAAATCGTCTGAAAGTATGCTCTCAGATAATATAAAATAATTTCCACGACTTACTTAGAATTATATTGAACGGCTTTTGATGCCATATTATTTTGCAGGCAGGAAATTTGAATAAGGGTTTGCCTTATTCAAATTTCCGTGATGATTTCACAATCATTTGGTTCCAACACGTTTTTATCGATTATGACCTCACCTATCGAAAGCGCCTTTACCGACCCGGAACGAGGGTTCTTCACACTCACAATCGCCGACTTCACCGTTGCCCGCAAATCGGAATCCTCAAAGGCCAGGTCGCATTCGTCGCCCATCACACAATCCTCCATCACAAGCCCGGTGGCATAACAAAGCGGCTGGGTTCCGTTTATGCGGCAGCGCACCAGTCTGAGATTCCTGGAATGCCACCCAAGATATTCCCCCGTGATTTCCGAATCGTAGATTGTAACATTATCGGTCTCCCAAAAAGCATCCTTCGAATCAATCACCGCATTACGGATAACCACATTCCTGCAATACTGGAACGAGTAATTGCCCTGCTGGCGGTAACGGTCAATGTCGATATCCGACGAATGCATAAACAGATAGTCGGCCTTCGCCACCTCCACATCACGGAGTTTCACATCGCGGCATCCCCAAAGCGTTTCCTGCGCATCAGGAATCCGCACATCCTCCAGCACAATCCTGTACATCTCACGAAACATCTTCGGAGCGTCAACCCGTGTGTGACGCATCTCCAAATCACGTGAATACCACAAGGCGGCACGCGCCCCGGGGGTAAACACGCAATCCGTCACCCTGAACCCGTCGGTATGCCAAAACGGGTATTTACCCTCAAACCGGCATCCGTCGGCAATGATATTGCCTGTACATTTAAGCGCCGACTCACCTGCATGGAAAACGCAGTTCTCCAACTTCACGTCATGCACTGCGAAAAGCGCACGTTCGCCACCGAACTCCTGTCCGGCCAAGGTTTTCATCTCCCTTCTTACCATTTCCCCGGTCTGTACATTGGCAAAAACGCCATCTTCCAAACACGAAACTGAATCATTCATATATCAACAAATTTAAATTCAAGTTATTAAGCTGCGGGGAACACACCTCATCCGATCCCTGTCGATTACCGATGCATCAGCGTCCTCCTCACAATGCAAAATTACAAAAACCCCATCACCCGAAAAATACCAAAAAAACGTTTTGTCATACCAAAAATAATGCATACCTTTGCATCACCAACATCCAACAGAGGTTGTTTATTTTTCACCTGCGGTAATAGCTCAGTTGGTAGAGCATCAGCTTCCCAAGCTGAGGGTCGCGAGTTCGAGCCTCGTTTACCGCTCAATCAGCAAATCGCTGGAAACAAGCAAATTAAACTCTTGTTTTCAGCGATTTGTTCATATAATCCGGGCCGGATTTCCGTCATTTCATCCTTGGATTTTGCCCGGATTTAACTAATTTCGGCTATCTTTGTGCGGAAATGTTTCACCTTATTCACTATGCATCCGGCAAAAATGGCAAATGAATCAACCTTTATAAAGGCGGTGCTATCTTCCGCCGACATTGAAGAAACATACACCGAATGCAGATTTGACAATTGCTCATTGGCCAATGCAGATACGGGGAATACGGATTTTCATAACTGCGTGTTTTCGGCATGCAACATGTCGATGATAAAAATAGGCGGCTCCATGCACGATGTGGAATTCAGGAATTGCCAGATGACGGGTGCCGATTTCAGCCGACTCAACAAATTCTCGTCAAACCTCTCCTTCATTGATTGCAACCTTGATTATGCCATTTTCACACACCTTAAATTGCATGGCTCTGTTTTCAGACGTTGCAGGTTATTCGATGCCACCTTTGACGAAAGCGACCTGACTGCCGTCAGTTTTGACGAGTGCAACCTCGAACGCACCTCATTTTATCATTGCAACCTGGAAAAAACCGATTTTTCAACAGCCTGCAATTACACCATCAATCCAAACGACTGCAAACTAAAAAAGACAATCTTTTCTGAAAACGGCTTGAGGGGATTGGTATCACACCTCAATATTATAATCAAAGACTAGGCCGGATGATGGATGCTTTGACCGGATGACCATAGAACTCCAGTCAAGGGAAGTTTCCAACCCCGAATTTGATTACGCTCCACTCACTGAGCATATCGGCTGCACGAACGGCGATCTCATGGTTGAAACCCACACAAAACCCTTTCACAGCCAAGCAATTTCGCCGTAGTCAGAACAATGCCTCCATGCAACCGGCATTAATCTGCAAAAAATATTTGTACTTTTTAATCATTTTTCACTTCCGATTTTTTATCTCCTACTCTCAACTGGCAAGTGCAAAATTAGCTATTTGACGAAAGAAAACATTTT
>ERZ777305.1161-NODE-1161-length-34192-cov-67.582769_pt1 | contig 34192 bp, 39 predicted proteins | sample MGYA00374965_ERZ777305 | MGnify/ENA primary metagenome ERZ777305 (study PRJEB29328, sample SAMD00013331) | mouse gut metagenome | study: EMG produced TPA metagenomics assembly of the Metagenome analysis of fecal microbiota from mouse which was promoted... | reverse complement strand
ATATACGGGGGGAAAAACGAAGCGTAGGAATTGTGAAAGCTGGAAGTTTAGTGGATGTTGCTGTGTGATAGTGGGTTAAGTGGAATGACAGTGAGGGTGTAGGAAAAACGAAACGTTTACATTGGTTTACATTTGCTTTACATTAATCCTTGGAAAAGTTGTCATTTGGTTGTCATGGGTGGGTTGATGGTTGGCAGGGGTTGGCATCTTGGGTATATGGCGTTCATCAGCGTGCATGAGTGAGATTGATGCCGCGGGCGCAATGGGACTAATTGGTCTAATATTTTGTTTAAAAACTTCCATTTTACGGGCTATTTGGAAGTTTTTAGCTATATTAGCGGGTAAATCATCAACGAAGCGATATGAGGATAATACACGTGCATTTGACGGGCAAAAGAAAAGATTACTACTTCAGCACAATTGCGGCCATTTACGACACCCTGACGGCCTCAGATGTGGGCATGACGCTCAACACTCTACGGCACGCAGGATTGGCCGGTGGGGGCACTGTGATCACGAAAAAGGCCATTATTAAGCAGGCTGAACTGTTGACGCGCTCTGCTCGTTTAAAAAAGTGATTGGCAGCAAGTTGTGGGTGGTAAATATAAGACGATTTGGAACACCGTTAAAGGGCTTAGGAGTGACCGGTCGAACGGTGTTTAAGGGGTGTTTAAATAGCATTTGGAAAGCGATCTATTTGATTAAATTTGAGGCCTTGACGCCTCGCGACGGGAGTCAGGTGCAACGATGTAACTTGGCTCCTATTTTTTTATTCCAAATTTTTGCGCAAAATCGGAGTGGGTCTACACTTGGGTCTACACTTGGGTCTACATTTTTGCAAAACTTGGGTCTACATTTTAACATAAAAAAGACCCTCTCCAAGAGAGGAAACATACACATTAGACTGCGTTTTTGCAGTAAAATGTATGGTTAAAGGTATAGAAAACTACATTTTTTATTTGAGGCGCGGAAAAGTGTTAAAACGTTTAAGTTTCGTTCAATGAGATATTTAGATGCTCGAAATGTTAAAATTTTGAGATGTAAAGAGTGAATTGCCTGCGCGTGGGACGATTTGCTATATATTTATTATATGTCTGTCACTCTATTCGCACAACGCCTTTGACAAGGGCGATGTGATAAATAGATTTTATAGGCATGGAAACCGGACGATACTTTTTGTTGTCCGATTCAAGCAAAATTTCGCTATCGGTCGCTCCAGGATTCACTCTTTTTATTAAAACTCCGCGTTCGGTGTCGACAACATAAGCCTTATCCCACTCAAAAAACATGTCACCCAGAGAAGCTTTTTCGCACGCTACATAATCCCCGTCGTAATAACGAGGTTCCATGCTGTTACCGCTAATTTTAATAACAAAATCAGCTTTAAGCCCCGGCATATAGAGTCTTTCGCACTCATCCTCATTTATTGACATTTCACCTGACAGATAGCCAGCCATTGCGTCAAATGGTATTAGAGGGATTCCTGTGCGATTGTTTTGTTGTGATTGTAGCGTAGGATTTATTCTAAATTCATCGGAGTTATCTTTAAACATAGCTCCTTTGCCTGTCATAAACCACTCTGAGCTGACATCGGGGAATGCTTCGATTATTTTCGAGATCCATTGACTTGAAATTTCAGTTTTTTTATTAATGCACCTGCCCAACAAGCCATTAGAACAACCTATTGTTTGTTCTAATGCTCGGATGCTCATTCCCTTTGCCTGTATAAACTCAGCTATCCTGTCGGAAATTTTCATTTTCGTGTAGTAAATTTTCTAAATATAATTTGATATATAGAATATTTTCTATACTTTTGCAGAGAGAAATAATTTTTCTGCGCTCAAATATAGCCATTTTGGGCGAGTTTAACAAATTTAATAAACAAAATGAAACAATTATCGGAGCACCAAGTCAGCAAAAGTCTAACGCAAGTTATGCCAGTCGTGAGGCGGTATCGCGACGACTTAAACAAAGTGCTTGAAGCTTTTGAATCAACGCACGACGATAAAGAGGCGATTGAGTCAAAGCAATATCAGGCGTTGATCGTGGTGCATTACCACCTCAACAAAATAATTACAAGTGTAAACAATAAGCTAAATAACAGTAACAAATGAAAGATTCCGCAGTATCAAAGCGCATAATCGTATCTCGCGACACACGCACGTTTATAATGAACGCCTTTAAGTGTAAGGAAAAAGCAGTGTGGGCTGCGCTTAACTTTCACACTGATTCCCCGCTTGCTCGGCGCATACGAAGCCTTGCACTGCAGCGCGGTGGCGTGCTGGTTGATGGCAACACACCGAAGGCAGAGCCGGTATACGACACCGCCAATCATACAATGATGCAATCCATGAGCGACAGCGTTGTCATAGTCGTCAACTTTACGGACGGCACTGCGTGCTTGCTGGACTCCGGAGAAGTAGTGGACAAGTTGATCACCCCCTCCATCGAGGATTTTATGCAACTGCAGCAGCGCGCTCAAAGATTGGTTGAATCGCATAATTAAATCAATCGGGGGGGTAGCAATGGAATACTATAACAATAAAATGTGTGTAACATTTGACGAGCTTGTGTCGACTGAAGGTGGTGCGCCTGTCATAAGTCGCAAGGCTTTGTCTATGATGTTATACCGCAATCCCAACCTCCGGGTGAGCCGTGGCGGGGGCCTCGATAGATATGCGCGTATAGATTACTATGCACTCCGCGAGAGCTACCGCAAGCGCTTTGAAGTCAAGTATGGCGACCCTTCAAAGATGCTACGCGAAATGCAGCTGAAGGAGGAGTTGAAAGTCAAGATCGACAACGAGGCCCGGGACTGGTACGAAAACTACCGCTATGTAAAGAACGGTGAAATGAAGCCGCTGACTGACAAGATGATAAATGAGTACACCATCAACGCCTCGGTGCTCAATCGCTTGAACGAGTTGATGACTCAGCGCGCGACATTCAGACAGTCGCGACGCGGCAGCACCGCCGGCATGTGGGCGACAGTCGTCAACGTATACGAGCGCATGCGCGATGTGTACAATCACACCCTCCCCGGGAGTATGGAGCGTCTACGGGCCAAGATGGCCGACTACAAGCGTGACGGATATGTCGCACTTGTCAGCAAAAAGATTGGCAATGATAACACAACCATCATCAATGAGGAAGCAGGCCGACTGCTTGTCGCCCTTAAACGCTCGGCGGTGCCGGTTTACAATGATTCTCAAATTTTCGAGGAGTATAACCGCCGAGCCGAAGCCAAGGGATGGAAGAAGCTGCGTAGCGTGCGATCCATCACCGACTATCTCAAGCGTCCGGAAATAGAACCCCTTTGGTATGATGCCGTGCATGGTGAGCTTAAGGCGCACCAGCGATATAGCCGGAAGAACGTAACCATGCTGCCTACGATGCGCGACTCGTTGTGGTATGGTGACGGTACGAAGTTAAACCTCTATTACAAGGAGTATGTAAAGGGACGCGGATGGGTAGCCAAGACCACGCAGGTGTACGAGGTGATCGATGCCTATTCGGAGGTTTTGTTGGGGTATCACATTTCGGATAGAGAAGACTACGAAGCCCAATATAATGCCTACCGCATGGCTATACAGGTTGCAGGCCACAAGCCTTACGAGCTTGTGCACGATAATCAGGGCGGTCACAAAAAGATAGGTGATTTTTTGGATAAGTTAGTCAGCCACGTACACCGTCCTACTGCTCCCTACAGCGGCCAGTCCAAGACTATTGAAAGTGTGTTTGGGCGCTTCCAACAGCAAATTTTGCACAAAGATTGGCGATTCACGGGCCAAAACATCACAGCCAAAAAGTCAACAAGCCGTCCGAATCTCGAGCGGATCGCGGCCAATGTCGACAACCTGTACACGCTCGAGGAGCTCAAGGCCGCCTACTCAAAAGCTCGTCGGGAATGGAATGAGTCAGAGCATCACGCTACGGGCATAAACAGAATGGAGATGTATCAGTCGAGCGTCAACCCCGACACTCAAGAGGTGACTCTTCAGGACATGGTCGACATGTTTTGGATTGAAAAGTCACGGCTTGTCACCTATACCGACAGCGGCATAGAAATCACGGTTGACAGACATAAATACCGTTACGAGGTGTTGACCGCAGTCGGCGAGCCCGACCACGCGTTTTTGCGCAGCAACTACGGTCGTCGCTTTGTCGTCAAATACGATCCCAACGACCCCGAGGAGGTGAGGTTGTATACCAAGGATGCCGATGGCAGCCTGAGATTTGCCCGTGTTGCATCGACCTACAGGGGTGTGCATCGAGCAATGCAGGATCAAACATCGGAAGATTGCTCACGTATCGTGGCTAATGTCGAAGCAAACAGGCAGGATCGCATCGAGCGACAAATTGCCGCCCGTGCCATCGAGGAGGAGTTTGGCATGACGCCCGAACAGCAGGGACTCAACCGCCCGAAAATGGCCGCTATGCCCAAACGTAAGGATTGTGAAGCCGAAATCGAAAGATCGCTGCGGCGTCGGCGAAAAAAGTATGCCGGCAGCACAGAAAACCTATCACCGGGGCTTGTGGGCAAGGAGATCAGCAACAAGGTGTGGTCGGAATTGCCCGACTATTCCAGGGGAGTCAAGATAGACGAATTGAAAGCAATAAGGAAATTAGGTTAAACTTAAAATATTGATTAATAATGAAAAGCAATGAAAAAACAGCCATCATCGAGGCTCTTAAAAAATACATAGCACGCTATCCATCGCAGGCACGTGCGGCGGAAAGCTTAAAAGGCGTATCGGCCGCAACCTTGAGCCAGATGCTCAACGGCAAACATGACAACATCAGTGCTGAAATGTGGCGCTCGGTTGCTTCCCAGGTGGCCGCCTCGACCACCGGAACCGGTTGGCAAATAGTGGAAACGGGGGCGTTTAAGGAGGTCAACATGGCGCTCGCCGACGCCCAGGACTATCGTCGTGTAAGATGGATCGTCGGCGATGCCGGATGCGGCAAAACGACAGCGGCTACGGTGTATGCAAACAACAACCGCGAGGTGTTCAAAGTGTTGTGTGATGAGGACATGCGCAAGGGTGACTTTGTACGCGAGATTGCCCGCGTGATGGGCTTTAAGACAAAAGGCATGCGCATACGCGACATATTAAACACATCCATCGATAGATTAATGGAAATGGAGAGCCCATTGTTGATTTTTGACGAGGGCGACAAGTTGAATGATAACGTGTTCCACTATTTCATCAACATTTACAACCGACTCGAGGGCAGCTGCGGAATAGTCTTTATGTCGACATCATACATAGAGCAACGCATCGAGCGCGGCGTAAACGGCAATAGAAAAGGCTACAACGAAATTTACTCAAGAATAGGCCGCAAGTTCTTTGAGCTTGAGCCGACCTCGTCGGATGATGTGATTGCATTGTGTCAGGCGAACGGTCTAACCGAGATAAGAAGCATATCGGAAGTAATCAAGTCGACCGAAAAATCGGACTTTGACCTTCGCTGTGTAAAAGGGGCAATTCACCGAGAAAAGCGACTTATTGCTCAAGATTAAAGACCGATTAAACACCATTTAAACAGATGGCAGAGAGATTAAAACGAGCATATTCTCCCTCGGAAGTCGAGGGTCTAAAGCGAAAAAAGCTTGAATTTTCGGGTGAATGGGGTCGTGTGTTCGGCGAACCTGAAATGTGCGGCGTATGGTTTGTCTGGGGTGCATCCGGCAATGGTAAAACAAGCTTTGTCATGCAGCTTTGTAAGGAGCTTGCAAGGTTTGGCAAAGTGGTGTATGACAGCCTCGAGGAGGGTGTGTCGCAATCGATGGTCAACACTATCAAGCGGCACGGTATGACGGATGTCAACCGTCGCTTCACCCTTCTCGACGGCGAAAAAATCGAGGATCTTGAAAAGCGCATGAGCAGGCCCCGCAGCGCCCAATTTTGGGTGATAGACAGTTTTCAGTATACGGGATTCAACGCTTCCCAATACCTTGACTTTGTTGAACGACACCATAAAAAGCTGATAATTTTCGTGAGTCAGGCCGATGGCAACAAGCCGAAAGGGCGCACTGCAGAAGGTGCTATGTATGACGCTACGCAAAAAATTCACATCAAAGGCTTCCGCGCCTATAATAACGGGCGCAGCGGCGAGATAGGAGATTATTTTACGATATATACCGAAGGCGCCCGGAAGTATTGGGGCGATCAGAGGAAAGAGGTTGATAATGAAGAATCTAATGAATTAAATAATTAAAATACATTACAAGTTATGGCAAGATTGAAGTGTGAAACATACGGCGTGAGCGACAAGCCGCTTTGGATGCTCAAGCTACAGTGTGCCATCATGCAGGAGCTTGGCGGCTACGACATTGATCCCGGGCGAATCAACGATGTATTTATCTTTGCAAAGAATGAAGTGCACAAACTGCAGGACACGCGCGACATCATCCGCAGCGTCGTGACTGTCGAAGCCACCGAATGGCAGGGTGACATATCTGTTGAGATTTTACGCAATGGACGAATGGTGCAAAAATATTACATGGCGTTATGAGCGAAAGTATAATGGAGAGGATTGCCCGGAATAAAGTGTCTATCGAGCAATTTGCAAAGATGGAGTTGCCTGTTGTGGATGGCAACCTGGTGCATCATCGCATAGAAGTGGTGGTACCGGTGTGCAAGGGGTGTTATTGCGCCATTACGGTTGCGCGGACGGTCAAGGGTTATCATGTCGGCTATCATGCCGACACGCCCAGAAAAGGATCCATTTGCGGGCTGTACGAAAATCACCATATAATGCCTGACAAGGTATCGGCGTTCTTGGAAGGCGTCGAGATGGTGCGAAATTGCAAAACGGGCTTCGGATTGTTATTTGGCCAGGCGCTCGACAATGCCGTACACACGTTATTCGCAAATATACACAAACAACTTGAATTATTTTGATTATAAATGCTAAAGAACTATGGGATCGATAAAGAATTACGCACGATTTTACTCCTCGTTCAATCGCCTGACAATTCCGGGCGATAAGGAGGAGTATAAAAAGGTGTTGGTGCTGCAATACACCGACAATCGCACCGAGAGCTTGCGCGAAATGCGATCTTCTGAATACATCGCCCTGTGCAAAAGCATCGAGGAGCTTGCCGGCTACAATGTGGAATTGAAAGCGCAGCGCAGCTCATGCCTAAAGCTAATGCAGGAACTCGGCGTTGATACGACCGATTGGCATGAAATCAACGACTTTTGCCAAAATGCGAGGATTGCAAAAATGCCATTCGGGCGCATCGATCTTGACGGACTCAAGGAGTTGCGCAAGCGATTGTTTGCGCTAAAGGCAAAGGGGTGGCGACGCGACACAACAAAAGAGCCAATATACATGCTTAATCTCGCCGGGGTGCTCGGCAAGGCATAAATAAAATAAACTAAAAAAAAACAACAGAATTATGAAAGAAATTGTAGAGATGACCGCTGAAGAGCGTCGGGAATTTCAAGCCTATCGGCTTGAAAAGGAGAAAAAACGCAAGGAGGAGGAGCGCAAAGCTCAACGCCTGCAGTATGGTGAAATGGTCGATAAGGAGGTTGCAGAGGCGATGGTAGATCTCATGGCTGTAAGCAATGCGATGGCTACTGTAAAAAATGGCATATACAGCACTTTTGAAACCATCCTCGATCTTAAACGGGAATTGATGGGGCTGTCGATCGACGCCCAGCGTAGCCACACGTTCACCACGAGTGACGGCAAGTATCGCCTCACGCTCGGGGTTAACACCATCGACGGCTATCGCGATACGGTGGAGGATGGCATTGCCATGGTCAAGGAATATATAGAGGGGCTTGCCAAGGACGAGCAGACACGCGCATTGGTTAATGCCGTGCTTCGCCTTCTTAGTCGTGATCAAAACGGCACGATTAAGGCAAGCCGTGTGCTGCAGTTGCGCAAGATGGCCGACGACAGCGGCGATGACCGCTTTATCGAAGGTGTGCGCATCATCGAGGAGAGCTATCAGCCGGCCATTACCAAGCGATACATACGCGCAGAATATCGCAACAAGCTTGGAGCGTGGGTGTATGTGCCCCTGAGTATGACCGATGCAGATGCGCAGATAGTTGCAAATGACAATAAAACGGATGGCAATGATGGAGAATGACAAGGAGCATTTTACGCCAGGCAGCAATAGTGTTGCTGGCGTAAGCGGCGGCTATGTTTATTTGGCCGGAGATAGCCGTTCCGGCACTCTGAAGGGCTCTGAAACGTGGCCTCACGGTAAAGTGGAGAGTACCAAGCTGGCAGTATGCCGGGCATGTGGTGGAGTAGGTTTTCAGCGACGCGGTCGTATGGAGATTATATGCCGCCAATGTGAGGGTACAGGCCGAGTAAGGGTGTTTACGATTGTCACTCCGTATAAACCGGGCAAGGAATTATGAAGATTTACAAGGCAGTGTTTACACTTCGCACTCCCGGAGGGCGCAGCACGACAATAACCGGGTTGTATTCCCCGGACGAATCAAAAACGATGACGCAACAGGAGATGCGAGAGGAGGTTACAAGATACATCCAAGACAAAGTTGCCTCACACCCCCAACTATCCCAATCATGGGTTAAGCTCAAGGAGTTTATAAAAGCCGATATTGACTTTGTGTATAACGCTGTTAGCGACAAAGCCGAATAGCATTAAAAATCCGCTGAAAATTGACTAATCAGCGGATTTTTTTTAAATTTGCGTAAACAGTAAAAGCACGATGGCCAATCAATTATCATTTGACTTTTTTGAGTTGCCGGAAATTAAGACGGCACTACATCGTCGCATCACTCGATCTTACGGGAAGGGCGACGACAGCATCATAACCAGGAGTGACAGATTGGCCAAGCGAAATCGCACCATGGTGGCGCGATATTACTATTGGGCAGAATTAAAGCGCAGGCGGTTTGATGACACGATCAAAATCCTTGCGGACAACGAATTTTTCATTGACGACCGCACTGTCAGCAATATTTTGGTCGACTATGACGACTACTTGCGCGAGTTATTAAACACCAATGTCACACGCGCAAAGTTGCGCGATCAATACCCAGGCTGGAGTTGGGCCTAATCAATCGGCAAATACTGTTTCGTAAGTCATTACAAATACCCTTAAATCACTGCGTCGCTCCGGTCGCACGCCCAAGCGTCGAAGCTTGCCGAACTTGCCGTCACCTCCCCACCATTGCAGGGCGTTGTGGATTGATTTCAATGTTTTGTAGTTGCTCATGGAGCGCCTGCGCATTGCACGGGGTGCTGCGGTGTTGGTGCTACCAAGCCGTTTAAATGCCACGCGCAGTGTTATTTGTCCTCGCACTCTCTGCAATGCCTCCTTGTAGTCGTCGCACTGCACATAGACCATGTCTGCTAAGCAGCACGGAAATGCCACGGCAGGACGCTCGGGTGAGTTAAGCTGTCCTTCATCGATGTCTATCCATTGTAGTTCCGGAACAAGTTCCTCAAGTCTATCCATGATTATAGTCAAAATCTCTCCATCCATAGTTGTTTGTTATTTACATTTGTTTAAGATTGTCTGTATGCGTGCCTCGATGCGCTCGCGCAAGCGCTCATTAAGCTCGCGAGCCTCGCCCATAAAGCGGCGTTGCACAATGTCGACAATGCGCACGTGGCTGCGCACCGTGTGGGGTTTGCCCTTGCGGCTTACGCGCGTATGGGCGGGCACTGTCACCAGGTCTTTGTAGCCCTCGTTATGTGTCTTGGCATAGGCCACATGGTCATTTCCTGCGGATATGACTACGCGCTCCGGCGACACAACCGTAGGTCGGATGCTGTTTACAAGCTGCGAGGTGTCGATGAGTAATGAGCCTGTTGTTTTGGGCACCTTGGCGGGTTGCCAATTTTGGCCGTCGAACCCCTTGCGCATAAAGGATTCCTTAAAATACTCCGTCGCTGTTTCTGCGGCAATCTCGGCAAAATTGGCGGCGATGCTGTCGGGTAATTGCTCAAGATAATCGTTAAATTGCTCAGGTGACATTGTTGTTTGATTTTAAAGTGTTATATTTGTGTCGTATGCGGATGTCCTATAAAATGAGCTGACCTGTAGGTGGCGGCGGCAGACCGATAGAGCTTTATGACGCAATGGGCGACCACATAAAACCTACATATTTTTTCTTACCAAAATCCCACGGCGCTTTTTCCTCGGGTCCTTTACTTCGTACCACGACTTAAAACACAAGATATTTTTTTCAATTTTACACACACAGGCAATGGCAATGCCTTTATAGTATCTAATCATTATCCAATTGTTAAGCCTTGACTCGTCATCCTGTGTATCTTTGCCCTCCTGTGCAAGCCAAACCTCGTCGGGATTTGTCAACACTTCGTCGATGCATGACATGTAGCCCACGCGGAAAGCGCGCTTCTTTTTTCGGTCGCTCGTGTGGTTGTCAAAGTCCCTCCTGCTCATATACCAAGTGCGCCCTGCATAATCCTTTACCGGCAACATCTCCTTGTTGTCAACAGTGACACGATGCGCTTGCCAATAATCATCGGCAGTGCCCGTATAAGGTTTTAGTTCCGGACGACTGTCGCCGTTTATAAGCTTTTTAAATGACGGTTCCACACCCCATGTCGCCGGGGTAACCTCGCTCATGATGCGGTGGGCGACGGTCGGGAACTTTTTTATATACATCTGATTTGCCGTAAAAATCTCGCTGCGCTTGCCTCGGTTGACATCCCAATGCTGCGCCTTGGCCTTTGCCCACTCAGCACTATCCATAAAGTTGTCGACGGCAGCCTTTGATTCCTCAAGTAGCTCCGTGGTGACCTCATGGCTCATAACCCCAGCCACTCGGCAACGACAATTCCAGTCGTTAGGCGGCCAGATTTTATCCCAATGAGGGTCTTTGTGTGGTAGTACTATGCCATTCAGCGCCGCGTGGTCAGGGCGCACCCTATCGTCGCCAACCGTGACATATCGCCAATACGGAAAAAGGTTGGTCTTGTTTACAAGCCGGCGATAGTTGGATGCTGATTCAGCGGCGAGAATCGCCGTGTCATACTCTGTTTTTTGCCAACGGGTATTAAAAGTGTCACACACCTTATCGGCACGCTTGCGAAAGTCGTCATATGTCTTGGCATCGCGTAATGCTTGATTTAATTGTCGCACCTCGGCCAATGTCTTTGAGGCCGAAAAGTGGTAGATGTTTTGCTCAAGCGCCGTCACAAAGGCATCGTCGGTGGTTGAGTAGTCATAATCGACATTGTTTATGCGGTTGTTAAATACCGTGTAAATGCCTTTTAAAAGGTCGTCGGAGATGTATTTAAAAAGTTCCGCATCAAACTTTCGGCTCTCACCGGTGGCCACACGCTTAATCACCCTGTCATTTAATGTGTCGTCACTCAAGGTCATGTGGGATGTTCCATCGGATGCCCCCTCGACGGGGGCTCCGGCGAAAAAATCCCTCAGTTTGCTCATAATGCCTGCGTCGGCATTTTTGACCACTTTTTTATCATCGTCATCGTCGGTGTCGTCGTCATCAGCGTCAAGGTCAAGTTGCATGGGTGCTGATTGATGTTGTCGACGGGCAATAGGCTCGCCCTCCTCAGGCGCAGGGATTGAGTACTTTTCGCGGAGGTGACTTTGCGGTATCTCCATTATGTCCGATAGCTGCACAATCTCATTGACGGTTAATGGCTCTGCCGATTTTGGAAAAACAAAATGACCGTCGGCCACGGGTAGGCCTCGACGCTCAAGGATGGGGATTACGTGCTGATTCAACACGCGCTGCACAAAGCGCAAGTCGGACCGATTTTTGGCATCCTCGACATTCTGATGTACCTCGCCCAATGAGCGTGCCCCGCGCTCACCGGATACAGCTGTAAGCGTTTGGCCACTTATGGTTATAAGCATCTCCTCATTGCAAGCCTGGCGAAACTCGTTAAACGAGGAGCCGTTGCTCGAGCTTGTGTCGTGTAGTTCAATCTCTGCCTCCTTGGGGACTATAACATAGGGTGCACCGCCGGCATGTTCAAAGGCATCCTCAAGCAGTTTTCGGCTTTCGGGATCGAATGTGTTGTACTTACCAATGCGCTGCGGCTGGCCGAACAACTCCACCCATTGCGACCAGTCGCCGAAGCCCCCACGCTTATAAATTGCATAGGGCGCTGCCTTGAGCAAAATCCCGAAGTCGCGCTCCTTACCCAGGATTAGAATGTTGTCGGCATCCTCGTATGGAATGCCGGTGTCGTCGGAGTCATTGATCAGAATGCATTTATTTTTAAGATTGATATGCTTGGCAGGAATTGGTATTGCTTCAAGCGCGCCATCAGCGTTGAACATTAATTCCACACCTGAGCGACCATAAAATTTGCAGCGCATAATCTCGACAAGCAGTGCCTCCCATGTCATGCTGTCGATTATACGGGTCATGTCGTCGACCTCCTCGCCGGCGCTGTTGACAAACTTAAGCTCCGAATTTGTCACAGCGTCGATGCGGCGCTGTACGGCATCGCTCAGTACGCCGTCGACCATGAGGTCGTCGAACAAGTCGTACAGTTGTTTGACGCGTCCGGAATCGGCGTTGCGCAGCGCCGTGCGCCAATCGCCCACATCGTACACCTTGCGGGTGGGTGCCTTGATTATGATGTTTTGTAGAACAATGCCCTGCTGCGCATTGTTGCCTGTAGTTTGCTTGCTCTTGGTTGTCTTCTTGCCTCTTGTCATTGCTGTATGTATTAGCTATTTAGTTAAAAATGTTGTGTCCTTTTTGGATTGGAGCCATATATGTATTCTGCGGCGCCGTCGGGCTTGCCGTCGCCGTCCTCGTCGACGATGGGTAGTGCCGGCTTTATGTCGCCCTTCTGTACCTGTCGCAGCCACTGCACCGCCCTGTCGTAGCGTTTTTCGCGCAATTCCAAGTCGCTGCCGGCGTTGCACAGGTTGACAAAGTGCCACACTGCCATGTCCTTGATAAAAACGAGCAGCAGTGCATTGCGGCCGGCGTTCTCGGCGGCAAAGATCCTGTCCCGGTCATAAGCCCCAAGGTAGCCGTATGCCTCGGCAATGGCTGCGTCGATAGCGGCCGTTAACAGTGTGTCGTCATCTCTTGAGATGACTTCAATCTCCTCGCGATAGAGGTGTGTCGCGAGCTCCTCAGTCGTTATAAATGCCATGATTAAAAGCGTTTTTTGTTCACCCTGCGTTGCCCTATGGTGTAGGACCCGGAAGTAAGCGTTGTTATTTTTTGATTGACTATCCATACGCCGCCTTCTACGCAGTCGACACCGTCGGCGGGTGATTTCATGGCCCGGTTGACGAGCAAAAATTGCTCCTCAAGTCGCCGCATGTGGGGGTTGTCGCGCTCGTCAACATTCAGGATTAGCCGCCCTTGACGGTTTAGAGGCTCAAGATTACCCTCGATGCGGTCAAACTTTTCGGGCTTCTTGCGTGTGTCGGGGATGATGCCTATAAAGCCGTTGGTCTTGCCCTTGGCCGTAAACAGAGGCATAAACACCTGCTCGTAAAATGGGTCCTGCAACTTGTTGTTTTCGATATAGTTATAGACCTGCGTTTTGTCATTTACATAATCTCTTATATAGTAGTACCAATTTACATACTCGTCGTTCGTAACGTGGTCGAGATAGCCCGTGTATACATAAAAGTTGCCGTCATGGTAGCCGATTAAAAATACGGCCTTAAACGAGGTTGTCTTATTTTTTGAGTTGGAGGGTGCAGGGTCCCCGTATGCCACTGCAAAGCGCAACTTTGACAGCGGCGGGCACTTGCCCCATGTGAGCTCCTTAAATGTCTCTCCCTCCGCAAGGGGATTATTGCAATACTCCTGCTGAAAAGCTCGCGTCGACATGGTCTTTATGATTCTGTCGATGTGGGCCTCGCTGTTTTTTTCGGGCCACGTGGACCGCCCGTGCTTGTCGCGGATGTTGATTACATCCCAATTATCCGCACGCTCCCCGGCCAAGCGCGTACAACAGTTGAGTGCTATGATGTTGCCGCACCACACGACCAAAAAGGGTTCTGACACGGAGCGTGTAGGCAACAACGCACTCTCAAACCACTCCCACTTTTTTTTGACGATATCGGGGTTGCGACACTCGGCATCGGTGTCGTAGTCGTCGACCAGAACTACATCCGGGCGCACGGCATCCTTGCGCGAGCCACGAGGTGACTCAAGCGCGCCAAGCGCGCGGAATGAAGCTCCATTTGTCAGGCAAAATTCGCCCGCTGTCCATTGACCGTACGACCTTAAATCACCATAGTAAGCCTTGAGCAGCGAGTTGCTCTCAAAGGCTTTACGATAGGGGTCAAGCAACCGCTCGGCGTTGTCGTGGCTATTTGATGCGAGCAGCACATTGCGCTTTTTGCCTGTGCATACGAGGTACATGACACACATAAACACGATGGTTGATTTTGCGAGCTCACGTGACCATGACAGCACCTCGTACCACTCAGGATTGCCACAAATGCGCCGAATCGCGCATTTGTGAAATGATGTAAACGGATATCTGCAAAATTCGACAAAAAAGAAGCTAATCCACTCGATGGGGTTGCGCTCCAACTTGTCGAGCATGGCACGGCGCTGCGTCGGCGTGAGGTCGTCGACGGCCTTGTCTGTTTGGAGTGATTTATAATACTCCGACCACTCCTTATACGCCTTTAAATCATCTATTTTGCCCACTGTATACGCTCCTTTATGTACTCATTGAAATAATTGCTAAGCTCCTTTGCCTTGTCGAGATCGCGCGCTTTTAACCAATCGAGCAGATCTCGCGACACGTTGTAAATGTCGCGTACGGATGCATCCTGCTCTAACGCTTCAAGGTCGGCTGTGAGCTTACGCCTGATATCGGCCTCTGAAGTGGTCGGAAATCGCTTACCCTCATCCTTGGCGGCTATGGACTGGTCGAGCTCATTTAATTGTGCCAATGTCGACGCTATGCGTTCCTCTCGCGTCTGCAAGAGGTTTAATTTTAATCCCTCCCACTCGCGACACCATTTGTTTATGGTGTTTCGCGACACTCCTACGCGCTCGGCGAGTTCCTGCTGTGTCACATTTTCCTTGAGATAAACAAGCTTCGCCCACTCCTTGCGCTGTGTGATGTTTAACTGGTCGTTTGTCGTCATTTATATTGCTTTTAAGTTGCGCTCAAAGGTAGTCATTATAACGTGCTTAAAACAATCTTAATGCAATGCCGTCCATTGGATTGAATGGCATCTGCAATCAAATGAACATCATTAAAAGCTTATTTGCGTAAGCTGTTTTTAGGACCCAATTTTGCGCTAAAATCAACTTGCGATGGCAAAATCAAAGACATTTGTATTACACGACGAATCGGTCAACACGTACGGTTTCAGGATGCTCACATCCGGGGTTAATCTCGATGAGTTTCGCAAAAATCCGGTTATGTTGCTCAATCATAATGACTATTCACTTCCTATTGGTCGGTGGGAGAACATACGCATCGACGGCGGCAAAATCCTCGCAGACGCTGTATTTGACGAAAAGGACGAGCGCGCTGCGGAGGTGATGCGCAAGGTCGACAACGACTTTATACGCATGGCATCCATCGGCGCATGGCCGCCCGAGGAGAAGAGCGACGCCTACTCATTGATGCTACCCGGACAAAGGTACCCCACCGTCACAAAGTGGACGGTCAGGGAGGCATCAATCGTAACTATAGGAGCCAATCACAACGCACTTGCATTTTATGACAAAAATACGCAGGAGGTAATCGACCTCACCGTTGCCGGCGCAATCGTAAGACTAATGGACAACTCACCAAAAACTTTAAATATGAGTCTTTTAACACAAAAACTTAACCTGCACGACACGGCCAATGAGGCCGAAATCGTGAGCGCGGTGCAAAATCTCATGGACGACAACGCGCGCCTCAAATCCGAAAACAAGACCCTTACGGATGCCATCGACAAGGCCAACGCCGACCGTGACGCGGCCAACAAGGCCGAGGCTGTGCGCCTCGTAGATGCCGCCATCTTGACCGGTAAGCTCGATGCCAAGGCCAAGGATGCAACCCTTGCCATGTTTGACAAGGATTTTAGCAATGCCAAGGCCATGCTTGAGGCCATCCCTGAGCGTCAGAGCATCGCTCGCCAAATCAACAGCACCGGCACCGGCACAGCCAACCTCGCCGACCTCAAGGGCAAGAGTTGGGACGAGCTCGACAAGGCAAACAAGCTCACCGAGCTTAAGGACAAGGCCCCCGAAATCTATGTCGAAAAGTTCAAGGAGCGCTTCGGCGTAGACCCCAAAATTTAAGCTAACAATCTATAAAACATTTAATCATGGCTATACAAAAGGAAATTTGGACGGCGGCCATTGTCGAGAATCTGTTTGCATCTAACAGCTTTTTGTCCAAGGCATTTAACGCCGATGAGTACGTTTACCAAGGCAAAACGGTGCATATACCACAGGCGGGTGCGCCGTCGGGGGTTGCAAAGAATCGCACCTCGTTGCCGGCGACCGTGTCAAAGCGCACCGACACGGATGTGACCTTTGTGCTTGACGAGTACACAACCAATCCGATACTCATCCCCCACGCCGACACCGTGGAACTGAGCTACGACAAGCGCGAGAGCGTGCTGCGTAACGACAAGCTTAGGCTCGCCGACGAGGTGGCGCTGTCGTTTATCGATGCATGGTCGCCCGCCGCCGCACGCTGCGTAGAGACAACCGGTGCCGAGGTCGACGCTTACACACCCTCGGCTACGGGCAAGCGCAAGGGGCTTTGCAAGGCCGATGTGCTCACCCTTATGACCAAGTTCAATGCCGAGGACATCCCGCAGGAGGGTCGCTACCTGTTGCTCGACGCCTACATGTATTCGCAGCTTCTGGCCGACCTCACGCAGTCTGAAAACATGGCATTTTTGGCATGTGCCGACGCCGCCAACGGCATTGTCGGCAAGCTCTTTGGCTTTAACGTGATGACGCGCTCGACGGTTGCACTGTACGACGCGGCCAAGGTCAAAAAGGCATGGAGCGCCGAGGGTGCCGCAACCGACCTCGCCGCCGCTCTCGCATGGCATGAGCAGAGCGTGTGCCGCGCACTCGGAGAGGTCAAGGCGTTTGAAAACGAGGGAAACCCGACATTTTACGGCGACATCTATTCGTTCCTGGTCCGCGCCGGTGGCCGCATCCTGCGCTCCGACAACAAGGGCGTTGCCGCAATCGTGCAGAGCACTCCCGTAGCAAAAGTAGGATAGTAGCCGCCATGGCCGAGCTCAAGTATCTTGTCATACACTGCACCGCTACACCCGAGGGGCGAGAGGTCACTGCCGCCGACATACGACGGTGGCACACCTCCCCCTTATCACGGGGCGGCAGAGGGTGGCGACAGGTAGGCTACACCGACATCATCCATTTGGACGGCAAAGTTGAGCGACTTGTCGACAACAACGAGGACGCCAACGTTGACCCATGGGAGGTTACCAACGGAGCCAAGGGTTACAACTTTGTAAGTCGCCACATCGTCTACTCCGGCGGCATGACTCGCGACATGACCAAGGCAAAGGACACGCGCACACAGGCGCAGCGCGATGCGATGCGCGACTACGTGATTGACTTCCATCGCCGCTTCCCCGGCGTGCGAATCGTCGGTCACAACGAATTGGCAGCCAAGGAGTGTCCGAGCTTTAATGTACAAAAATGGCTTAGACAAATAGGTATATATCAATGATAAGAAACAATGGAAGTCCTTTTAAACCTCCTGACATACAGCCTCCCCGGTGGCTTTTTGGGTAGTGTGTTTGCGTGGCTCGTAGGCCGTCGCCGACAGGACAACGACATGCTTGTGCAGCTGCAAAAGTCAATCAACATGCTGTCGGAGGAGAATCGAAAAATCCTCGACGAAAACATAAAGCTGCGCAAGGAAAATGCCAACCTCATAGCCAATCAGGAGGCCATCAAACAGAATCAAAAGCTGCTCGAGGAGGAGATTAAGCGCCTCCGAGCAGAAATTATAAAATTAACATCAAACAACCAAAAATGAAAGCATTTGCAAAACTCATCTTAATTGTGCTGTCAGCAATGGCAGCCGTCGCCCTCGTCGGTTGCGGGGCATCGAAAAGCACATCCGAATCAACGCATTACGAGCGAGATGACACTACCGAGGTGTACACCGTCGACACCGCCGCACGCGGCACTGTCGAGCAGCTTAGCGGCATGTCCTACTACGCCATCACGGCGCAGCCCATCTCCGAGGATATTGCCGTTGTTGATGTCCCGGTGTCGGCAGTTGCAGAACTGCCCGACGGAGCAAGCTACACCGCTTCCGAGGGGCGGGCGACGGCACAGTTGACGCGCATAGGAGATAACATAAAGGTCGAGGCTCGGTGTGACTCGGTGGCGAGATTATGCGAGATATACCGCTATATAGCCCTCGATTACATGTCTGCCAATGACAGCTTACGCAAGGAGATTGCAAAACTCGACACCAAGCGTCAGCAGTTACAGGAGGCCCTTGAGGAGCAAAAAAGATCGCCTCCCAATCACGCTTTGGGGTGGCTGCTTGGCTCTCTTGCAGCCCTCTGTGTATGTCTTTTAATCATCGTTATAAAACCGTTTAAACACAATAAAAATGGCTGAGGCAATTGAACGAAAAGTGCTTGAGGGTATAAATCTTATACTCTCGGTGGGCGGTGCCGCCCTTGGATTTTCGACTACCTGCAAAATCGATACCACCGCCGAATTTGGCGTCCGCGTGACCAAGGAGGCCGCCTCCGGCGAGTGGGAGGAGCGGTACCTCAAAAAACTGAGTGAGAAAATCTCGGCATCCGGTTGTGTGCTCACCAACGGCGACAACAATGTGCCTACGTATGACCAGCTTAAGGAGATGCAGCTTGCCGGCACCCCGATTGACGGGCAGTATAGCTTGCGCGACGGAGACGAGCGCACTGGCAAGGCAGCCGGAGGTTACAAAGGTAAGTATGTAATCACAAGCTTGTCGCTTGAGGGCACCGTCGGAGATGATGCAAAGTACACTGTCGAGTTGAGCAATCACGGCAAAATCTCAAAGGTGGGCACCGGCTTGACTGAGGGTGCGGCACCGGCAAATGATAACGCATAAAATCAATCATCATGGCTAAAAAACAACCCGATAAAAAGCCTGTAACGACACTCAATGTGGGTGGCCGCAAGTTGCCGTGCCGCGTTACCATGGGAGCGATGGTACGATTTAAGCGAGCCACAGGGCATGAGGCCTCAAACCTCGACACTGCCGACATAGAGGAGATGGTGACATTTGTACACTGTTGCGTTGCGTCGGCGTGTGTTGCCGAAAAGGTCGATTTTGACATGACCGTCGAGGAGTTTGCCGACAACCTTGAGCCGGATGCGCTCAATGAGTTCTACGGCGGCATGGGTGGCGCGGAATCCGTCGACCCCGAAAAAAAAACGGGCAACCCCCAATAGAGCGGTTGCTCGGCATCGCCGTGGGGTGCATGGGCATGAGCCTCGATGACTTTATGTCCTGCACCCCGGCGGAGATAGCCGCCATACACGAGCAATGGCTAAATGACGGCATCGCCCGTGAGCATGCGCAGTGGGAGCGCGCACGCATGATGTGCATGTGTATGCTGCAACCCTACGCAAAAAACACGCTGTCGCCCAGGGATGTCATGGTATTTCCGTGGGAACTTGAGGCTGACAGTGACAATCCAAAAACCAACAACACCAACACTGACAGCAATTTGACCCGTGCCGAAATCTTGGCAAAATTCGAGGAGGTCAAAAAGGCAGCGGGGTTAAAATAATCAACAACAATGGCACAGAGTGTAGACTTTGAAATACGGCTAAAAGCGCCCGACGGCAGCATCCTGCGGAATCTCCGCATGGAGGTTGACGGCCTCGGTGATCTCTTAAAAGGGGTCACCCGCCGCTCCGAAGAGGCAGGCGCAGGCCTGCGTAAGATGGCGGCCACCTCTGTGCTGATTGACACCTCCGTACGCGCTGTCGAGAATCTCAAGGGTGTGGTGTCGGGGCTCGTCGCTCCGTTTGCAAGTTTTGAGCAAGCAATGGCCAAGGCTAACACCATGGCAAACAAGTCGGGCGAAGAATTTAAGGCGCTTGAGAGGCAAATAAAGTCCCTCGGAAATGAAATTCCATTGCTTCGTGATGAGATAGCCGGCGGTCTATATCAGGTGATCTCCAACGGCGTGCCTGAGGATAATTGGATCGATTATCTTAAAAAATCAACCAAGGCCGCCGTCGGTGGCGTTGCCGACCTCGGCCAGACAGTCACTGTGACCGCAACGCTTATTAAGAATTACGGGATGTCATGGGATGCGGCCGGGGCGATACAGGACAAGATACAGATGACCGCCAAAAACGGTGTGACATCGTTTGAGCAGCTCGCGCAGTCATTGCCTCGAGTCAGCGGCTCGGCATCGCAATTGGGAGTGGAGATGAACGAATTGATGGCTGTGTTCGCGACAAGCACGGGCGTTACGGGTAACACTTCCGAGGTCAGCACACAGTTGGCTGCCGTGCTTAACTCGCTCATCAAGCCAACCTCTGAGGCAACGGCTGCCGCCGATGCGATGGGCATCAAATTCGACGCGGCGAGCGTCAAGGCCTGCGGCGGATTCCGCAATTTTTTGGTCGAGCTTGATGCATCCGTGCAAGCCTATGCCGCGAGTTCCGGGCAGCTGGCCGAGACCATATACGGGCAACTTTTCGGTAGCGCGGAGGCATTGCGCCTCCTCGGCTCGCTCACGGGCGAGCAAAAGGATAAGTTTGCTGATAATATAGCCGCGATGGAGGGTAGTGCCGGCACCATTGACGAGGCATACATTCAAATGTCGTCAACAGTCGATGCCTCGATGACGGTCATCAAAAACAAAATGGCGTCGATGGGCGATTGGATAGCCTCTGCGGTATCGTTTGCTGCGCCGTGGCTGGAAGTAGGCGCCAATATGGGCACTGCCATAATGAGCATGAGTCAATTGTCGATTATGGCCGGCAAGCTCGTCACCGGCATCAAATCCTTGGAGCTTGCGAGTCATGCCGCCGCTGCGGCGCAGCATGTAGTGTCGGCGGCCACCAAGGCATGGTCCGTCGCTCAGGCAGCACTTAACGTAATAATGAGTCTTAACCCCGTAGGTATAGTGGTAATGGCTATTGCCGCACTTGTGGCAATCGTCATTGCTGCATATAACAACTGCGAGGAGTTCCGCAACATTTGCGACAAGGTGTGGGCCGTAGTCAAACAGCTTGCATCGGCTGTGTGGGATTTTTTAGTTAAGGCCTTTGAGCGCGCGAGTGAAGTCATTCGCAAGGCGTGGGAGTGGATTAAAAACTTTTTTGGCATCGACAGTGCCGGCGATGCCAAGGAGGTGGCAGAGGCCGTCAATGCGCAAGCCGATGCGACGCAGAGAGTCGCCGATGCGAATAAGGATGTTGCCGTCACCGGGCTTAAAGTGGCGGAATCCGTCGATTGGCAGGCCATGAGCTACAATCGCATCGGCGAGGCGATCGAAAAACAAAAGGCCAAGGTGGCGAGTCTTGCCGGTGTCAACGCCGATGCGGCGCGCAAGGAGGCACAGTTACTCAAGGCGATGGAAGCTCGACACGACAAGCTCGCCAAACAATATGGCCTTGCGTCGTCAACAGGCAGCATCGACAAAAAAGACAAAGTCAACTACAAGAGCGGCACGGAGGGATATTACAAAGCCCTTGAGCGTGAGCTCGAGGACAAACTGGTCAAGATAGATGCAGTCCTGGACCCCCAGTCATACCGCACAGTCGTAGGCCAGCTTGCAGAGATCAAGTCTTGGCTCAACGGGCTTGAGAGTTACCGTCATCGCGTCGATGTGGAGCTGAAATTCCCAAATGCGAGCACACTCAAGAGTGGCGATGTATTGTCCGACAAGATAGACCTGACAAAAAACTTTAAAATATTAAAACCTACCGACATAATCCCCAAGGAGGTGTCAGATAGGGTAAAAGGTTTGGCTGAATCTCTCTCAATGGATGTCGGCGATGGCATAGCGCCCATACGGCAGGGTTTGTCCTCGATGGCTGGAATGCTACACAGTGTCGCCCGAATGACAAACGAGTCGACAGGCGCTTGGCTGCAATGGGGGTCCTCGGTAATCGATGCTTGTTCAAGGGCATTGCCGGCAATCATGGCTGTTACGGCGGCCAAGGCTGCGGAATCGGCCGCAGAGACGCCCATTGTCGGGTGGATAGCGGCAGGAGCGGCCATTGCGGCAGTGATTGCCTCGTTTGCGCAATTGCCAAAATTTGCCGAGGGAGGCATAGCCTACGGCCCGACGATTGGCTTGTTTGGCGAGTATTCCGGGGCTTCAAATAATCCCGAAGTGGTGGCTCCGCTAAACAAGCTCAAGGAGCTTATAGCTCCGCAGGAAGTTACTGCCGCGCCCGCAGTGATACGCCTGGTGGTACGCGGCCGCGACCTCGAGGGAGTGCTTAATTATAACAACAATCTAAGGAGGAGGACAACATAGCATGCCGATGAATCTAAGATATAGCGGCACATGTTACAGCCGCAACAATGTAAAATGGAGGGTGGACATTATGCAAACTGCCGATGCGCCCTTTGCCAATGTCGGCGATCTTGACTTGTCGTCAAACGATGCGTTGGTGATCGAGTGGCCGGTCATCGACAAGGAGGAGGTGATTGTCGGCTCCTCTGCGACTCTTAACATCGTGTCGCCGGGCGATCGCACGTACGAGGACTTGTATACAATCACGCCGGGTAACATTCGCATGGATGTGTATTGTGAGGGCCGGCTGTACTGGTCGGGCACGCTCGATCCTGAATTTTACTCCGAGCCGTATGAGCGACTCGACAACTATGTCGTCACCCTGACTTTTTCTGATTTTGGAGTCCTGGACCGCATAATGTATGACCTCAATGGAGCGCAACCGTTGTCTGCAATTGTTGAGCGTGCCATCGCCGGCACCAACATCAAGATTGCAGGAGTCGATTACGACACGCTGGCGAGCACTTATTTTGCCGAGGGTGGCAAAAAGGCCACGATCGACAATCTGTCAATCCGATCAGACAATTTTACGGATGAAGAGGGAGAGGTGATGTCGATGCGCGATGTCATAATTGGCATTCTGCAACCTCTTGGGCTACGCATGGTTCAACGCGCAGGCAAGGTGTACATATACGACCTGAACGGGCTATATAATAGTGGCCGCTCTCAAGATATGGTATGGATGGGCGACAGCTCGACGCTCGGCGTCGACAAGGTGGCAAATAATGTGCGCATCACCTTCTCCCCTTATGCCCAAAGCGACCTACAGGCCAGCACCACAAATAATGGCAAGATAGTTTACGGGGGCAATTCGTCGCCGCAGGTAATCAATCTCGGCACGGCTAATCCTTCCGACCCTAACTACGGAGAGTTTTATACATTTTTGAGTGATTACAATCTTAACGCATCGCAATCGATTACACCGGGCATGTCGTCGTTAATGTTAGCGCGTTCGTTTAGTGTCTTTTGTGATCCCAAAGGTTCGGGCGTCGATCAGCACGCCAACCCCTATTTTAGGATTGAGCCCGTAATCGGCAACTCCGAGCGCGTGGATGGTATTTACGGAGGTTTTCGCGTAGGCTGCTATAGCATTGACTCGGGAAACACTCGACTTATTGGCATACAGCCGTCAAAGGCCGACCAAACGGCATTTAATACCCCTTTAATGCGCACTCAAAAGGTATTCATACCGCGAATGGCTGCAGAGGAGGCGTCTAAATATCGTTTAAAAATCACACTCAAAATATTGATGGATGTGCGTTATAACCCTTTTGAGGAGGAGGGTGACTATAACGAGGGTGTCAATTATGAGGAGATAAAGCACAACACGGCGTGGGCATTTGTGCCTGCAAACATCACCCTCCGCGACGATGAGCAAGGCAGCATTGTGCGCCATTATGACAATGTAGATATGACGGTGGGTGCCGGATGGGGGCATGTCGATCTCGATTATTCAGGGTGGCAACCGGGAGAGCCGGACGGACATTGCACATGGTTGGCATTTTACGACAATGAAAAGCAATGGGAGCAGCCGGCCATCGGCGGATGGCGCACCAATCGTCACAACTTTGGACGTCCGGATACGGAATCACGTAAGCCGCAAAGTGCGGAGGCTTGGCCAAAGCCCTACGATTGGGAGGTTGCTGAAAGCTTTAAAAACGCCAACAATGGCCAATATATACCATACCCGGCGCAGGGCGGTTGGCTTGAGATAACCATATACCAAGGCGTAAATTGTTACGCCTATGGAGAGGAAAGTGTGTTTGCTGCTACCACAAAGTGGACGGAGCGAGGCTTGTATGACAAGGTGAGATGGCTGCTCTATCAATCCCCGCAAGTGGAGATTGTAAAATCAAACCTCACGCTCGAGAGCGCGACCATGGAGGATGTTGAATATACCGGGCTGCTGCACCCTGATGCAAAGGATGAGATAGCAATTGACACAATATGCGGCACGGCCAACATTGCCATACCCTCCGCGCGCGGAATCTATCTTGAGGAATCTTCCGGCAATCAGATAAGGCAGTTGGCACGCGCGGGCGTTGTCGACCACCCTGAGAGGCTGTTGATTGGCACTCTGTATAGTCAATACGCATCGCGCCACACTGTGCTGTCGGGTGTGATGGCGCTCGATACTTCGGGGCTTGGCACGTATACGGAGTTCAATCAGCAGGGTAAAAAACTGATGATAAAGGGGGAGGTTCAGGATTTAATGTCGGATACATCGGAGGTGACCCTTGTCGAGTTGCGTCCGGACGAATACCACGCGGAATGATTACATATAGCGGCAAAATAAAGGTTATAAAGGCACGATCTCGCAGCAAGAGGTTGCGCGAAATTGGCGGCACTGCGTCGACGGTGGCCTCCTCGAGGGAGGTTGTCGCCGCACCTTCTGTCGATCTATCGCGCTATGTCTTAAAGGCCACATTCGACGACCTCTTTGAAAAGGTCAACCTCGGCACCGACGCGGCACCCAAGTGGGCCATCAAAGCCAAATACAACTTTTACACCGTAGGCTGGCTATCCTTCCGCGGGGCAAACGACGGCAGCGGTGGCAGCGCCGTTGCAGGAGCGGCCAATCTCAGCGACCTCAAGGATGTAAGCCTCGGCTCGCTCGTCGCAGGGCAGGCATTGGTGTGGAATGGTGCAAAGTGGGTAAACTCCACCATTGCTACAAGCGGCCTCGATGAAGCATCCCTCGCCAACTATCTAAGCTCCCACGGCTACGCTACGCAGTCGTGGGTCACCGGTGCGTTTGTCAGCAAGAGTGGCGACACCATGACTGGCCATCTGACCTTGCTCGCGCATGATGTGTATCTTAAAAACAGCACTGATGGTTCGCAATACTTATGCTACGGGTTTAAAAATACTGTCAATGCAATCATCGCCCAAATAGGTTATCACAACACAGCCAAGCGTGTAATAATCAATCCCGTCGGCTCATCCGAGCCGTGGGTGGATGCAGTCGGTAAGTACAGCCTAATAGTCGGCAACAATGAGCTGAAGTACAACACCCACTCCCTTCTGCACACCGGAAACTACACCGCTACGCTCGACGAGCGATATTTAAAACTTACAGGCGATACCATGACCGGGCCGTTGGCGGTTCGCGAAATAGACGCTCCTGACGGCAACGGCCTTCTCGCTTATTCCGGCTCGTGGACGGGGGTCGACTTCTCTTCGCAGTATGGCGTTGGAACCATAAACAGGCAAGGAGTCATCCGTTCAGGCAATGCCTCGCTCATACACTATCGCCACGGAGCGGGGAATGCGACGATTTGGGATAGCCTCAATGACGGTCACGGCAGCGGCCTCGACGCCGACACCGTAGATGGCGTGCACGCAAGCAGTTTTCTTTATTATAAAGGCGCATTATCATCTGCGACCACTGCTATTGCGGGCGTAGGATTATACGGTTGGAATACAGCGGCTTCAAGCAATTTTAATGGGTTCGGTCACGGTTACGGCGACTCAATAGTATTTCAAGGACATACAACATGGTACAACCGCCTTGATTTCAACACAAATGGAAATATTGACTTTTGGCACGCAATTAATCCCTCCTCCCTGACAGGGTCAATGTCAAAAGTAGGTACTCTTGCCTTCTTGCATTCCACCGTGGCCAACGCCAACTCATTAGGCGGCAAGGCCGCTGCGCAGTATGTCACGATTGACACGGTGCAGGAGATTACGGGCAGAAAGACTATTAGAGGTGCGAGCTTGAAGTTGTTAGGTGGTTCGACTTCTAATGCCGCTAATCGTCATTCGGCAGGAGTGCTTGCTTTCCAAGAGCACGCCTATGATGACCAATTCGGTATATGGGGTTATTTCGGTGGAACGGGTGCGTCGCAAAAACTATTCATCGGTGGTTCGGGAGCGGGGACATCTTTGGCCAACGACCAAAACGGCACGACACTGACACCTTATCTCACTATTGAGCATACCACAGGCAACCTCACCGTACTCGGCAAGATTATCAAGTCCGGCGGCACTGATGTGCAGCTGCTAAGGGCTGATGGAGGAGTGGCAACGTTCAACTGGGCCGGACGGAGCGGACAGCCGACATGGTTGTGGGGAGGAAACACTTGGCAAACATACTATGTCTACAATCCATCAAACTTTAATGTCAACTCAGCGGCATATCTGCGTGACCGAACAAATGGCATAGCTACCTATCTAAATTATGGTGCAGCAGGAATCACCACCACTGCTTGGCTTGCTGCATGGCACGACTATGAGCTTCGTACAATATCACCGGCGAATGTTCTGACCACAATCAACGCTCTTTCGCGTAATGGCGGCTCGATGACCAACACCAACGTAGTGACCAACCTTAATGCGGACTTGCTCGACGGGCTGCACCTTGATTCTGTACGTGGCTATAGGGTCGAACATCCTGCAATCAACTCCTCTTTGGCTGTCGGAAATGTGCCTTTCAACGCTTTAGGGATGCAGCACGGTACGCCGATATATAACGATCCTGAGTTTGCAAGCGGCAATAATGCCGTTGCCGTTTACAACAACGCCGCCAATGGGAATGTGACAATAACCCGCATAGCCGACAATCAGGCATCGGCCAACTCTTCGGGTTATATCTTGCAGATTAAAGTCACGGGTCTAGCTGAACCTTGGACCGGGGGTTTTGTGCAATCGATACAATCACGTGCAAATGCTGTGTTTATGCAAATATTCCGAGCAAAAATTCCTGTAGGCTATAATGTCGTTGCCAACTCAAATCAGATGGGTGCCAACTATTCGGATGTATGGATAACAAGCACAGCAGGCACTGGCAAATGGGAATGGTATGCGAGAGTAGTCTATTGCGGAGCAAGCGGCTCTTTCAGTCGTGGAGGTTACGTGTCGCTTAAAGGAGCAAATGCGACTGCAGCAAATCCGCTATATTGGTACTTGTCGCACTGTCAGGCTTGGGATCTCTCTAAGAACAATTACGGAACCCTCCGCGCAAAATTTGCCGATGCACTCTCCGCTTCTCGCTCAATTTGGGGACAGAACTTCGACGGCACGGCTAACGTGTCTGGCAATATGACGGGCGTTGGCACGATAACCTCAACCTACTACTCGCTGCATAACATTTCAAACAATCCTTACCTGAAATTTAATGTAGATGGAAAAAACACCTATGTTCAAGCGTTATCGACCGGCATTAGCGTAGGCCCGACTTATATAGCTCTGTTCGTTACCAACGACAGCAAGGTCGGCATCGGCACGGCCTCGCCGTCCGAGAAGCTGTCCGTCGCCGGTTGGGTCGGAACGATTGGCAATACAGGGTGGTACAACATCACTCACGGCGGCGGTTGGTACATGTCAGACGCTACATGGGTTCGCACCTACAACAACAAGGGCATTTATTCAGGAACAGGCGAGATACGCAACAATAGCTACTTCAACCGCACGGCCTATGAAGGCTCATCGTGGAATAACGGCTACGGTGCGTACAATGTGAGCATATTTAGTAACCTCTCGCAGACACCGCTCATGGTCGCGTATAGAAACGGCTATGCCGTAGATGTGACTGGTGCCAACCGCCTCTTTGCCCTTGAACTGCTAAACTCCGGTGCCGAGATGCACTTCGCGTTCGGCGGCTCGACAAAGTTCTCGATGACGAACACGGGCAAGTTTTTTGCTGACGGTGGCATTTGGACTAACGGCTACATGTCGTTCAGAGGTCAAAACACAAGCTCAGATGCCCGACAAAAACGAATACTCCGCGACATCCACGTGCCGCTTACGACCATCGCCAAGGCACCCAACATTGTGTTTTCGTGGCTTGATAACGGAAAGCTCGACATGGGGTCGATAGCTCAATATTGGCAGAAATATCTACCCTTATCTGTTTATGTCCGCCCAAACGGCTACCTCGGCATGGACTACTCAAAGGTCGCACTCGCCTGTGTCATATCGATGGCCTCCGAGATTCTTGGCGTTAAGGGCGATGTGTCTATGCTAAAGCGCGAGCTACGCCAGCTCAAACATGAGAATCAACAGCTAAAACAACAAATAGATAGAATGGAAAGGAGGATTGCATAATGGGACACAGCAATGGAAAAATCTTCGCGCCGGTAAGTCTTGAAGCGGACATATTCACGGTGTTGAACATCCCCGTTAACGGAGCGACCTCCGCGCAGGATGCTTTCATCTCCGATAACATCAATTACGCTTCCAGGATAAAGCCTATACGCGGCTATGGCTTTGAGGCACTCACGACGGCGCAATTCGCCGGAACGGCCGCCGACAACAACCAAGGCATCTTTTACGGCCTAAAGGTCGGTGATGTTTTCGGCTCTATAAAAAATCTACATAACTGCACCTTTGAGTATCAAAAAGTGCGACCCGGCATCGATTGGCTGCGAGGCACTGACTTCGACGGCTATGACCACAATGCCGTGATGAACCCACAAGGCACATTGCCCGACATCGCCTACTACGACAAGGTGGGTGCCAATGCCTTGTCAATCGACATCAACTACTCGACATCCAACACTACTGGCGTCGACATCAACGACATCATAGCAGTGGGCAATGCCTCGGTGACCGCTACGCTCGGCCAATCCTATCCCTGCATATTGGTCAGCGACATACAGCGCACTAAGAATTGGGCGAGAGCATTGAAGCGCGTAAGCGGCAACGACTACGCACAGATGCAGGTGTCGGGTGCATGGCAGCGTGGATGGTACGCCGAGATAAACGACTACACCCATTCGGGCGACCAATCCCCCGAATCATTCTTCAAGAGCGAGTTGACGCGACTTGTGACCGTCTTTTTTATAAATGAGATAAACTCTCAGGCTCTCGGCATCGACCTCCGAAAGTGGGTGGATGTGACATCGCTCGTCGTGGGCTTGCAAGGCTTCGCCTGCCCCGGTGCATCGGCCAAGCAGATACCGTTTAAGCGCAGCGCCTCCAAGGGCATCATGCTCAACTTCCTAATGCTTTCGGGCAACAAGGGCACTGTGTCGTGGAAGTGGGTCGACCCCGACGCAACCGTCACCTACAAATACACAATAACCATTTTCAACCCCAACGGCTCGATATTGACCTCTGCCTCGGGAACCCGCAAGTGGAACGGCCAAGCGCTGACACAGCTCACAAGCACTTTTAACCAGTCCATCACCCTGCCCATCGTAGGCTCGCTGCCATCGGGCAACTACCGCTACCGATGGTCGGTGGTCAACAACGCCATCCCGACGCAGCTATACAACCAAGGGGAAGGAACATATACAGTATCGTAACTCAAAAACATTATACTAACTTTTTAAAATTTCACAAGATGAACGACAACAGCAACAATGTGACAGTGACTATCGAAAGTCTGAACATCAGGTACAATAACCATCGTGACGAAAATCGCCAGTATGACATCGCCGCATCATTTAGCGTGCGCGGCACCAACATCGACAGCATTAACAACGGTGTAGTAAGTGCAAAGGGCAATGAAATGGCCCGTGTGGCGGAATTTGATACGATCAGCGCGCCCCTCCACACAAGTATTTTCGATCTAACAGTCGACGACATCGCGGTGTATCAAGCTATCAAGGCTTTTAACGACAGCGCAAAGGCTGCGATTAGGAGCCAACTCCAGGTCATCAATGGCAATCAGTCTGACAACGCTTAATTTTTAACTTTATCTTTTTAGATTATGGCAAAGAAAATAACCTACGACAAGGCATTTTACCGCTCATTGCTCCTAAAGTCAGTACCGTTCAAGCAAGGTGACCGCACCCTTGACGACGCTGCGGCAACAGCCGTGCTGCTTCTATCGGCAAAGTACACCAAAATTACGGAGAGCTTCAATGCGCTCATTTCCGATGCGGTTAAAGCCTTAAAGGAAAAGGACGAGAAATACAAGGACTTCGACAAGAAGGCTCAGGAATTTGCCGAGATGGAACGAATCGAGGCGCAGATTGCCGAGCATGATAATTGGCAGGAGGGTCAAAAGGACGCTGACGGTAATGAAATCCCGCGTCCGGCAATGCCATCCGACGAGCAAGTAAAACGAGCCGAAGAGCTACGTAATCGCGACGATCGTGAAGCATTCTATGCCGCATACGCCGATTTGAAGCAAGCCGAGATTGACCTACGCATGAAGCACGCTGCCGATGAAGTTGACGAGCCTTCGGGATTGACATCGACCGAGCTGCAAGGCATCCTCCGATGTGTTGGCACCGAGGGAACAATCACCCTCGCCGTCGCCCATCCAATAACGGGCAAACACGAGTGGTCGCGCCGAGAGTGCCTCGAACTCCTTGCCGCCAACTTTTGCTGATTTTAAACGGCATTTAAATACTGTTTAAATTGTATTGAATTATTCTTGCCGGGGGTACAATAAAAGCCCCCGGCCCGTTAGTAGTATCTCACCACGTACTAACGCATAGCGCCACAGACGCAAGACCGGGGGCATAAGCCTTCTGTCGCATCTGTGGCGCTATTTTCGTACGTAGTGAGATGCTGTAAAATTACAAATAATTACGTAAATATGAAGATATATGAGGTATTAAATTTTCATCGCGAGTTGTTAAAACGGTTATATGACTCTGGGGTTAGGCTTGAGGATGCGTGTTATGTCGACATGTATGCTGATTATTCTCGTATGCATGCCGATGGCGAGAAGGTTTCTTACATTGTGGCGGTGCTTTCAGAGAAGTATGCTATAAGTGAGCGCAAAGTATATTCGTTGATCAAGCGTTTTCAATGCGACTGCGTAAGCAGTGCAGTGTAGATGCGTCATCGTGGAATTGAAATGGCCGTAGGTGTAGTATATTTGCGCCATAACTCACAATTTATAAGGCATAAATAAGTACCATCGCACATTGAATAAAATTCTCACGACCGGCAAGCGCCAGAACAACAGGAAGGGAAGCATAATTTATTTGCTAAATCAGAGCCTTGAACTTTCACCGGCAGATCTCCTTGACATATTTGAAACCCACGGCATAGCGCGTAAGAGGCTTAAAGTAGAGCTGTCGCTCTTCATGGAGGGCGAGTGTTCGGTGAGGCGATATCGGGAGGCGGGTATAGATTGGTGGGACTATTGTGGACAGACGCTTATCAATAGCTATCCTACATATTTTGAAAAATTACCTCCTCTTGTAGCGAAAATTAATAGAGAGAAGCGAAACAGTAAAAATTATGTGCTGTTCCTCGGATCAACGGATACCGAGAGCAACCAGGCTCCGTGCCTCAGTTTGGTGCAGTTCCAAATAGATGACGGGCAATTGGTTTTGACGGCATATCAGCGCAGTTCCGACGCCAATCTTGGTCTTCCGGCCGACATATACCAATTATACCTAATGTCGCGCCAAATTGACCTGCCTCTGAAGTCTATAACTCTTAATTTGGGCAATGTGCATATCTATGAAGGTAATGAAGAACGCACGCGCCGGTTGCTTGCGGGGGAAGATGGTGTTAAGTTTGACCTGAACGTGTGACGAATAGCGTTATAATACCGTTCCAGCGCAGCGGATTTGCAGTAGTGTGACTGCGGATCTGCTGCTTTGTAGTCCTGATTATTGCGACCTTTGCAACCACAAAAATAAAATGATATGAGAAAAGAATATTTGTCGGCACCATTGCCGTTTGTGGGGCAAAAGCGTATGTTTGTCCGGGAGTATAAGAAGATATTGAGTGTGATCCGGGATGCTAATGTGTTTGTGGATCTTTTTGGTGGCTCTGGTCTGTTGTCTCATATAACCAAACGGCAACGCCCGGACGCTAACGTGATATATAATGATTTTGACAATTACCGACGCCGGATTGAGAACATCGGCCGCACGAATGTCATGCTTGACCGTTTGCGTGACATTCTGGTTGATGTGCCGAGATTGAAAATCGTGCCTAATCAAATAAAAGAGCGCATCCTTGATATGATGGCTGAGGAGGCGCAGACCGGCTTTGTGGACTACATTACGCTGTCAACATCGCTGTTGTTCTCGATGAAGTATGCCACGACATTGGACGAGATGCGCAAGCACACCATGTATAACCGCATCAAGCATTCCGGTTATGATGCGGAAGGGTATCTTGATGGTTTGGAGATTGAGAGTTGTGATTACAGGCAATTGTTCGATAGATACAAAGATAGGGATGATGTTGTTTTCCTCGTGGATCCTCCTTATTTGAGTACGGATGTCAGCACTTATAGCATGTGCTGGAAGTTATCTGATTACCTCGATGTGCTCAAGGTTCTTATCGGTCACAGATATGTTTATTTTACCTCCAACAAGTCTTCTATCGTTGAGTTATGCGATTGGCTCGGAAAGAATAAGGAAATCGGCAATCCATTTGTTGGGGCCAAAAGAAAGGAATTCAACGCCTCGATGAATTATAACTCGCATTATACAGACATAATGCTATACAATGTTGTGTGATTCGCAAATGGTATATGTGTAAACGTTTATTATTTTTTAACACAAATATATATCATATATGATATAATTATACTATCTTTGTATCATCAAAATAATCATAGACGAGGGGGCAACTCGATAAATACTGCAATTAATATATGGCAAAGCAAAATTATGACAGATACGGCAATTTGGTTGGAGATGGCTCATGGCATCATGATTATCATGTCGTAGACTTTAGCGACATGCCCGAAATCGATGTGCGTGTCAGTAAATCAAACACCTCGGAATCAGTATATGTGCGCTATCTCCATTGCCCTACTATGAAGTCAATTACTTGCCGATTTTCTACCCATATAAGCAATGCAGTGCTCTACGATGTGGAGCTTAATGGCTATACGGCAACTCGCGATGAGATACTTTATAAACTTGGTTTGAAAAAGTGCAAATGGGTGGCAAACACAAAGATACACATACCGGCACGCCAAGTAGGCAAGGCTAAGCTTGCCGATTATGAAATTGCAGAGTTGACGCTTGATGAGATGTATGCCCTCGGCGAGGGTGCCGACATAAGTATGTACACAAATAAAGTTGCCAAGGGATCTAATTGGTTGATTCTTGGGACTTACATAGGCCGAAGGGAAACAATTTATGGGCATTATGAATATTACGATTGATGACAATGGATAGATTTGTGCTTCAAAAATCGACTGAATGCCCTGATAAATGGGTGTTCACCGACGCTGTAAATGGCATTGTGCTGACATTTACCGAAGGCGATTTCAACGATTCTCAAAAAATCACAATGCTACATGGCGATGTTACTCACGACCCCCTAACGCTCGCTCGCATTGTTGGAGAGGGTGCTGATTGGATGAGAGAGCATCACTCTGAGATATTGTTTTCCTCACCGGCTAAAATAAAGCAAGCGGCACGCGCAATCGTGGGGGAGACTCTAAGAGAGCTACGCGAGTCGGCGGGAGTCAGCCAATGGGCGCTCGCCAAGATGACGGGATTGACACAAGGTAATATCGCGCGCGTTGAGGCCGGCAAATACAATGTCACACTTGACACTCTCGCGCTCATCGCCAACGCATTGGATTGCAACATCAACTTTTGCATAGACGACCCCGACTCGTTGCCCAATGGAGAGTTGTAGCTTGTTGTAACAACAACTTTTGGCGGCATACTTGCTGGGCGATGGCTTAAAAAGCTGAAAGCTTATGCTTCAGCTTTTTTTTTGTTATTTATTGATGTGCGCGGTTGACCTCGGTGACATTTCGTTTTTCCTAAATCGCATTTCGTTATGCGAATAGACAACATTTCGTTTTTCCGATTATA
>ERZ777305.1160-NODE-1160-length-34236-cov-10.660279_pt1 | contig 34236 bp, 32 predicted proteins | sample MGYA00374965_ERZ777305 | MGnify/ENA primary metagenome ERZ777305 (study PRJEB29328, sample SAMD00013331) | mouse gut metagenome | study: EMG produced TPA metagenomics assembly of the Metagenome analysis of fecal microbiota from mouse which was promoted... | reverse complement strand
GAGAATGAATAATTCCTAGCTCAAAGTTTTGCACTTCGATTTGGAATCTTCAGCTTGATTCGGCGGTATATCTTAATGGCTAAAACGGCATAGTCGATAAAGCTCAGGGTGCCGAACAGCATGCGTGCGTTGCGCATCGAAATGAGCTTATTCTCGTTTTTGATGCTGCGGGCAGTATCGGCGAGCCGTGTTTTCTGAGCTTCGATACGTGCCTGTGTCCGCACACGCTGATATACCAGCTGGTCGAAGTCGTAGCCTCTCCAATTATCGTTTTTGGCGGATTTGTTCATTTTTCAGGCTTGGGTGCTAACAGCCGCGACAGATAGCGGCATATCGGGTTGAGAATAAGTTGACGCTTGAAAATAATTATCACCAGTACCAGCACTATGTAGAAACATGCCACCCACAGATATGCGAAGTGCTCGGCAATGGTGGTGGCCAGCAGGTGGCCAATGCCAATGGTGATGAAAAACAGCGCCATAGAGCCGAATATAATCAGCAGTGCGCCGTACACGATTGCGGTGCCGAGCAGGGTGAGTTTCTCGGTAGTGGTGAGGCGCGCGCTTTCGAGGTGCAGTAAGGTGAATCTGCGCAGGGTAGCGTAGATGCGTTTAAGTGATTCGTTTGTGGTTCTGTCGCTCATAATGCTTGGTGATGAATTAAAAGGGGGCCGCGGATTCGCCGCCATGGCAATTCCGCGGCCCTTCCCGGTTGTAATCTATTGTTTGCCTTCTTCGATTTCGGTGGCAATCATTTCAACGAAATCGTCGAGCTTAGTCGAGGGCAGGATGCCCTTTTTACGAAGGAGGGTCTTAATTCTGAAGCGAAGGTCTTCACCGCTTTCAGGAGTAAGCAGGGCTGCGATGGCTGCGCCGGCCACAGCTCCGCCCAGAAATGTCAGCAGGCCTTTCATCTGGTAGCTTCTTTGATGTCGGCCTCAAGCTGGTCGGCGAGTTGTTCGATTTTGCTCTTTTTCAGACTCGGACAACGCTCCTTGATGAAGTCGGTGATGTCTTCGCGGGTTTTGCTGCCCGACTGGGGTGCGAGAAGAAGAGCGGCTGCTGCGCCGACGAGTGCGCCTCCGAGGGCTGCGGCTACTAAATTGAGAGTTTTCATACTGTGTTTGTATTTTATAGTTAGTGATGTGGCGATTAACGCTGTTGAAGTTATAACAACACAGTAATGAAATGGTTCGGCTATTATTGCATTTTTTTATTATAACACAGGGCCGCATGTTGTGCGGCCCTGTGTCATGTTGAGTCTTGGCAGTCAGTTGTTTCAGTCGTTGAGCGGCACTGCGTAGTATGCCTGCTGTCCGTCGGGATATACGCCCGATATGAACATGACCTTGTCGCGCGAGTCGCTCTGGCGTATGGCCTTGTAGAGCTTGGTTACAGTATCGGCCTTGTCGATTCGCTGTCCGTTGATCATTAGTATGATAAAGTTTTTCTTCATGCCGGCTTCGGCGAAGCGACCGTCGGGGTCGACCGATTTCACGGTCACGCCGTGGCTGAGTCCGAGGCTCTTGAGCATTGTTTCGTCAGCATCGGCCATTTCGGCTCCAAGCGACTCGGGCGAGTCGGGACGAGTCACGGCTGTGTTTCCGTGATTATTGCGCAAAGTTACGGTAGAAACATTGCGCTTGCCGTCGCGTATGTAGGTCACTGTCACTTTGCTGCCGGGGCTGAATTTAGTTATGGCTTCCTGTAGCTGAGCGGTAGAGAGGGTGGGGTAGTTGTCGAGGGCAATAATGATGTCGCCTTTCTGCAGCTTGGCTTCTGCAGCAGCCGAGCGATCCTGAACTTCGGCCACATAGATGCCGGAGTTGGTGCCCTGGATTTCCTTTTCCTTCACCAGCTCGGGTGTGAGTTCCATGAACGATATTCCCAGATATGCGCGCTGTACGGCACCGAACTGCTTGAGGTCGGAAACCACCTTCTGTACTATTGAGGTGGGAATGGCAAAGGAGCAGCCGGCATAGTTGCCGGTCGAGGAGTATATGGCAGCGTTTATGCCCACCAGTTCGCCGTTGAGGTTCACCAGAGCGCCGCCCGAGTTGCCCGAGTTGACTGCGGCATCGGTCTGGATATACGATTCGATGCCGCGGGCACCCTGTCCGAACTGAGCCGATATGTTGCGAGCCTTGGCGCTTACGATGCCGGCGGTTACAGTGCTGGTGAATCCGAATGGGTTGCCCACGGCGAGTACCCATTCGCCTACAAGCAGGTTCTCGCTGTCGCCGAACGGAATCACGTGGAGGTCGTCGGGAGCATCTATTTTAATCAGAGCCAGGTCGGTGACCTCGTCGGTGCCTATAACTTCGGCGGAGTAGTTGCGGTTGTCGTTCAGAGTTACTTCGAGGCGCTCGGCGTCGGCAATCACGTGGTTGTTGGTTACTATATATCCGTCGCCGCTTATGATTACACCCGAGCCGAGTCCAATCTGCCGCTGTTCGGCCTTGGGCTGCTCCTGCTGCCGCTGCTGGCGGCCACCGCGGGGCGAGCCGAAGAAGAATTCAAAGAAAGGGTCGTCGACAAAGGGGTCGTAACCGCCGCGGTTTCCATAGCTCTGGCGTGGGGTAGCATAGCTTTTCACGCTCACTACACCGTTGACGGTTTCGGCCGCGGTGTTGGTAAAATCGTCCTGATATATCACGCGCCCGGTAGTATGATGGCGTTCGCGCTTCTCATTGTTGTTGCTGCCGCTGTTATCCTGGGCTGCCATAGAGCATGCCGACAGCAGCATTGCTGAGGAGATGATTACTGACAGAATTTTCATAGTGTATGAAACTTATTAGAGGATTGAATTTATAAATTTACTGCAAATATATAGTATAGAAGCGAATTACGGACGAATCAGGTAGTAACTTTAGTAAAAATTGGCATGAAATAAGTGTATTGTTAACGCTCAATGGCATAATGTTAAATGTTAAACGGAGAATGTTAAATTAACAAACGGGCTCTAAAACCGTTAAAAATTTGCTCTAAAGACCAAGAGTTTGTACCTTTGTAATATGAAGCATCGTGGAATACATATTATAATATATATGGCGGCAATGCTGCTGTTGCTTGCATCGTGCGGCAGCAGTCGCAAGACGACCGTCGTGCGGCCCACGGACAACGACATAGTACTGTCCGAGCGCAATAAACCCAAGCGCCACAACGGCGAGCCCGTATTCGATGTCGACAGCCGTCTGGCGGAAAAGATTGTGAAAACGGCCCGCAAATGGCTCGGCACCCCCTACCGCTACGGAGGCAAAGACCGCAAGGGTACCGACTGCAGCGGCATGACCATGAGCGTGTTCGGCGAAGCTGCCGCAGTGGCGTTGCCACGTAATTCCGCCGCCCAGTACGAATATTGTGTAAGCATAGGCCACGAAGATTTGCAGCCCGGCGACCTGGTTTTCTTCTGCGGTAAAAGAGGCGGACCGGTCAATCATGTCGGACTTTATATAGGGGAGCGGCGCATGATTCATGCATCATCATCGCGCGGAGTAATCGAAAGTAGCCTCGACGAACGCTATTGGCTCACACACTATTACGGGTCGGGGCGTGTCAATGCCGTAACCTATGCAATGACCGGGGGCAAATCGTCGCGTAAATCAAGCAAGAAGGCCGCAGCTCATGAAGTGCCGGCCCGAGTGGACCCACAGCCGGCGGACTATGACATAGCCGAGGACAAGCCGGAGCTGAATCAGGCTGTAGAACCCATACCGGCTGTTGTCGAAGCACAGGTTGTACCTGAGCAGCAGGAGCAGCCTGAGCAGCCGGAAAAACCGCAGTCCCTTTCGGATTCAGATGAATCGCCCACCGCCGACGAAATCAGCAATGAGGTTAAAGCCGCCTTTGGCTCTAAATAACTTGGAGCCGTGAAACGTACTGCGCTGATACTTGTGTTGCTTTTCCTGGGGACAGCCCTGCTTCGGGCCGACGGTATGCGCTATATACGTGGCGTGGTGCGCGATTCGGTGAGCGATGAGCCCCTGAACCATGCGTCGGTGACTATCGACAAAAGCAGCACCGGTGCTATCACCGACAATGACGGCATTTTCGAAATGTCAATTCCCTCCAAGGCAAAGTTTCTGACTGTCAGTTGTCTGGGTTATGAGAAAAAGACGGTGGCTGTAAACAGAAGTACGCTAAATCTTTATGCGGTATACCTCTCGCCAAAGTCCGAAGTGCTCGGCGAGGTAAAAGTGGAGCGGGCAGCTTACAGCAAAAAAAATAATCCGGCGGTCGACTTCGTCAGGCGGCTCAGAGAGCGCGGACATCTCACCGATCCTCGTCGTAAGCCATATTATAATTATCGTAAATATCAGCGTATTACGATAGCTCTTAATGAGTTCGATTCGGTAAAGTACGCGCCGTTGCTGCGTAAGTTTCCGTTTCTGATTCAGAATGTGGATACATCGGAGGTTTCGGGCAAGCCCATTCTGAATCTGTCGGTAAAAGAGAGTCTGAGCGATGTGCATTACCGCCGCCATCCGGAAGCCGAACGAGAGGTGCCGATAGGCTTCCGCAGCGAGGGTATCGACGAGATAACCGATGCCAAGTCGATGCAGGTTTTTCTCGAAGATGCTCTGCGCGAAATCGATCTTTACGACAACGATGTGAACATACTGAAGAACCGCTTTGTGAGTCCGCTGAGCAAAATAGGCCCTGATTTCTATCGCTATTATCTTACGGATACGGTTGCAATCGACGGTCAAGACTGTATTACACTGGCGTTTTATCCGCGCAATAAGTCCATGTTCGGCTTCAACGGACATGTGTACGTGCCGGTGGGCGACAGCACCATGTTCATACGCAAGGTCGACATGACGGTTCCCTCCGATATCAATCTGAATTTTGTGGAAAAACTTTATATCAGTCAGAAATTCCGCCGCGGAGCTGACGGCAGCCGCCTGATAGAGTCGGACGACATGACCATGGAACTGCGTGCAGTTCCGGGAACCCCCGTTGTGTATGTGCGGCGCCGTCTGGCCTACGCCGACCATGATTTCGCCGCCGTCGACGATAGTCTGTATCGTCATGCCGTGACCGCCGACAGTCGCACTCTTAGGCGCGACAGCCTCTTCTGGGAGCAGGCACGCCTCACAGCCATGCCGCAGGCCGAAAACGGAGTAGGGCAGCTTATGCAGCGCCTGCGCAAGGTGCCGGTGTACTATTGGGGCGAGAAATTTCTCAAAATAATGGTGTCGGGCTACGTAAACACCGGCAGGGACAGCAAGTTCGACTACGGCCCCGTAAACACATCGGTAAGTTACAATACCGCCGAAGGAGTGCGTCTGAGGGCCGGTGGCATGACTACAGCCAATCTAAGCCGACGCTGGTTCGGACGCGGATATGTGGCCTACGGCTTCCGCGACCACAAGTGGAAGTACTGTGCCGAGGCAGAGTACTCTTTCCGCGACAAGGAATATCATTCGCGTGAGTTTCCGGTGCAGTCGTTGCGCCTTACACATCGGTATGACCTCGACCAGATAGGCCAGCACTATCTTTATACCAATGCCGACAATATGTTTTTGTCGCTCAAGCGCATGAGCGATACCCGTGTGACATATCACCGTGTGACATCGTTCGACTGGACCTGCGAGCTGGCCAACAATTTCAGTTTTGTTCTCGGTCTTAAGCACGAACGTCAGGAGGCCACGCGCTGGCTGCCTTTTGTCGACGGCTACGGCAACCGATTAGGGCACTACAACGAAAGCAGTGTCAGCCTGCAGTTGCGTTACGCGCCAGGCGAAAAATTTTATCAGACCAAGACACACCGCATACCTGTAAATCTCGACGCGCCGGTATTTCAGCTTACCCATACATTGGCATTCAAAGGCTTTGCCGGAAGCCGTTTCGACATAAACAAAACCGAACTGAGTGTCGGCAAGCGGTTCTGGCTTTCAGCCTTCGGCTATATCGATGCTATAATCAGCGGCGGACATGTATGGAGTAGGTCGCCCTATCTCAACCTGCTTATACCCAATGCAAACTTGTCGTATACTATCCAGCCCGAGAGTTTCGCCCTGATGAATCCGATGGAATTTATCAACGACAGTTATGCGCAGTGGGACCTCACATATTGGGCCAACGGACTCCTGTTCAATCAGATACCATTTGTTAAGAAAGCCAAATTGCGCGAGGTGGTAAGTTTCCGCGGGCTTTATGGCCATCTGAGCCGCCGCAACGATCCGCAGTGCAATCCGGAGCTTTTCCGCTTCCCCTCCGATGCCGACACCCGCCCCATGAATCAGGGGCCATATATGGAAATATCAGTTGGTATCGACAATATACTCCGCTGTCTGCGCTTGGACTATGTATGGCGTCTGACTTATCGGCGCACCGATTACCCGGTCGACCACAGCGGCCTGCGCCTGGCCTTGCACTTCACATTCTGAACAAAGGGCAATTTTGATGATATTCTTCGGCGTCGGCATTGTTGTCGGCGTCGGCAGCTCCTGCCTTGGGCTTGGCTTGGCGAACGTGATTTTAATTTTGCTTTGTCAAATTTAATTTGTATCTTTGTGTGTTTAAAGCGCTCTTTTCGAAAGGAAAGGGTGCGGTCTATGTTTATAACAATCGAAAATACAGATGCTTAAAAGGTTTTTTATAGCCGTTTGCGGTACTATTACAGGCTTGTGGATTTCGGGTATTGTTCTTGTGCTGGCGCTGCTGACGGTGGCCGGCGCTCAATTCTCCGTCAAGACGTCGTCTGTCAACGATAACTCAATTCTTTATCTCGACCTCAGCGGCGAGGTGATTGAACACAACCGTAATACCGATGTGCTGACCATGTTGCAGGAAGGCACGGAACAGGAGCCGGTGCTTATCGACATGCTGAGTTCGGTGCGCCGAGCTGCGAACGACTCGAAAATCAAGGCGATATACATCAACGCCGGCGGCGCCGCTATCGGCGTGGCCCAAATCGAAGAACTTCTGGCCGAACTGCGAGAATTCAAAAAGTGCGGTAAAAAGATTTATGCATATGCCGACAGCTACAGCCAGAGCGATTATCTGCTGGCTTCGGTAGCCGATAATGTGTATCTCAATCCGGTGGGTATACTCGATGTACATGGCGTTGGCACGACTTATCCGTTCTTTACCGGTCTGCTCGATAAACTGGGCATAAAAGTCCAGGTTATCAAGGTGGGCAGCTTCAAGAGCGCCGTAGAGCCTTACATACTCAAGGAAATGAGCGATTCGGCACGTCTGCAGACTCGCCAGTTTGTAGATACCATCTGGAACTTCTACTCCGGTGCTGTGGCTCAGAACCGCAGCGTTAAAGCCGGTGTGGTGAACGAGTGGGCCGATAGCCTGATTATGACCTGGAAAGCTGAAAAAGTCCTTGCCTCCAAGGCTGTAACCGCTTTGAAATACCGCCGGGATGTAGAAGCCGAACTGCGTTCTATCTGCGGCAAGACTGCCGATGAAGACCTTCCGCTGATTACACCTGCTGAATATATGGCCTTCTATGTCAATGAATATGCCGGAGCCGATGCCGACCATGTGGCGGTACTCTTTGCCGAAGGCGATATCGTAGACAGCGGCAAGGGTGGTATCGTAGGCGAAACCATGGTGCCCGAGATTCTGCGTCTGGCCGACGACAATCATGTAAAAGGCTTGGTGATGCGCGTGAATTCTGGCGGTGGCAGCGCTTTCGCATCCGAGCAGATATGGGAGGCTATCGAGTATTTCAAATCAAAAAACAAGCCGGTATATGTGTCGATGGGCGATTACGCCGCGTCGGGCGGTTATTATATAAGCTGTGGCGCCAACCGTATATATGCCGACCGGACCACACTGACAGGTTCAATCGGTGTGTTCGGCATTATACCCGATTTTAGCGGACTCGTTACCGACAAACTCGGTGTGAACTTCTCGAGTGTAGGTTCAGGCCCTAACGCCGGATTTATGTCGGTTATGAAGGCGCTTACTCCCGAGCAACGCAATGCAATGCAGAATTTTGTCGAGAACACTTATTCGGTGTTTGTCGGACGTGTGTCGGAAGGCCGCGGTATTGACGAGGCAGAAGTGCGTCGTATAGCCGAGGGCCGTGTATGGGTCGGCAGCAAAGCTGTGGAGCTGAAACTGGTTGATGAAATCGGCGGTCTGCAGCAGACACTTGCCGCGATGCTCAAGGAGTGTCGCCTCGACCGTTACGAATATCGTCTTTATCCTCAGGTCGAGGAGGACTTCTGGCAGAAGCTCGTACGTCAGAGCGGTAATCTGGAGGCACTTCAGCAGGGTTCGTTGCGCTTTGATGCAGAGAGTCTGCGGGCCATTATGCTCGTCGACCGTCTGAAAAACCAGAATCCCGTACAGGCCCGGATGCCTGAAGTGGAAGTAAACCTGTAACAACGCATAGAAAAAGCCCTGCGCTGAAATAGAATGAAATTACGAAGAGTATACGCTAACTTTGTGCTGCTGCCCGCATCGAAAATATACGGGCTGGTAACCTGGATGCGCAATAAACTCTTCGACTGGAATATTCTCAAACAGCATACATTCGGTGTTCCGGTGGTAGTGGTGGGCAATCTGGTGGCCGGCGGCAGCGGCAAGACCCCTCATACAGAGTATCTGGTCGACGGCCTTCGTCACAGCTATCACCTCGCGGTGCTGTCGCGCGGCTATAAACGCAGTACTAAAGGGTTTGTAATGGCAAGTGCACACTCCACTCCGCGAGATATAGGCGACGAACCATACCAGATGTATCATAAATTCGGAGGGCAGGTGCCGGTGTTTGTGTGCGAAGACAGGGTGCGCGGCATCAACGAATTGCTTAAGGTAGATTCCGATGTTGACCTGGTGATACTTGACGATGCCTTCCAGCACCGCTATGTAAAGCCTACCGTGTCGGTGCTTATCACTGAGTTCGCCAAGCCTCTGTACTCCGATAAACTCTTGCCCTACGGACGTCTGCGCGAAAGCGTGCGCGGACTGTATCGTGCCGATGTGGTGGTGGTTTCGAAATGTTCCGACGCCATTAAGCCGGTCGACTGCCGCATACTCAAGAACAACCTGAACCTGTACCCGCCGCCTTCGCAATATTTGTTCTTCTCGCGTTACAACTACTGTACGCTGAAACCACTCTTCCCGGCCGAAGTCACCGGAATACCACATCTGGAGTGGCTTGAGCCCGATGACGCGGTGCTTATACTCAGCGGCATTGGTAATCCCCGGCCGTTTGTTCGCCAGATAAAGAGTTACAGGGCCAAAGTGAAGATAAACGTATATCCCGACCATCATAACTATACCCGCAAGGATATCGACAACATCCGTCGTCGCTACGATTCGCTGCGTGGCAAGCGCCGTCTGATTATAACAACCGAAAAAGACGCTGTGCGCCTGTCGACCAATCCGTATTTCCCGCACGAACTCAAAGCCGTGACATACTATCTGCCAATAGAAGTGGACTTTCTGCGCTTCACTGAAAAAGAAACCTTTGTAGACACCGTGCGCGAACTTTTGCGCCAGCGAAAAGGTTTATAGTATTAATTAAATAACTACCATAAAAATGCTTCAGAAAATCAACGAAACCGCCCAGTGGCTCAAAGAGCACGCAGAAGGCGAGATGCCTGCAATCGGCATTATACTCGGCACCGGTCTTGGCGCCCTTGTCGACCACATAGAAAACAAACAGTTCATAGCATACAAAGACATACCCAACTTTCCCGTCAGCACTGTCGAGGGCCATAGCGGCAACCTCATATTCGGTACTCTCGGCGGCCGCCGCGTGATGGCCATGCAGGGACGCTTCCACTACTACGAAGGCTATGACATGAAGCAGGTAACCTTTCCGGTGCGCGTCATGAAGGCTCTGGGTGTTGACACCCTCTTTGTAAGCAACGCCGCAGGCGGTATGAACAAAGAATTCAAGGTAGGCGATGTGATGATTATCACCGATCAGATTAACCTCTTCCCCGAAAATCCTCTGCGTGGCAAGAACTACGAAGAGCTCGGCCCGCGCTTCCCGGCCATGACCGAACCCTACGACAAGGCACTCATTGCCATTGCCGACACCATTGCGGCCGAAAAGAACATCCGCGTGATGCACGGCGTGTATGTAGGAACTCCCGGCCCGACATTCGAAACACCTGCCGAATACGAATACTTCCGGGTTATTGGCGGTGATGCCGTAGGCATGAGCACAGTGCCTGAAGTGATTGTGGCACGCCATGCCTCGATGCGTGTGTTCGGTGTGAGCGTAATCACCGACCTCGGCGGCAAGGACATAACCGAAGTGCCCACACACGAAGAAGTGCAGAAGGCCGCCATAAAGGCCCAGCCGGTGGTTGTGGAACTGATGAAGGAGGTTATTCTTAAAGTATAATGGCTGAAATATCCGACCTCGGCGAATTCGGTCTGATTGACCGACTTACAGCCGGACTGAACAATGTTAACACTGCCAGCGAAGTTGCCGTTGGCGACGACGCGGCAGTGCTTTCATATCCCGAAACCAAGGTACTCGTAACCACTGATATGCTGCTGGAGAACGTACACTTCGACCTCACGTACGTGCCCCTGAAACACCTCGGCTACAAGGCTGCGGTGGTTAACTTCAGCGATATATACGCCATGAACGGCACCCCGCGTCAGATTACTGTGGGGCTGGGTGTGAGCAAGCGCTTCACCCTTGAGCATATCGAGGAACTCTATGCCGGCATGCGCCTTGCCTGTGAGATTTACGGCGTGGATATTGTAGGTGGCGATACCTGTGCGTCGCATCAGGGGCTGGTGATTTCCATAACCTGTATCGGCGATGCTCCGGCCGGCAGCGTGGTGCGCCGCAGCGGTGCCAAAGACACCGACCTGATATGTGTGAGCGGCGACCTCGGAGCGGCATATATGGGCCTGCAGCTGCTCGAGCGCGAGAAGGTGGCTTCAGCCGGACGCAAGGACTTCGTGCCCGATTTCGCCGGCAAGGAATACCTGGTCGAACGTCAGCTCAAGCCCGAGGCACGCCGCGACATTGTCCGTGAACTCGCTGCTGCCGGGGTGAAGCCGACTTCAATGATCGACGTCAGCGACGGCCTTTCGTCAGAACTCATTCATATATGCAAAGACAGCAACGTAGGCTGCCGTGTGTACGAAGACCGAATACCCATCGACTACCAGACCGCGGTAATGGCTGAGGAACTGAACATGAATCTTGTCACCGCCGCACTTAACGGCGGCGAGGACTACGAACTGCTCTTCACCGTGCCTTTGACCGACCGCGACAAAGTAGAAAAAATCGAAGGCGTAAAAATAATAGGCTATATCACCAAACCCGAGCTTGGCCGGGTGCTTGTTACACGCGACGGCGAGGGTGAAATACCGCTGAGCGCGCAAGGCTGGAACCCCCTGAAAGGCTGATAGCGCCGCTATTAGCTTGTAAATGCCCGTGGCTGAACATCGGCTGCGGGCATTTTGCAAAGTAAACTATAGCCTCAGGAATCCGCTTTTACCAATTTATTTTTGCCGCTGTCATAAATTTTTGCTAAATTTGCAGTGCAAAAACAACAAGATAGAACATTATATATGGTCAACCGCATTCTTATAAGAGTGAAAGTAGTGCAGATGCTTTATGCTTATCTGCTAACCCGCAGTGAATTCAGAATCGATTCAGCGCCCGAGGCGCCCTCGCGCGACAAACGTTTCGCATATTCAGTTTATCTCGACCTGCTGCAGTTGATCATAGAGCTGAGCGGTTGCAATCCCCAGCGCAAAGGCAACAAACAGCCTGTTGTTCTTCCGCCGAAACTGAATTCCAACCGTGTAGGCAAGGCCCTGGCCGATACCGATGCCATAAAGAGTGCCATGCTCCGTGGCGCAGGCTCATACGAGGCTGTGCGTGAATGTGTACCGGCCCTTGCAGGTATTATAGAGGAATCGGCAGTGTATACCGACTACGCCAAGCGCCGCAAACTCACCCTCGACGACGATGTAAAACTTTGGACATCGATTCTCAGCACCATCATAGCCAAGTCCGAGGCCGTGGAAAAGGCATTTCGCACCAGCGACGATTTCAGCCAGGTGGGCTACGAAGCCGGCATTCGTCAGGCAATCGATACCCTGGAGGCTTACAACGACTCGCGCGCGGCATACCGCAACGCACAGTCCGACCTGCAGCGTTCGCTCGATACCGCCTACAGCCTGTATCACCACCTGTTCGGTCTGATGATTGAGCTTACCAACGCGCAGGCCGACAGAATCGAAACCGCAAAACGCAAGTATCTGGCCACCGATCAGGACCGCAACCCCAATACCCGCTTTATAACGAATGCGCTGGTTGCACGTCTGAAAGAGAACGAAGGCCTGCAGAAGTATCTCAAAGACCATCCGATGCGCTGGGCCGACGAACCGGCCCTGATAAAGAAGCTGCTCGACAATATTCTGGCTTCAGACACTTACAGAGAATATATGGAATCGCCCGAGCGCAGCTACGAAGGCGACTGTAACCTCTGGCGCAACCTGCTCAAAAACGTGATTATAAACAGCGACGACCTTGCCGAAGAACTCGAGAACCGTTCGATTTTCTGGAACGACGACCTTGAAATAATGGCTACATTCGTGCTTAAGACCATAGGCCACTTTGCCAAGAACCCCGACGAGCCTGTCGAGCTGCTGCCCGAATACAAAGACGAAGAAGACGCCTCTTTCGGCGCCGAACTGTTCAGCCTGGCAGTTGAAAACCGCGAACTCTACCGCGAGTATATCGACAAGTTCATCAATTCCGATCAGTGGGATCCCGAGCGTCTGGCATTCATGGATATAGTGATTATGACTTGCGCCATAGCCGAGTTGATGAACTATCCGGCAATTCCAGTGCCGGTGACCATGAACGAGTATGTGGAAATTGCCAACAACTACAGCACTCAGCGCAGCGGTCAGTTTGTCAACGGTATACTCTATGCCGTGGTAACCTACCTGCAGCAGGAAGGTATACTTAAAAAGAACTAATCCCTCCCAACATTAAACGTTTAACACTAAACACAAAAATAAGAATGATTCTCCTACAGTCCCAGCCCAACCCCATGAACTCTATTTTCCTGATTCTGGCCCTTATCGTGATTTTTTATTTCTTTATGATACGTCCTCAACAGAAGCGTCAGAAAGAAATACGCAAATTCCGCGAAAGCCTTGCAGCCGGCAGCAAAATCGTTACCGCCGGTGGCATCCACGGCACCATCAAGGATGTAAAAGAAAACTATTTCATTGTTGAAGTTGCCGACGGCGTACGTCTGCGCATCGACAAGGGTTCGGTTTATCCTTCGGCCGACGCAGCCAACGAGGCTACCCAGAAGTAAGCAAGCATGTGGTGGCGGCATCCGGCCGCCACAATCAACCTGATAGATGACTCTCTCGTCGATACGGCAGAAACTCGAGCGTCTGACATTGCGTGTCCGGACCATGCTCAAAAGTAAGCAAGGCCACAACCTCATGACATTCATGGTGTTTGTGGCCATTGCCGCTGCATTATGGTGTGTGATGACACTAAACGAAGAGTCGACCTACGACCTCCGTGTGCCGGTGCGTCTGACCCATGTGCCCGACTCGGTAACGGTTATTTCCGACATCCCCGACAAAGTGCAGGTTTCGGCCCGCGGTAAAGGTACCCAGTTGCTGCGCTATCTGTTTGGGCATCCCGCTACAGCCGATATCGATTTCCGCCTTTACCGCTCGGCTCGCGGCATGCGCCTGGGCGATGCCGAAATGAAAAGCATAGTGCGTTCGAGTATAGGCGGAGCGAACGCCCAGCTTATCTCGCCCGATTCACTGATAATACTCTATACATCGGCTCCGCCCGTACAGCTGCCTGTGATTCTGAATTGCAACGCTACCGCCGCACCCGGCTGCACTATGGTGGGGCAGCCTACACTCAATATCGACAGTGTGAAAGTGTATTCGGCCCAGCCTCTCAACCGCCGCATTACCGCAGTGACTACCGAGCCGCTGCGTTTCGACAACGTGTCGTCCACCACCTCGCGCCGAGTGCGCCTGTTGCCTCCGGTATCGGGCTCGCGTGTGGTACCCGACAGCGCCACCCTTACCATTGCTGTGGAGCCACTGATTATCAAGAGCCGTCCGGTGGTGATTGAAGGAATAAACGCCCCCTCCGGAAGCCGTTTGATTACCTTCCCGGCCAAAGTAAACGTGGTGTATATGATACCTATGAGCGCATACACCAACTCCGCACCCGAATTCCGTGTCATTGCCGACTATGCCGACCGCGCTCCCGGTGGCAACGGCAGAGTGAAACTGCGCCTGAGAAATGTGCCGTCGGTACTGCAGAATGTGCGTCTTGAGGTCGATTCGGTCGACTATTATATCAGCAACTGACATGATACTTATCAGCGGTGGCATAGGCAGCGGCAAAAGTGTGGTGAGTAGAATTCTGCGCGCCAACGGTTTCGAGGTATACGATTCCGACCTTGAAGCCCGGCGGCTTATGGACAGCAGTCATGAAATCAAGAGCCGCCTCTGTATTGAAATTGCAGCCGATGCCGTGGACCCCCGTGGCAATATCAATCGGACCCGTGTGGCCGAGGTGGTATTTGCCGATGCCTCGAAACTGGCGGCGCTGAACTCCATTGTACACACAGCTGTAAGGGCCGATATACGCCTGCGAATGGCGCGTAATCCGCGCCTGTTTGTGGAAACAGCCATACCGGTATCCTCCGGACTTGTGGACTTTGCCGATGAGGTATGGCAGGTAGAGGCCCCCGAAGACCTGCGCATCCGCCGTGTTATGGCACGCAACAACACTACCGCCGAGGCCGTACGCGCCCGTATCGAGGCCCAGCGGGCCGAGGCCGTGCCGGGAGCTCGAGTGATTCTCAACGACGGTCGCCACCCGTTGCTCGCCTCGGTTTTGGAACTCATTCCTTTATTTTGATTTTTTTTTGCTAAAATTGATATAGGTTATTGATTTTTTTAGAAATTTTGCGGTGCAAGCCGATAGGCTGACAGCCATCATATAGTGGTGTCGCATAATAACCAATTAATCAATTATATGAATTATTTACGCACTGTAATGTTCGGAGCTGTTGCTGCAGCTGCCGCATTAATGCCTCAGAAATCCAATGCTCAGATTTGCCGCGGCGAATGGTCGTTTTCGCCTGTAATCACAGTTACAAACAATGTTTACGGTATGGCTTATGGCCTGCTGCTCAACACCGCCACCCCCTATGCCTGGATGCCCGATGTGGAAACTCGCTTTGCCGCCCCACAGTCGATGGACACCCCTATGGGCAAAGCCAAAATATCGTACTGGGACTGGGAACTGCGCAACCTTGCCATCGGCTACCGTGTGACTTATATGAGCAAGACCACTCCGTTTGGTTTTTCGTTTCGTCTGAACTGGGAAAAGCGCGGTCTGCGTACCACCATGCCCGAAGGTGTAATAGCACCGGTGGGTGCTACCGCCGAAGGCTACGACCCTAACTATATTTATTTCAACCGTCAGACAATCTCGCCCGAGGTGCTGCTGCGCCTGCGCTTCGGCAACTATATTACAGCCACCTACAATCCGATACTCGAAATTGGCGGAAGCTATAATTTCGCCGTTGCCTGCAAGGGTCTGTCGCAGAGTACCGAATCGATAAACGACGGTTTCCGTGGCGTTATAGGCCTGGGTATAGGCAATACCGAAACACACTTTCAGGCAACCCTGCGCTACGAGTACGATTTCTACAACTGGTTCAACGAAGACTGGAGTCCCGACGGTGGCCTGACACATCCGTATCAAGGACTGAAAACCAATCTCGGAGCAGTGATGCTGAATGTACGTTTCGGTTTCTAAATCCGTACAGCCATGCGTATATTTGCCAAACTCGTGGCAGCCATTATGTGTGCGTGCATTGCATGCACCGGTTGCGGCTGCCTTAAATCGGACAAGGCCTCGTGTGTCAGAACCTGCAAAAGCGACTCCGTTATGGTGGCTGCATTGGGCGACAGTGTATCGCGGGTGATTCTCGATGCCCGAAATGTAACGGTAGTAAATACAAGCACCGATATGCCCGACAACGCGCCCAAACGTCTAAGACTTAGCACCAACGCAGTAAAGACTCTGCAGTTTTTGCTCGAGGATCCGGCCAACTACCGTAGTGACAAACCGGTGTACGGAAGTTTTAATCCGTCGGTTATCTATACCTTTAAGTCGCACCGCAAGGAAATCAGCGTACAGTGCGACTTTGGCCTCGGCAAATTTGCCATAGTAGGCAAAGATGGCTCGCGCCAGGCCGTTTATGACCTCGGCAACCGCGATATGCTGCGTTTTGCGCTTACTATTTATCCATCAGATCGATTACTTCAAGCAATATATAATAATAAATGAAACGTTTAAAATATATAATGGCAGCGCTGACGCTGCTGCTGGGTCTGCAGATGAATGCGCAGACCATACATTGGCTTACATTCATCGATACTACCGACAGCGATGTCGGCCAGATTGACGTCCGCGGTCGCGAAGTGCTTTATAGCCGCTTCATAGGTTTGGTCAACGCCGCCATGCAAGACAAAGGTTACAAGACCTCGATACACGACATATATGGTGCTCGTCTGACACCCGAGGCTTGCAAATCGGAGGTGCAGAACCTCAGTGTGGGCCCCGATGATGTGGTGGTATTCTATTACATTGGCCACGGCGGCCGTTCGGTCGACGACAAGACACAGTGGCCGCAGATGCAGATGGCCCAGCATTACGAGCATAAGTTCATTCCGCTGGAGTGGGTACATAATACTCTCAAAGGCAAGAATCCGCGCCTGGCCGTGACCATTGGCATGTGCTGCAACAGTTATGCGCGCGGTCTGAGTGCCAAGTCGGCACCGTCGTTTGCCCCCAATTTCGGCAATACTTACATGAGCCAGAGTGAAATCGACAATCTGTCAAAACTGTTTGCCGAATACAAGGGCGATGTGATAATGTCGTCGAGTACACCCGGACAGACTTCAGGCTGCATGGTGCTGAACGACAAGGTTATCGATGTGTTTACCGGTTGCATTGCCATGTGTACCGAAGCCATGATGAGTGGTGAGGTAGGGGCGGACTGGGATGATCTCCTCGATACACTCAAGGGATTGGTTGCCTATGTGTCGGACGTGCAGCGCGACGAAGAGCAGACTGTCCAGTACATAGCCAATGTGAACCAGGCCGGCAGAGTCAACGCCAACAAGACTCAGCAGCAGGCTTGCCGTGAAGCGCGTCAGGAAGCACGTGAGCAGGCGCCGAAGCCTGCGCCGCAGAAGCAGGACAGCGAAGAATCGTCGTCGGACCGCGACAAGATTATCGACTACTTCAACACCATGTTCAACCTGTTGCTCAGAGGCGATATCGACGACGATACCCGCATTGAACTTGCCCAGACATTTACCGACGAAAACGGCGAGCTCATGAATATGCGCGTCGTAACCCTGGGGCAGGACGCCGACGTGGTTGTAGGCCGTCAGACTCTCGAGGACTTTATCGGTCGCCTGGCCACAACCCGTATTATGCAGTCGGTGTCGGTTGCCGATATTACCGACCGCGGCATTGAAGTCCGCGAAGTATTCCGTAGATAATATCCAATAAGAAATAAAATGAAAAAGTTATTAGCAATACTGCTGTTGCTGCTGGCGGTAGCAGCACCGGCCAAGGCTCAGGAAGCAGAGCAGATAAAGCGTCGTGCCGCCGAAATGGTCGGACAGCTGGGCGATTACCTCGATTATATGGCCGACAAGGACAATTCGCTCAAAAATCGTGAATATTACCGCAAAAAAGCCCTTAACCTGTTTATTGGAAAAGGCGAAGCTTATACTATCGGAGGCAAGCGCCGCAGCGCCGTTAGCATGCAGACTACTTCGGTCAACCACAGTGGTGTGAAATCTACCCCTATGGACCGGTATTTTACAAACCTTATCAACCTGAAGTACTCCGATGTTAAAATCAAGACCACCGAAATCGCTAAGATGAAGGTAAGCGACCTCAAGCGTATCAGTGAAGATACCTACGAGTGTACATGCTACATCGACCAGGAGTTTATTGGTTATGGACCCGACGGCCGTCCGCGTTACCACGACATCACTCGAAAGAGTGTGCAATGCTTCATTACCGTAGAGCAGACTGTTGATGATCCTGAGTATATTGTACAGCTTGGCAATGTGACGGCCACTCACACCGAACGATTATGAAACGCCTTGTCGGTGCGATAGTGTTGATGATTGCCGCCCTGAATTGGGCGGCGGCGCAGCATACCGAACTAAACAGCCGGCAAACAGGCTATGATTTTACCGTCGACGGCGTGAACTATGGCATTGTGTACAAGCGTGTAAGCGACAGTGAACTTCGGATGACTGATACTGTCGAGGTTCGTATTGGCAGTATGATACCTGCCGACGGACACCTGAGTATACCTGCCGAGGTGGAGTTCGGTGGCCGCCGCTACATAGTCGGCATTATCGATTTTGATGCTTTCCAAAACCGCGAAGAGCTTAAGTCGTTAAGCCTGCCGCCTACAATAACCTTTATTGGAAGCAGAGCTTTCTCAGGTTGCCAGAATCTGGAAGATATTAACATACCCAATGGCGTGGAAGAATTATTGGTATGGACCTTCCGTTACTGTAAAAAACTCACTGAGGTGGAGCTCCCGCCTTCGGTAAAGAAAATAGAGGACGGCGCCTTCGATGAATCAGGTATTAAATATATCGAGCTGCCCCAAGGCACCAATCGTATAATCGGATGGGAGATGTTTGGCCCCGGCCACTACCTCGATTATATCAAGCTGCCTGCAAGTGTATCGGTTATCTCAGACTTGAAATGCAAGGTCGTGGATTATTATGGCAATGGCTTTAAGGTTGAATATATTATAAAGGATACGAAGTGCAAGTACTTGCTTTTGCATACCGTCACACCTTTCAATCCGTTTGGAGAAAGCAAAAAGAAATATATGCTTAAATTTGCCAAAGGCTGCACTGTGTATGTCCCCGATGAAGCCGTAGCAGTTTTCCGTGCCCATCCCGAATGGCAGCTATTTAAAGCAGTTAAACCATTGAGCGATTATAAAAAGTGAAACGCCTGATATATGTAATTATAAGCATGTCGCTTTCGGGTGCTTTCGGGCTGACCGCAAGCGGCAGCGCTTTTTCGCTGAAGCGTAAAAAGCATGAACCCGCCGCGACAGAGGCAAAGGCGAATAAGTGCCCGGACACACTGCCGTTGGCTGAATGTATGCCCGGGCGTTTCACCGACGCCAAGACATTTGCAGCCCGCAATCGTGAGAGCCTGCTGAGGCTCCGCGAAAATCTCGGTGTCATATCATCGAGCCGTAACGATGCGAAGTTGAGGCATTATTTTGCGGGGCAGACCATGGGTTTGCTCGACATTGAAGCCGATTCGACGACTCCGGTTAAAGTCTGTAGTGCTACAGCACACAGCACAACGGTGCGCTTTATGCCGGCTGTCGAATTTATGGCTTATCTCGAAAAATGCACGGACAGCGTGCCGCATCTGACTGAAGTTCAGATTCCCGCCTTTGCAGACGGCGGATTCGAAATATCGGAGTATTCGGTCGGGCAGTCTGAGCTGTTGCGCGATTCAGCCGGTGATTTCCGTTCGTGCGGCCCCGGCAGCTTGCAACTGCGTTGCTATTGGGAGTCCACTGTCTACGGCTACGAGCCTTCGCCGCGCTTCGGCGGACTTGTTGTGACTATGTTGCCGGGTGATAGGCTGCAACAAAAATTGGAAGTGAAAACAGACACAATCGATGGGCAAGTGCTGCCCGTGTATATTCCCACGTTATGAAACGTAATATTTTAATTCCGGCTTTATTGTGGGTGACAGTTGCCGCAAGCGCCCAGCTGATAAACCCCATGGGTGAAAAGATTTATGATTCGAGAGTATCGCTGGTCGATGAGTTTATCAAACGTTTCAACCATGACAATCCGTCGCCTCATGCCCCTGAACTCGATGCCGCAGAGGCCAAGGTAGCTGATATAGTCCAACTGTTCAATGGAGCCAATTTCAGCAGTGCCGATGACCCTCTGATGCAGATTGCAGTAGATTTTGCCCGCGATGCAGTGGCGTCGGGGGTAAGGCTCGACTATGCCGATTCCACCTGGTATGCGCGCGCTACCTGTCACGGTAGCTATCGCAAGAAACCGGTGGAATTCAATCTTATAATGCGAGTCGAGCCTCGCAGTGCCGGCAGCGACATGTACCGCTGGGCGCTATGCGGAGTGGAGGGCGAACTGTTTGATTTGGTACCCGAAGAAACGGGTAGCGGATTTGTAGTCTTGCCTGACGATCACGAAACAAACTTTATGTCGCTGACCGATATGACTGAATCGCAGACCGAGAGTATACGGCTATATGCATCGGACAAGGCCAAGGTCGATTCGTTTACCGCTTTCATGGCCATGGTCTATGGCGGACAGCTGAAAATAGACTATGTAAAACCCCTCGAATTTACGTTCACACAGATTCCGGGCTGGGAGTTCACGATCCGCTTCTTCGAGCGCGAGGAACTGAATTCGGGCTGGCTGATTGATTCAATAATTCGCAAATGAAAAAGATATTGATTACCGCTGTGGCAATGCTGCTTGGCTTCGCTGCCTCCAAGGCACAGTCGCCCGAGTCGTATGTGCAGAAATACAACAGCCTTGTAAATGCTTATCTTGCCGACGGCGATGTGGAAATGCGCGACCAGATTGACATGCTTCTGCGCGGTGGCCGTAACAAATGTTACATCTCAAACCGCATGGGCCGGGATATGGCTCTGGAGCGCAATATCGACGTGGAACTGATGCACTCCGATACATATCATAACCAGCTTTACAACTGGCGGAAAAAAGGTGTGGTGGATAATATCAGTCTGGAGAACATTACTTGGATGCAGAGCTGGGAAGAGCCGCGTCTGAAAATCGGTCCCGACCAGCCGCCGATTCAGTTTGTGTCGGCCAATCTGCGTACCACCGGCAGCAGGCCATACGACACTTCCGACCTTTTTTATGTGCAGTCGGGCCATATCGTAAGTATTGTCGATATGGGCCGCGGCGGTCTTGGCAATGCCATGAGGCTTTATAACGAAAAGAATTACGACGAAGCCTTCAAACTTTTCCGCCATATAGCCTACACCAACCGCAGTGCACTCAAGGCCCGCTATTATACAGCCGTAATGCTTATTACCGGAAAGGGCTGCAAGAACATCGACAAGAAAGTACGTGATAACGACGCCGCGTGGCTCGGCTTGTCGGGTTATCTGACTGCCGACGGCGACCTGGCTGCCCTGGCCAACAAGTTCTCTATGCAGTTGCCATTTTCGGAACACGATATTTACGGCTATGCGCCGGCATATAACGGACGACGTGTGATAAAGAAAGGTCACGGCAAGTACGGCATCATCGACGACTCGGGCCGCATGATTCTCAATTTCCGTAAGGGCGACTCCGGCCCACTTTCGTGTTCGGGCTATGCCGTTGTGGTTGAGCCCGGCAGCAAAAAAGGTCTGATGGACTCCGACGGCAATATTGTGATTCCTTACGACTACGATGTTATTCTGCCATATAGTCACAAAGGCAATATATTTGCCATCAAAAACGGCAGTCTGCTGTTGTTGTCCGACACCGGCGTGCTCCTCAAGCGTATCGACGGAGCGTTTACGCATCTTGAGATTGTGACTCGCGACGGCTTGATTATGGTATGCAACGGTGGCAAGTACGAGCTGTACAATTATGACGGCCAGCTTGTATATGACCATAACAGCTTCGGCCGCTGGAAATACGAAAAGGATACCGGCGAACTCACTCTGCAAAAAGACGACGAAACCATTTATTCCTCAATGGAAATGTGGTGATGATGTTGAGTATTCATAAAACAGGTACTGTATGAATCAAAACATAAGACACAGACGGCTACACGCATTTTACAGAAGTAAAGTGCTAAATGCGCTTCTAATCGTAGTGATTGTAAGCCTATTTCTGATGAATTACACCGGTTTTGTGTTGCTGCCGCTTTTGTGCAGCTCCTTGGCTATGCTGTTCTTTTTAGGATATTCACTATGGTTGTGGATAAAGAAGCCGAAATATATAGTCATCAACAACCGGCTGTCAAATATAAGTGGCGCGTTTACTTTGTACTTTTTGATTATCGGCTCTATGAAGGCCCTGAACCATTGGTGGTATATTACACCCATTGTGTTTGCCGTGATACTGCTTTTTGTGTCATTAATCAATAAGCAGCAGGATGAAGTGTTTGAGATTTAGCAGTTGTGACGGCGTCCAGCCGTCACCCGCAGGCAAGGGGTATTTTGCCTCAATCCGTTATTAGGTTCGTAAAAGAAACCAAAGGGCCATAGCCTTCCATAGCACCATAGTATGCTGATGTTTAATCGCTTATAAATACTATGGTTCTCCGGTTTCTTTTGACCCAAACTCTGTGCGTGTATACATGCATCGCCTGGTGAACGACGGCGGGCCGCCGTCGCAACTTACATATAATGAACGAATGTGGGCCGCCGTTGCTACCGGATACAAAAAAAGCTGAGCGGAAGCTCAGCTTTTGTAGCGAATTCGGGAATCGAACCCGAGTCTCCACCTTGAGAGGGTGGCGTGCTAGGCCACTACACTAAATCGCCATCATTTTTTGTTTGCGATGCAAATTTACGGAGTTTTTTTGGAACTGCCAAATTTTTCAGGCGATTTTTTTAAATCTAATTTCAGTCCTGGCCGAGATACCACTTGTACAGCATGTCGACTCCCTGCGGAAGCTCAACGGTGTGACGCCAGCCGAGTGAGTGGAGTTTGCTTACATCGCACAGCTTGCGCATGGTGCCGTCGGGTTTCGATGAATCCCAGCGTATCTCACCGTCGAAACCTACAGTCCGACGCACAAGCTCGGCAAGCTCGGCTATGGTAAGTTCGATGCCTGTGCCTACGTTGATATGTGTGTTGCGCACCGGTTCGGAGGGGTCGGCAGGCATGAGGTCGCTGAAGTGGATGTTCAGCAGCGCGTATACCGACGCATCTGCCATGTCTTCGCTCCAAAGAAACTCGCGCAGCGGCTTACCGCTGCCCCAGAGTTCGAGCCGGTCGGGGTAGATGCCGAATTCGGCCAGACGGGCGCTTATCTGTGCCTCGGTTGCGGTGTCGATGTCGAGGCCGCTTACCGGGCGCAGGCGAATGTCGGCCCTCAGGGCATCGAAGTCGGCAGCGCGTAGCAGTCTGGCCAGATGCATTTTGCGTATCATGGCCGGCAGCACATGAGAATTTTCGAGGTGGAAATTATCGTTGGGGCCATAGAGGTTGGTAGGCATTACCGATATGTAGTCGGTGCCGTACTGCAGGTTGAGCGACTCGCACAGTTTCATGCCGGCTATTTTGGCAATGGCGTACGGCTCGTTGGTGTATTCCAGTGGCGATGTCAGCAGCTGGTCTTCGGTTATGGGCTGATTGGCTTCGCGAGGGTATATGCAGGTAGAGCCGAGGAAGAGCAGGCGTTTTACGCCGTGGCTCCAGGCCTGGCCTATTACGTTCTGCTGAATCTGCAGGTTGCGGTAAATGAAGTCGGCGCGATACGTCGAGTTTGCCATGATGCCGCCCACGTGTGCAGCCGCGAGTACAACTGCATCGGGTCGTTCGCTGTCGAAGAAATCGCGCACGGCCACCGGGTCGAGCAGGTCGAGTTCGGCATGTGTGCGTCCTACAAGGTTGTTGTAGCCGCGTTGCTGCAGGTTGCGCCATATAGCGCTGCCTACCAGGCCGCGGTGTCCGGCTATGTATATTTTTGCGTTTTTATCCATGATTATTTGGCTATGGCCTTCATGTCGGATTCAACCATCAGACGGACGAGTTCGTTGAATGGAGTTTTTGTTGGATTCCAGCCCAGGCGTTCGCGTGCTTTGGCCGGATTGCCGAGGAGTTCTTCCACATCTGCCGGGCGGAAGAATCTGGAATCGACTTCGACGAGTACTCGCCCGGTGGCGATGTCAATGCCTTTTTCGTCGAGTCCTTTGCCTTCCCAGCGCAGATTTATGCCTGCGTAGCTGAATGCCAGGGTGGCGAATTCGCGTACTGAGTGGTATTCGCCGGTGGCAATCACATAGTCATCGGGTTCGGGCTGCTGCATTATCAGCCACATGCACTCCACGTAGTCGGGAGCATAGCCCCAGTCGCGGCGTGCGTCGAGGTTGCCCAGGTAAAGTTTGTCCTGTTTGCCGGCTGCTATGCGTGCGGCAGCGAGGGTAATCTTGCGAGTCACAAATGTTTCGCCCCGGCGTTCGCTTTCGTGGTTGAAGAGTATGCCGTTGGTGGTGTACATGCCGTAGCTTTCGCGGTAGTTCTTCATAATCCAGAAGGAGTAAAGCTTTGCTACCGCGTATGGCGAACGCGGGTGGAAGGGAGTGGTTTCGCTTTGGGGCACTTCGTGAACTTTGCCGAAGAGTTCCGATGTGGATGCCTGATAGATGCGGCACTGTTTTTCCTTGCCCAGTATTCGTACAGCCTCAAGCAGGCGCAGTGTACCTACAGCGTCGGTATCGGCGGTGTATTCGGGTACGTCGAACGACACTTTTACATGGCTCTGTGCGGCCAGGTTATATATTTCGGTGGGGTTAACCTGCGCTATGATGCGGATTAGCGACGACGAGTCGGTCATGTCGCCGTAGTGCAGGTGCAGCAGCCGGCGGCGGTGCATGTCGCGCACCCATTCGTCGAGGTAGAGGTGTTCGATGCGTTCGGTATTGAAACTTGAACTGCGGCGTATTATGCCGTGTACTTCGTAGCCTTTTTCGAGCAGAAATTCTGCAAGGTATGATCCATCTTGTCCGGTAATACCGGTAATAAGAGCAGTTTTCATGTTAGCTGTTTTGTTATTAACTGCGCAAATGTAATAAAATTATATCAGAGTATGATTTGTTTTGACTTACGTTAAGATTAATAAAGTCTGTATAGACTTATAATATTTAAAAAGTCTGAACAAACGGTATAATGTCAGTTGCGCTGAGAGTTATTTTCGTTTTCGGTGCGCCGACGTCTGTGGTTGCTGTCGTATGATGTCTGCTGCACGAAGTATGCCGGGCGTCCTTTGGTTTCGTTGAATATACGGCCTATGTATTCGCCCATGATGCCAAGGCTGAGCAGAATCACGCCGCCGAGAAACAGAATCAATATCACAAGTGTGGGGAAGCCTTGTACGGGGTCGCCCAACAGCCATGTTTTGAGCAGGAAGTATATTGTGGCAATGAAAGCGCCGATTGAGGTTACGAATCCGACCACAGTGCTGATGCGCAGCGGTATGGTGGTGTAGCTTGTAATGCCTTCGATGGCCAGTGCCAGTAGTTTCCAAAAGTTCCAGTGGGTCTGGCCTGCGGCACGGTCGGCGCGGTCGAAGGTTATCTCTTTTTTTCGGAATCCTATCCACGTAAACAGGCCTTTGGTGTAGCGCTGTACCTCGCGCATGCTGCGCAGGGCGTCGATGCAGATACGGTCGAGCAGACGGAAATCGCCGGCGTTCTGCAGCACCGGTATGTGGGTGGTGCGCTGCAGCAGGCTGTAGTAGCTGAGGCTCAGGCGGCGTCTGAGCCACGACTCTTTTCCACGGCTTCGGCGTGTGGCGTACACGTCGTCGTAGCCCTCCTGCCAGTAGCGGAGCATTTCGGGTATGAGTTCGGGCGGGTCCTGCAGGTCGGCGTCCATAATCACCACACAGTCACCGGTAACATAGTCCAGCCCTGCCATCATGGCCACTTCTTTGCCGAAGTTGCGCGAGAGGTCTACGTACTGCCAGCGGCGGTCGCGTATGTGCATCTGCATAATCTGCATCATGGAGTCGTCGGAGGAGCCGTCGTTCACCATCAGAATTTCCCAGTCGTAGCCTGGCATGGTGTTTATGAATTCGTTCATGCGAGCGAACAGCAATGGCAGTACCGAGTGCTCGTTGTAGCATGGTATCATCACCGACACTTTGCGGCGCGGGACGGAAGATTGGTTTTCGCTGGTCATAATGGTATCGCTACGGTAACATCAGAAATAGCTCGAGGTCTTTAGTGTCAGGCCTGTGCGTTCGGCCAGTCCGAACAGCAGGTTCATGCAGTGTACGGCTGTGCCGGCGCCACCTTTGAGGAAGTTGTCGACAGCTGCCGTAATCAGCAGGCGTCCGTCGAACTTTTGCAGATAAATCACGCATTTGTTGGTGTTTATCACATCTTTAAGTTCTACAGGTCGGTCAATTATGTACACAAAGCTGTGGTCGTGGTAGAATTCGTCGTAGATTTCACGCAGGTGCTGTAGGTCGGTGGCGCAGTCGAGCAGCAGGCTCACCATGGTGCCGCGGGGCTGTGGTCCGCGCATGCTTACCAGCTGCAAGGGCGCGCTGTAGCTGGTCTGTAGTGTCGACAGTCTGGCCATTGCTTCCTCGGCCTGCGGATGGCGCAGCGGACGGTCGAGGCATATGTTGCCGGCAGCAGCGGCGAAGTTTGGCATAGCCGGGCGGTCGGACTGGGGGGTAATGCCGGTGGCGAATATCTCGCTGTTGAGCATAAGGTTCTTGGCCAGAGGCAGTAGGGCCAGCTGCAGTGCTGTGGCCATGGCTCCGGGTACAGCTACCCGCGAGCCTCCGCGTACCATAGGTTTGCGGTATAGCTCGGGCAGACCGTATATGAAGTCGCTGTGCCCGCTGGTGTAGCCGCTCAGGTCAATCAGTTTCAGATTCTCGGGCAGCTGCGGATTTTCGTTGATAAACTCCTCGGTTTCGCCCGGAGTGGAGCAGAGGAAGATTAGGTCGACCGCCGTCAGGTTGTAGTCGGGGGTGAATCGCAGGTCGGTATCGCCATGCATGCCGGCATGAACGTCGGAGATTGCTCCGGCTGCCATACTGCGAGAGTTGACCCACACAATGTCGGCGTCGGGGTGATGGATGAGGAGGCGGAGAAGTTCACCGGCAATGTGGGATGAGCCGCCCATGATTCCGATTTTAATCATAAAAAGTGTTGAAGTATAATATCAGTTGCTCCGGTGTGAGTGGCAATGTATTCGCCGGCGGCTTTGCCGGCAACCTCCAGTGCCGCGCAGTTGGAGAGAAGAGTGTCGAGTTTTGACGCCAGCGAGGCTGATCCGTCGTAGCAGAATCCGCCGCCGCAGGCCTGCAGTTCGGCGGCCTCGCGGAATTTGTGGTTGTTCGGGCCGAATATCACCGGTATACCGTACACAGCGGCTTCGTTGATATTATGTATGCCTGAGCCGAATCCGCCACCGATGAGGGCAATGTTGCCGTAGCGGTATATGCTGCTGAGTAGCCCGAAGCAGTCGATAATAAGGTAGCGGCAGCCATCGGCTTTGGCCGGGTCGGCTTTCAATTCACTCAGCAGTACTGTGTGTTGCGTGCCAAGCGACCGACGCAGCAGTTCCAGCCTGCGGTCGTCGAATTCGTGGGGCGCTATGATAGCCTTGACCTCGCTGTGCGAGTGTAGCCAGGGGATATAGTATTGCTCGTCGGCCTGCCATGAGCTGCCTGCCACAAGGGTAAAGCGGCTGCCTGCGGTAAAGATTTCGATTTCGGGCAGGTGGCGGGCCTGCGAGCGAATCTGGGCCACACGGTCGAAGCGGGTGTCGCCCGCCACGGTGGTACGGTCGCCGAGGCCTATGCCGCGCAGCAGTTCGAGCGAATTGCCGTCCTGCACAAACAGGTGGTCGAATTTGCCGAGCACGTCGCGCCAGAATCCGCCCCATGGCTTGAAGAAGCGCTGGCTTTCGCGGAATATGGCCGATATAATATATGTGGGAATATTGCGGCGGCTGAGTTCGCCGATATAGTTGGCCCAGAATTCGTATTTGACGAATATAGCCCTACGGGGCTGTGCGGCGTCGAGAAAGCGTCGTACGCGCCCCGGAGTGTCGAATGGCAGGTACACCACCGCATCGGCGCCGGGCCACGAATGGCGCACCTTGTAGCCCGAGGGGGAAAAGAAGCTGAGCAGTACCGTAGTGCCGGGTCTGCGTTCTTTGATAGCATCGATGACCGGGCGCGCCTGCTCGAACTCGCCCAGCGACGCCGCATGAAACCAATAGTCAAAGCCTTCCGGAGCCTTGGCGGCGCGTACTGAATTAAGGCTGTCGAGGCAGTCCCGCTGGCCGCGCAGCATCTCGCTCACTTTAGGCGAACGGATGGCGGCCAGCCGGGCTGCCCCGGCGTATGAGTGGAGCGCTATGTTATACAGCGGGTTTGACATTTTCTATAGCGCTGTTTATGCGGGCTATGGTTTCGTCGGCACCCAGTATTTCGGTGATGTCGAACATGTGCGGGCCGCGGCAGGCGCCTACTACAGCCAAACGGAAGGCATTCATGACATTGCCCATGTGGTAGCCGTTTTCGTTAATCCATCCGAGAATACGTTCTTCGGCAGCTTTGCTTTCCCACGAAGGCAGTGCGCGGAGCTGTTCGATAAGTTCGCCCATTATGCGCGGGGTGTCTTCGCTCCAGCGTTTCTTCACGGCCTTGGGGTCGTACTCGGCGGGAGCTTCAAAGAAGAAGCCGGACTGTTCCCATAGGTCTTCCACAAAGTTGATACGGTCTTTTACCATACCGGTGATGCGTGTGAGCTGAGCGTCGGTATAGAGGCTGTCGTCAACGCCGTGGCGGCGGAGTACCGGACGGAACATTTTGGCCAGTTCGGCGTCGGGCATGGCTTGCAGATAGGTGTGGTTGAACCACTTGCCCTTTTCGAATGCGAAGCGTGCTCCAGCTTTGGAGCAATGGTCGAGCGAGAATTTGGCTATAAGTGTATCCATGTCCATAATTTCGGTATCGTCACCGGGATTCCAGCCCAGCAGGGCTAGAAAGTTTACCACAGCCTCGGGCAGATAGCCGCTTTCGCGGTACCCCGACGATATGTTGCCGCTTGCCGGGTCAGTCCATAGTAGCGGGAATACCGGGAAGCCAAGCCGGTCGCCGTCGCGTTTGCTGAGTTTGCCTTTGCCGTCTGGTTTCAGCAGCAGCGGCAGGTGTACGAACTCGGGCATGGTATCGGCCCAGCCGAATGCTTCGTACAGCAGCACGTGCAGTGGAGCCGAAGGCAACCATTCTTCGCCACGGATTACATGCGACACTAGCATCAGGTGGTCGTCGACGATGTTGGCCAAGTGGTATGTCGGCAGGTCATCGGCGCTTTTGTATAGAACCTTGTCGTCGAGGATGTCGCTCTTAATCACAACTTTGCCGCGGATAAGGTCGTTGACTTCCACGTCGCGTCCCGGCTCGATTCTGAAGCGCACCACATACTGTGCGCCGGAGTCGAGCAGTCGCTGAACTTCGTCGGCCGGGAGTGAGAGCGAGTTGCGCATTTGCATGCGAGTAGAGGCGTCGTACTGGAAGTTCGGCTTCTCGGCTCGCACTTTTGCCAGCTCGTCCGGAGTATCGAAAGCCAGATAAGCCTTGCCGGCATCGAGCAGCAGTTTCACATGCTCGCGGTATATGTCGCGGCGTTCGCTCTGTTTGTAAGGACCGTAAGGGCCGCCTTCGCGCACGCCCTCGTCAATGCCTATGCCCAGCCATGCGAGAGCCTCGTTGATATAATCTTCCGCTCCGGGCACAAAGCGCTGAGAGTCGGTATCCTCGATACGGAGAATCATCTTGCCGCCATTGCGGCGGGCAAAAAGGTAGTTATAGAGAGCGGTACGGACACCGCCTATGTGCAGAGGGCCTGTGGGCGACGGCGCGAAGCGCACGCGAACCTGACGGCCTGAATTATCCTGGGTTGCCATAGCAAATGATATAGTAATGTTTGAATTGCAAAATTACAAAAAAAAGATGATACACGAAAACATTTCGCCTGTTTGGTGATTATGCGATGCTTAAAGCAATCACGCGAGAATCCTATGCTGCTACATGTAACCTTATTATCCGATGGTTTATCCGATGTTTATCCGATGTTTATGATATATTTGTTAAATTTGTGATAATAATTTTGGAATGTTAATGAAAAAATGTGTAAATTTATGCCTTGAAACGGCAAGTCATGGTTCCCCGTTTTGTGATTCTTAAGATGGCGGTAGCTGTGATATAGCTGCAAATGATTGATTAATAATAAAATATAGTGCAAATGAAATTGACATTCAACATCGACTATCGAACCAATTGGGGAGAATCTGTCTACGTGACAGGTAATCTTCAGGCTCTTGGTTCGGGCGATATGTCGGCAGCGGTGAAACTGACTCTCCGCGGCACCGAAGCCTGGTCGACCGAAGTCGAAGTCCCTGATGATACCCGTGAGTTTGAATACCGCTATTTCGTACGCCATGAGAATGGCGGCTTAAAAGAAGAGTGGGGTGATCCCCACCGCTTTATACGTGGCCGAAATGTAAAGAATTTCCATATTTGCGACCGTTGGCAGGATCAGCCTTGGGATAAACCTTATTATTCGTCGGCCTTTACCGATTGCATCTGTCATCGTCAGAACCGCAGCAAGGCTCTGACCCCGAAAAGCGGTTTCCTGAACATACGTGTCACCGCTCCGATGATTAAGACCGGCCAGACTTTGGCCATTTGTGGCGCTTCGGCGGCTCTTGGCGACTGGAATCCTGCAAAGGCTGTGCCCTTGTGCGATGCCAACTTCCCCGAATGGGAGGTCAATGTTGATGCCAAAGACCTTAAGGCCGGTTCGGAATATAAGTTCCTGATTCTCGACCAAGCCGGAGAACTTGTAGCATGGGAGGGCGGCAACAACCGCCGGCTCGGCGTGACACCCGATAAGGACAGCATTACTACCATCAGCGGCATGCGCTTTATCAATCCGCTGGCCCCATGGAAGGGCGCGGGAACGGCTATTCCGGTGTTTGCCGTGCGAAGCGACGACGACTTCGGTGTGGGCGACTTCATGGATCTGAAAAAAATAATCGACTGGCTGGCCGCCACCGGACAAACATTCCTGCAGATTCTGCCCATTAACGACACCACCATGACCCATACATGGACCGACTCGTATCCTTACAATGCCAACAGCTGCTTTGCCCTGCACCCAATGTATATGCGCCTGGGCGAGCTTGGTACACTGGCCGACAAGGAGCGTCAGAAATACTACGACACTTTGGCCCGCGAGCTCAACGACCTCAAGGAAGTGGACTACGAGCGAGTAAATAAAGGCAAGATTGAATTCTGCCGCGAGATATATGCCCAGGACGGTGCCAGGGTAGTGGCCTCCGACGAATTCAAATCATTTGTGAAGCGCAACGCCACCTGGCTGCTGCCATACGCGGCATTCTGTGTGCTGCGCGACCGCTTCGGCACACCCGACTTCAGCTTCTGGGGCGAATACGCAGCCTACAGCCAGGCCATGCTCGACAAGTTTGTAAAACAGAACCGCGCCGAAATCGACTTTGTATGTTACATACAGTACAACCTCGACAAGCAGCTGCGCCATGTGCGCGACTACGCGCACAGCAAAGGCGTGGCCATTAAGGGCGATATACCCATAGGCATTTCGCGTACCAGTGTCGACGCCTGGGTGGACACCCGCCTGTTCAATATGGACTGCCAGGCCGGAGCACCGCCCGATGACTTCTCGGTCCTCGGCCAGACCTGGGGCTTACCCACCTATAACTGGGAGGAGATGAACCGCGACGGCTTCGCGTGGTGGAAAGAGCGCTTCCGCAAAATGTCGGAATACTTCGATGCCTACCGTATCGACCATGTTCTGGGCTTCTTCAGAATATGGCAGATTCCGATGTCGGCGCTCCACGGCCTGCTGGGAGTGTTCAATCCGGCCCTGCCTTATACCACCGACGAACTCAAGTACAACTACGACTTCTGGATCGACGTAGACCTGCAGACCACACCATATATAATGGATCATTTCCTGGGCGATTTCTTCGGCGAGTATGCCGAAGAAGCCAAGGACCGCTTTATGAACTCTGCGGGCTATGGCCGCTACAAGCTCAAGTCCGAGTTTGCCACACAGCGTCAGGTGTCCGACTACTTCGCCACTCAGTCCGCCGACGATAAGAACACCCGCCTTTGCAACGGTCTGCTGGGCCTGATTGACGATGTGCTCTTTGTCGAAGACCCATACGAAAAAGGCAAATACCACCCGCGTATATCGGCACAGTTTACCTATATATACAGGTCGCTCAACGATTACGAGCGCTGGTGCTTCGACCGCCTGTACAACGACTTCTACTACCGCCGTCACAACGACTTCTGGTATGGCAAGGCTATGTGGAAGCTGCCTCCGCTGATTTCGGCCACCAACATGCTGTGCTGCGCCGAAGACCTGGGCATGATTCCGGACTGTGTGCCCGCCGTGATGTCCAATCTGGAGATTCTGTCGCTCGAAATACAGCGTATGCCCAAAGACCCCCATACCGCCTTCGGCAACACCTGGAGCTACCCGTACTACTCTGTATGCACCACCTCAACCCACGACATGGGCGGCATACGCCAGTGGTGGGAAGAGAACCGCGACAAAATCCAGAGCTACTACAACGACGTACTTCACTGCCAGGGCGCAGCTCCGTACTTTGCCGAGCCATGGGTGTGCGACCGAATTATTGACCAGCAACTCAAGTCGCCTTCGATGCTGTGCATACTGCCGTTGCAGGACTGGCTCTCGATTGACGGCAAACTGCGCCGTGAAAATCCGCTCGAAGAGCAAATCAACGTACCGGCCAATCCGCGCCACTACTGGCGTTACCGCATGCATCTCACCACCGACGAGCTGCTGTCGGCCACCGAGTTCAACGACTGTCTGCGCCGCAAGATTGCCGCGTCCGACCGTTGACCTATCTGAAACTTAACCAGCCACAGTAGAGTGTTGCGAACCGACATTTCGGAGTCGGTTCGCAACACTTTCTATATATTAAACCAATTTATTTTAAAATTATTAAACCATCGCCGCGACTGCGTTGTTCTAAAGTCATAAAGGCCGGAAAATAAAGAATACCGCCGGACATACAGGAATTCATCCTTTTATGACACACTAATAATTTATACAAAATGAAACGAGTCGCTTTACTATTAGCTGTTGCGCTTGCCAGTGTAGCAGTCTTTGCTCAGAAAATCAATAAATCCGAGCTCAAACAACTTCAGGTGTTCCTTTCGGAACCAGCAGAAAAAGATGCCACCAACGCACAGGCCCTGAAAATCACCGATACCGGTAATCCTGCCACCTGGGAGGGCGTTACTGTCGAAGGGGGCCATATAACCGCGATAGAGTGGAAAGACAAACATCTTGCCGGCACACTCAATCTCTCGGGCTTTACCGCACTGACCAAGGTTGATGTATCGCGCAATAAAATCACCGCTCTCACCGTCAAGGGCTCCACAGCGCTTACCGAACTCAACGCATCGCGCAACCGCCTCAATGAATTCGATGCACAGGGTTGCTCCGCATTGCAGAAACTCTCAGTCAACAACAACTACCTTACCGAAATCGAACTCGGCGGCTCGCCCTTGCTGACAAGCCTCAACGTGGCTGCAAACCGTATGGTCAACCTCGACCTTTCAAACTCGTCGACACTCAAGACTCTCAACTGTCAGTCGAACTTGCTCGAGAACCTGTCGATTACAAACTGTACCGCCCTCAAAAATCTGTACTGCGGCTATAACAAGCTTACCAGTATAACCTTCAGCGGTGTAACCGACCTGCAGAACCTCAATATCGACGACAACCGCATCAACTCGATGATTGTAAGCGGACTGCCATCGCTGAGTACATTTATCTGCTCCGACAACTCCATGACTACCCTTGGCTTGCGCGACTGCAAGAACCTGCTCGACCTTGTCTGCAGCTACAACGACCTTACCAGCCTTACCGTCGACAACTGCCCCAATCTACAGTTTGTGGATTGCAGCTACAACGACCTTACCCAGCTGTCGCTTTCCAACCAGACATTCCTGCAGCGAGTGCTCTGCAACAACAACCAACTGCAGATGCTCGACGTATCGTTCGACCAGGCTCTGACATACATCAACTGCCGCTACAACTACATTACCGATTTGCGCACCACCGCTTGTCCTAACCTGCGCATGATTGCCTGTCAGTGGAATTTCTAAATCCTACGTAATGCCAATTGTAGAATTTTCTCAAGCATAACACACATTAGTATACACAGTTATCTATATCAGCTAATATGTTCGACTCTTCTGTCGATAGCTCCCGGCGCAAGGCGGGAGCTATTTTTTTTGAAAAAAAATCGTCAAAAATTTGCACAAACCAAAAAAACGTTGTAACTTTGCACTCGCAAAAGGGCGGGATAGCTCAGTTGGTTAGAGCGTCGGATTCATAACCCGGAGGTCCCGAGT
>ERZ777305.1158-NODE-1158-length-34248-cov-3.430380_pt1 | contig 34248 bp, 32 predicted proteins | sample MGYA00374965_ERZ777305 | MGnify/ENA primary metagenome ERZ777305 (study PRJEB29328, sample SAMD00013331) | mouse gut metagenome | study: EMG produced TPA metagenomics assembly of the Metagenome analysis of fecal microbiota from mouse which was promoted... | reverse complement strand
GGGAGGAAGAAAGGACATTGGAGCCGTCCGCCTGGAGCGCCGCCTGATACCAGGGCAGCTCCCGCACATCCACATAAGGATTCAGTGTATCGCCGCCCCGGTTCAGCACATATTCCCCCTTGTCCGTGACAATGCCGATATTGGAAATATCCTGCCGGGTATCCTTCAGTGTCCGAAACACCACCGCCACCTGCTCTGCCTGTTCGTTCTTTTTCTCTGTCTCAGCCAGGAAGTCGTACACAGCCTGATTGCTGGCCACCACAAAGGAAATATTTTCCATATAGCTTATGTACGAGTCGATATCTGCATTTACCTGGCCGATAAGCTGAGACGTATACGCTGTGGAATTTTCCAGTATGGTATTTTCCGTATAGCGCAGTGAAATTACGAGAAAAGTAAACAAAGAAAATATAATCAGCGCGGCAAACGAGACAATGATCGATGTGCGGATGCTGCGGAACCTCAGTATCACATTCTTTTTCTTCATGGGTTTCGTTTCTCCCTGGCATATTCCGTAGGCGTTTTCCCAGCGAACTTTTTAAAAGCAATGCTGAAATAGTGGGGGTCTCCATATCCTACTTCCGCCGCCACCTCATACGCTTTCATGGAAGTGTGCTCCAGAAGCTCCTTTGCTTTCTCCATCCGTTTCTTTGTCAGGGCTTCAATAAATGTCTCCCCTGTATGCCCTTTAAACAGGGTACTGAAATAACTGGTGCTCATAGCCAGGTAGCTGCACACGGAATTGAGGTTTACATCGGAATTGCTATAGTTTTGCTCAATATATTCCATAGCCAGCAGCGCCTGTTTCTTTCCGTAGCTGTCCCTCTGCTCGCTTAAGAGCCCGGAAATACTGCTGAAAATATCAATCACTTCCTGGGCCATATCCGTCAGGTGTTCATAAGAATCTATCCGGTTCATCAGATTGCGCTCTTCTTCCACAATCTGATTTTCTTTCTCCTCGGTCAAGTTTGTCATGCCGATCACCGTCAGCAGCAAGTTCTGTACATACAGAATCGAACGGTTCCGGTTGATATGGGAATCCCGTATTTCCTGGGCAAAGGCTTTTACATTCTGTTCAATCTCCGCCTCATTCCCGGTCTTGATAGCCAGAACCGCCCTGGAAGCCCACAACGGCACTTCGATGGAAAAGGGACCTTTGGACTCCCCCACAGCGGCAGCATGAAGAATCTGATTGCCCCCCTGGAAAAATTTCAGCTCCATGGCTTCCTTCGCCTTCTCAAAAGATTGATAGAGCCTTTGGATATTCGTGACCCACTCTCCCACTCCCGCGGTACTCTCAATGGAAAGCAGCCGGAAAATGGTCCGCCGGACTTCCTCCAGGGCAGTTTCCGTTTCCTGCCGCAATGACTCCTCCCCGCCGGAACCGCAGAAAATGATCACGGTCCGTCCGTCCATATCCTGAAAGACGCTCCCCAGCCCCCGCTGCTCAATCAGCTCCTGGGTAATGTTATAGATGGAGAAAAGCGCCAGCTCATCCCGCACATCCGCATACTGGTTCAAAAACGGCGACAGATCATCCCCCTCCACAATGGCCGTATTGTATAAATCTCCGCACAGGGAAATTTCCAGCTCCTCCATTTTTTCTTCCAGATTTTCCGGACGCTCGTTTCCGCGCAGCAGACTGTTGAGGAAACGTCCCCGCAGGAAGGGGCGGTTGCTCACGTAAGCGCCCCTAAGCTTTTTCAGTGTCCTGCTGCGCATGCTGCGTTCATCCAGGCTGGCCTTGGCCCTGGCCAGCATTTCATTCAGCTCCGAAGGCGTAACCGGCTTGAGGATATACTCCATCACCTGATAGCGGACCGCTTGTTTGGCATATTCGAACTCGTCGTAGCCGCTGATAATCACGGTCCGGGTATCGGGATAATTTTCCCGGACATAACGGGCCAGCTCCAGCCCGTCCACATAGGGCATATTGATGTCCGTCAAAAGCAGATCCGGAGGCGTCTGCCGGATACGCTCCATGGCCTCCTTTCCGTTTTCACAGCTTCCCAGAAAGGAAAACCCCATTTCTTCCCAGCGGATATTCTCGCTGATGGCCTCGCGGATCAAAGCCTCATCATCCACCAGCAGTACTTTATACATGGCCCTCCCCCTGACTCCTTCCGGCTTTCTTAAGCTTTTCTTCCAGCCAGCACTCCAGATCTTCATACACCGTCTGCCGGTCCGTCTCATTTAAGATCTCATGCCTGTCCCTGTCGTAAATCTTCCAGCTTACATCCGAAAGCCCGGCCGCCTGAAAACGCTTCCGCACCTGCTCCACGCCTTTTCCGAAATTTCCCACCGGGTCGTCCCCTCCGGCAACAAAAAATACCGGAAGCTCCTTGGGCATCCGTTCCAGGTTTTCCTTTCTGGAAGCCTCCGCAATGCTGGTAAAGAGGTTGTAGTAACCGTTAACCGTAAACCGGAAGGTACACCGCTCATCCGCCAGATAGCGGTCCACCACTGCTTCCTCCTTGGTCAGCCAGTCCTTATCTGTCCGGGCCGGTTCAAACTTCCGGTTATAGCCTCCGAAAGCCATACGGTCCACCAGGGCGCTCCGGTAATGCCAGCCGCCGAACGCTGCCATCACACGGCAGACTCCCCGGCCTGCCCAAAGCACTGCCCTAGGCTGGGTTCCGGTTCCCATGACAATGGCCCCACAAAGCCCCTGTCCGTTCATACACAGGTACTGGCGCAAAAGGAAGGAACCCATGCTGTGCCCCAGCATAAAATAGGGCACCCCCGGACAGCGCTTCTCCGTCATCCGCCTAAGCCGGTGTATGTCTTTCAAAACCGCCCGGTTCCCGTTCTTTTCCGCAAAAAAGCCGTAATCCTCTTTGGAGGCAACAGATGCCCCGTGTCCCAGGTGATCGTTGCCCGTTACCAGAAAGCCTTTCCCCGTCAAAAACTCTGCAAATTCTTCATATCGCCCCACAAACTCTACCATGCCGTGAACAATCTGCACAACACCCCGGATCTCCCCTTTCTCCGGCCTCCACTCGATCCCGTGTATTTTGGTCCTTCCATCACTGGAATCATAGGTAAACTCCCGCTTCCGTGCCATAGTCTTTGTCCTTTCTTTCCAAATATTGATAGCTTCTGTACCTAGTATACCCCATCATGGACAATCTTGTCCATTTGTGTTACGCTAGGAAAATACAGAATGCTGCACGAAGGAGGAAATGCCATGAAAAAAAAGCACCGTCACCCCGTTCTGCCCGGCTGGGCCCTGGGTCTTCTGGGAATCCTGCCGGCGGCGGCCGCTTTCTGGTTTCTGGCCCTTCCGGGCGCCTGTCCCTCAGACGGGACAAGTTCCGTTATACAATCGGCCGGCAGCGCCGCTGAAGAGCTTCTCTTCGGCATCCTTCCTTTTCCCGCAGAGCCGGAACCTCCGGCGCCGGACTTGGCGGAGGCGCAGCCCCCAAAGGAGGACCCGGTTCCGGAAAGCACCCTGCGCGCCCGGGCGCTCCTGGAAGAAATGTCCCCGGAAGATAAGGTGGGACAGATGTTCATTGCCCGGTATCCGGCAGAAAATGCTGCCGGGAAAGCCTCCGCTTACCGTCTGGGAGGGTACATACTCTTTGCCCGGGACTTTGAGAACCGCTCTCCCAAGCAGGCTGCCGCCCAAATCCAGGCCTGTCAGGACGCGGCCGGAATTCCTATGCTGATAGCCGTAGACGAAGAAGGCGGAAAGGTCAACCGGGTAAGCCGCTATCCTGCCTTCCGGCAGGCTCCTTTTCCCTCCTCCCAGGTCCTCTACGAAAACGGCGGCTTTGACGCTGTCCGTCTGGATACCTTAGAAAAATCCCGGCTTTTGAAATCTCTGGGCATCAACGTGAACTTTGCTCCCGTCTGCGATATCTCCCAAGATCCCGCAGATTTCATCTACGACCGGAGCTTCGGAAAAGATGCCTCACTGACCTCCGCTTATGTAGAAACGGCGGTGCAGGCCATGAAGGAGGAGCAAATGGGCTGCGTGCTGAAGCACTTTCCCGGTTACGGGAACAATGCGGATACCCACACGGGAATCTCTTACGACCGCCGCCCTTACGAAACCTTTACCAGCTCCGACTTCCTCCCGTTTCAGGCCGGAATCGAAAGCGGTGCAGACATGGTGCTTGTCTCCCACAATATCGTGGACTGCATGGATGCTCAGTTCCCCGCCTCCCTGTCCCCGGAGGTTCACCGGATTCTCCGGGAGGAGCTTGGCTTTTCCGGCGTCATTGTCACGGATGATCTGGCTATGGACGGTATCCGCACGTTTACAGGGGATACCCAGGCGGCAGTCCAGGCTGTTTTGGCCGGAAACGATCTCCTGTGCTGCACGGACTTTGAGACGCAGATTCCGGCAGTCCTGCAGGCTGTGGAAACAGGCGAAATTTCCATGGAGCAAATCGATGCCTCCGTGCTGCGCATTCTGGAGCTGAAGATTTCCCTGGGAATCCTTTTGTAGGAACCTTTACCTGCTTATTTTCTTAGAAACAGACAAGGCTGCATCCATGGTTTTTCTCCACAGATGCAGCCTCTTTCATCTCTTTTCTTTTGCCCGCCGGACTACACCAGCTTCCTTCCCAGCATATCTTCCGCAAAATGCTGAATGGCAACCGCCGCCTGCTCAAACGTCATATCCGTTGTATTGATGCACAGATCGTAATTGCGCATGCTTTCCCATTCATGTCCGGTAAAATACCGGTAATAATCCCGGCGGTACCGATCCGTCTTGGTAATAAACTTGTCGGCCTTTTTCCAGTCGATCTTCTGGCGGTTCATCTCTTTTTGGATACACTTCTCCCGGGACGCGTAGATAAACACCCGTACCAGGCCGGGCTTATCGTTCAGCACATAGTCCGCTGCCCTGCCGATTACCACATAGGAAGATACATCGGCCAGCTCCCGGAGTACTTTCGCCTGATAGTTAAACAGGTTGTTATTGGAAGTAAAGTCCTCTTTCTCCGGGGGAATCAGCTCTCCATTGTACACTTTCTGGGATGCCCGGAACAAAAGGCTCCTTTTCTGATCCTCGTCGGCCTTGGCAAACAGCTCCTGGCTGATACCGCTGTCGTCCGAAGCCAGCCGTAGCAGATTGCGGTCATACAGCTCAACGCCCAGATTTTTCGCAAGTATTTTTCCAATGGATGTAGCGCCGCTTCCACAGGTTCTGGTAATTGAAATCACAAAATTTTCCATAAGGAAAACCCCCTTTCCTTTCCTGCCTTCTCTCTTTTCATAATAAAAGTTTCCTTCCGGTTTGTCAACCGGATCACCGGAATCAGGCTAACATTGACACGCATTTCCCGCAATGCTATTATCAATTCAGATACCCGATGCCATCAGTCAAAAAGGATAACCGTCTATGAAAACCATAAAACAAATACTACAGCATCTAAAACAAGCAAATGCAGGTATGCTTTTGCTTTGTGCTCTTTTCTTGGCCCTCTTTCTGGAGCTCTTCTTTTTTAATGCCCGCTTTTTCTTCCGGCTTCCCGGCGGTTACGAGCGGACCGAACTGGATCTTTCCTCCCTGGACGGCTACAACGGGGAAGCCCTTCCCCTGCTGCCGGAGAATCCTTCCGTATCTTTCGATCAGCTTTCTCTGCCTGTGCGCAGTGTTACCGTGCACACGGCAGGCCCCAGACAGCTTGTCTCCGGGACCGTCGGCATCTGCGATGAGGCAAACGCCTGGCGCACGGCGGCCGCCGGCCGCTTCCAGGCCAACCCCGGCGGCCGGGAGTCTTCTTTTACTGTGCGGCTTCAAAGCCGCGGAGCTTTAAGCCGTCTGCGGATCACCCTGGACGAATCACCCAAAGAGCCTGTCTTTCTGCTCTCGGTGGTTCTCAACGAAATCCCGGCCCTGGCCCTTCATCCCCTTCGCCTGATGGGAATGGCTGTACTGTTCTTCTGCCTGTTCTGTATCCTGCGCTACCGCCTGTATGCACAGGATTACCGGCCGGAACAAAAAAGCCACCGGCTGATGAATCTGGGCGTCCTGGCCTTCTGCCTTCTGGTTTCTTGCGGCATTTTATACGGGGGAAGCCCGGATCACACCCTTCTGAAGCCCTATCCTTCCCTGGAGGAAGTCCGCTCCCCGGAAATGGTGGTGGACGCTTACATGCAGCAGCTGGATGCCTTTGAGAAAGGGCAGATTGCCTTAGATCTGGATGTTAATCCGGCGCTGGACGGACTGGACAACCCTTATGACAAAGGCGAGCGGGATAAAAAGGAAATCTCCTATCACTGGGATCGGGCCTATTACCGCGGAAACTATTACTCCTATTTCGGACTGGCTCCCTTATTTACCGTCTACTATCCTGTTTATTGGCTGACGGGAATGCTGCCTACGGAGCTTCTGGCCGGATCCCTGCTGGCCCTTTTCGCCGTCCTGGCCGTCTTTATGGCTGTCCGGGGACTTCTTTTGCTGTTCCGGCCCCGGGCCAATTTGCTTTTGCTTCTGGCCGGAGAAGCGGCCGTTATCTGCGGAAGTTTCCTGTATCTGATGCAGGCCTCCATGAATTTTTACTATCTCCCCCTGCTCAGCGCAGTGGGATGGCTTGCGGCCTTTACGGCCCTGGCCTGCTCCGCCTGCCTGGCCGAAAGGCCTATTCGGCGGATTCTCCTTTTTGCCCTGGACGGCTGCGCCTTTGTCATGCTGGTTCTGTCAAGACCCAACATGGCTCTGCTGGCCGTGGCTTTCGCCGCTCCCCTTTTCCTGGGGATTCTGCTGGAAAAGGGCGCTGCGCCTGCAAAAAAACTCCAGAGCGCCCTGCCTTTTCTGATTCCGGTCCTGATTGGAGGCGCCGCTATCCTGTATTACAATCAAATACGTTTCGGCTCCCCCTTTGAATTCGGAACCGCTTACCAGCTCACAGAAAGCGACATCCGCTACAACCGCCTGACTTTCAGCCTGCACCACTTCGGCTCCATGCTCTACCATTATTTTGGGGAACCCTTTGTCTATCAGGAATTTTTCCCCTTTCTGCGCTTCACCACAGAAAAATGCGCAGACTTCGGCAATTACCTTTATCAGGAATACAGTGCCGGACTTTTCCAGATGCCAATAAACCTGGGGCTGCTGCTCTTTTGTCTTCCCCTGTCCTCCCGCGGAAAAGAAAATACCCGCAAGAAACAGGTCTGCCTCCTGGTTCTTCTGGGAATCCTAGCGCTTGGTTATGTAAACTTTCTTCTGGGCGGCATTCATATCCGCTATGTCTGCGACCTGAGCCTGGCAGCCGCTCTCCTTTCCCTGTTTCTGATTTTGGAGCACGTTCACTTTGACGGAACAAAATCGGCGCGTATTTTATATACGGCTGTCTTTTTCCTCCTCCTAGTCACAATCGGACGGGGAATGCTTACGATTTTCTCCAATGAGACCAACGGGATCCTGCATCAGAATCCGGATTTCTATCTCTGGGCAGGCCGGATGTTCCAGGGATAAAAAAAGACCGGAAACCCTATAAGAATTAAGGTTTCCGGCGCCCCTGCCAAGGAATCGATGCGACAGGATTTGAACCTGCGACCTCTGCGTCCCGAACGCAGCGCTCTACCAAGCTGAGCCACGCATCGTTTCTGCTGTCCATGTTGTCAGCGTTAATAATGATAACACAGAATCGAATCTTTGTCCAGCAAAAAAACAAAAAATATTCGGATTATTCCGGCCGGTAGTCCCAGTGATAGGAAAAGATGTGATCTCCGATAATCAGGCCGCTCAAAGCCGGATTGTTCCGGTATGTCCGGAAAAACACCCGGTTTCCCACATTGGACTCCCCGGCAATCGCACGCCTGGCAGCATCGTAGCATGCAGGACTGACGGAATCCAAGTCCTGCTGCAGCACCAGATCAAAACGCCCCGAGGTCACAGGCGAAAATTGTCCGGGAGCCCGGATCACACTCATAATATCCCCTTGGGCAAAACGCGGATCCCGGATCCGGTTCATCACAACGGCCCCCACGGCCAGCATTCCCGCTGCCCCCTGATTGGCCGCTTCACAGTGAATCAGTACAGCCAGCGCCGTAATCTCCTCTTCCGACGCACTATAGCCGCCGTACTGGGTATTCTCCTGTTCCGTGGTATGAACGCCCGTCACATCTCCCAGAGAATTGTTAATCTCGGCTTCTTTGGCCGCTTCCAGAGCCGCCTCTATCCGCCTTTTCTCCGCAATCAGCTCGTCCAGGACCTTCCGCTGGTTCTCCAGGGTATTTTCCTGGCCTTCCAGTTCCGCCTGGGCTGCCGCGATCTGATTCACATGCTGTCCGATCTGGCTGGAGGTATTCTTTGCCAGGGCGGAAACTTCCTGCTGTTTTGCCTCCACGGAAGCGTGAAGCTCGTCCAGGGCTTCTTTCTCGCCTTCCAGCTGGGCTTCTTTATCTGCGATGGCCTCCTTCTGGGCAACGTAATTTTCCATCATCTGCTTATCATAGGCTGCAATACTGGCCGCATAGTTATACTCATTGAGAGCCTCGGAAAAGCTACCGCCCTCTAAAAGAATGGCAAAAAAGGATCCTCTTGGATTCTCATACATATACTGAATCCGGATCTTCATATCCCTGTACTGCTTTTCTTCAATCTGCCTGGCTTCCTCCAGATCCGCCTGGGTCTGTTCAATCTCTTGTTTCTTCTCTTCAATCTGGCCCTGCAGATCTTCCAGCTCCTCGCTGATAGACGCATACTGCTTATTCAGATCAGCCAGATAATTTTCCATACTGGCTTTTGCGTCTTCCAGTTTCTTTCTTCTCTGCTCTGTATCCCGGATCTCCTGCTCCGTGCGGTCGATCTCTTCCTGCTGCTGATCAATCTCTTGGTCAATCCCTTCTGTAGCATAAGAAACCGTTCCTGTCATCAGGAACAATACCAGAAAGAGTCCGAACCTCCCATATGGCTTTTTCCGCTTTCGTAGACTTCCCATGTCTTCTCCCATCCGCCCTTCTATTGGGACAGCCAGTCATATTTTGTCAATCGTCCTTCCAGCTTTAAATGCTCAAAGCCGTTCTGCCGCAGAGCCTCATACAGGACAACGGCTGCCGCGTTGGAGAGGTTCAAGGAACGCGTCTCACCCAGCATGGGGATACGGACCGCCGCCTCCGGATTCCGAAGCAGAAGCTCCTCGGGAATCCCGGCACTCTCCTTTCCAAACATCAGGAAACAATCGGGTTCATACGCTGCCTCCGTATAGACCTGACGTGCCTTTGTAGTGGCCATATAAATCTTTGCACCTGGATTGCGGCGCAGAAAATCCTCGTAATTGCTGTAAGTAGTCACATCCAGCCGGGACCAGTAATCCATCCCTGCCCTCTTTAAATCTTTCTCTCCCAGGCGGAAGCCCAGAGGTTCTATGAGATGCAGGCGCGTCCCCGTAGCTACACAAGTCCGCCCGATATTCCCGGTATTGGCCGGAATCTCCGGCTCCAGCAGTACAATATTCAAAGCCATCTCTCTATCTGCTTTCTTTCTTTTCAGCCCTCAGTTGTTTTACAAATTTCTCCAGCCTTCCTAAGGCCACTTTCAAATCCTCCAGGGAATAGGCATAAGAAATACGCAGGAACCCTTCTCCGCAGTCTCCGAACGCCGTTCCCGGAACTACTGCCACCTTCTCGGCCGCCAGAAAACGCTCCGCAAACTCTTCCGAGCTCATACCGAACTCTTTGATACAGGGAAATACATAAAAGGCCCCAAAGGGTTCAAAACACTCCAGTCCCATTTCCCGGAACGCATGAATCAGGAAACGCCTTCTCTGATCGTAGGCTTCCCGCATTCTCTGTACGTCTTCATCACCGTTGCGCAGGGCTTCCACCGCCGCATACTGGCTGTTGGTAGGCGCACACATAATGGCATACTGATGAATCTTGGTCATCTGTTTAATAATTTCCGCCGGACCGCAGGCATAGCCCAGGCGCCAGCCGGTCATGGCATACGCTTTGGAAAATCCGTTGATGAGAATGGTCCGCTCCTTCATCCCCGGAAGGCTTGCAATGGACACATGCTCCCCTTTATAACTCAGCTCCGAATAAATCTCATCCGAGAGCACATACAAATCCTTTTCTATAACAATCCGGGCAATTTCCTCCAGATCCGTTTTCTCCATAATGGCTCCGGTGGGGTTGTTGGGAAAGGGCAGCACCAGAATCTTTGTTTTATCGGTCACTGCCTCCAGAAGCTCCTCCTTGGTCAGACGGAACTCATTCTCCGCTTTCAGTTCAATCACCTTGGGCACACCGTCCGCCAGAACTGCACAGGGATGGTAAGATACGTAACTGGGCTGGGGAATCAGAACTTCATCTCCCGGATTCAGCATGGCCCGGAAAGCCATATCGATGCCCTCGCTTCCTCCCACCGTAATCACAATCTCTTTGTCCGGATCGTAGGAAGTCTGAATCCTCCGCTTCAGATAACGGCCAATCTCCTCCCGCAGCTCCTTTAAACCGGAGTTGGAGGTATAAAAAGTCCGGCCCCGCTCCAGGGAATAAATGCCTTCGTCGCGGATATGCCAGGGCGTATCAAAATCCGGTTCTCCCACGCCCAGCGAAATGGCATCCGGCATCTCGCTGACAATATCAAAAAATTTCCGTATACCGGAAGGGGGAATATTTACAATTTTATCTGATAAAGGGTTTCTCACGGTGTCACCAGCATCCTTTCGTCTTTTGATTGATGCGCCATAATGGAGCCATGGTCCTTGTATTTCTTCAATACAAAATGGGTGGCCGTACTCAGCACGGAATCCAGGGGGGAAAGCTTATCCGATACAAACTGGGCCACATCCCGCATGGTCTTTCCTTCAATCATCACCATAAAATCAAACCCGCCGGAAATCAGGTATACGCTGTCTACTTCGGCATAATTGTAAATCCGCTCCGCCACTTTGTCAAAACCCAGTCCCCGCTGTGGCGTTACTTTTACTTCAATCAGGGCGGTCAGCTTTTCCTCTCCGGTCTTCTCCCAGTCAATCAGGGTGTGGTAGCCGCAGATAATACCTTCCTTCTCCATCTCTGCAATCTCATTGGCCACGCTGGCTTCATCTACACCCAGCATAACGGCCAGATCCCGCAGATCTACCCGGCTGTTTTTCTCAATAAACGTCAATATTTTCTCTCTCACAATTTTCCTCCCGTCCCGGTCCCCAGTGCCCGGATTATTTTATTTTGTAAAGCTCATCCGTATGGGGGCGCTCCAGAAAACGCTCCTCCCCGCCGTTTCGGATCCGCTTTGCACTGCCTGAGACTGTCTTTCCGATAACGGACGCCGGAATGCCCGCCTTTGCAAGCTCCCGTACCAGATCGTGTCCGCGATCCGCCGCCATCAGCATACAGCCGCTGGAAATCAGATAATAAGGATTAAGCCCGAAGCATTCACAGATTTCCACCGTTTCCTGCCGGATGGGAATGGCCCTCAAATCAATCTCCAGTCCTACGCCCGAAGCTTCCGCCAGTTCCCAGAGCGCTCCGTATATCCCGCCTTCTGTCACATCGTGCATGGCGCTCACACCTGTGCGGACGGCAATTTCTGCCTCCGGGAGCACAGAAATCCAGGCGTCAAAGCCTTTCGCCGTATCTACAAAGTCTTTGGAAAACCGCTTCCGCAGCTCCTTCTCTTTCTCTTTGGCAATGATGGCCGTTCCCTCAATGCCTATCCATTTGGTCACAAGAATATCCTGTCCCGGCCTGGCTCCTGCCGTCGTAACCAACCTGCCCTCCTGTACCTTTCCTACTCCCGTCACGCTGATCACCGGCTGGGCAACAGCCCGCGTCACCTCCGTGTGGCCGCCCATTACCTGCATACGGCACTCTGCACAGGCATCCTCCACCTGCTCCATCATCTCCCGGATGTCCGGCTCCTCAATCTGTTCCGGCAGAAGAACCGTCAGCATCACGCCCAGAGGCTCCGCTCCGCTGCTGGCCAGATCGTTGGCCGTAATCTTGATTGCCAGCGTTCCGATGTCTTTGACGGTACCGGTGATGGGATCCGTGGAAACCACGAAAATCTCTCCCGGCTTCAGCTTGACAGCCGCACAGTCCTCTCCTACGCCGGCTCCCAGAACCACTTCTTCCCGTCTGGTATGTATTTGTTTCAAAATGCTTCTCTTTAAAATGGTCTCCGAAACCTTTCCGACCTTCATCTCACACCTACTGTCCTTGGTTCATCCGCTCCATGCAGGATGCCAGGGTCGCATCTACCGTGGCCTCATCCTGTGTCGCTACAGCCGCCTGCAGTTCCTCCGACAGGGCCGGATCTCCGGCCACGCCAATGGTGATTGTCCGCGGGGATGCCCGGTAGCTGCTCTTATTCACCTTGGTCACGCTTTCTTCCACGCCGTTCACATACACATGCTTATAGAGCTCCGCAACGGCCCCCATATGTGCGCCGTCGATTGCTTTAAATCCGATGGGCTGCCCCGGATCCGCCACAATTACCTGGCCCGGATCGGTTGTGGAAAGTGTAACGCTCTGATACTTAATCGTCCGGTTGGCCGGACGCGTTTCCTCCCCATAGATAGTAAAGGTCAGAATATTGTTCACTGCCACCGCTTCAATATATATGGGCGTCTGGGTATTGTTTTTAAACTTAAAATCTTTGTAGGATTCTGAAATAGCCGCATCTGCCGCCGGCGGTACATAACTTACCAGCATAGAATGGTTGGAGCGTTCCACTACTTCCAGTTCTGCCAGCAACACCGCATTGTACAGCGTTGTGGACACCTGGCAGATTCCTCCGCCCATGCTGTCTACCACTTTGCCGTTCAGATACGAGCCGGCCGGCACATAGCCGTTCGCTACCGTATAGGGCCGCGCCTTCTCGTCAAAAGATACGGTGTCTCCCGGATAGAGAACAATCCCGTCCAGGATTTTTGCCGCATTTACAATATTCTGAATGCGGTTTGCTCCCGGTCCTGCATAATTTGTAGAATAAGTTCCCAGGACATCTTTTACCCGGCCCAGCTCCTCCTCGCTTCCTCTGGGATAATCCGTTTCCACCGGCAGGGCAACGGTTCCGTTCTCATGAGACCATTCATTTTTTATGAAATCCTGGATAGCCTGGACGGAACCGCCCACATCCAGCTTCACCCCGGCCTCTCCGGGAATTACTTCAAAGGAATCTCCTTTCTTCTGAAGCGTGGCATCTGTAGCCTCCTGATCAAACTGGATACACTCCGTCTTTACATAATCGGATACCCGTGCGGAATCCAGCTCCCACTCCAGTTCAAACACCCGGTTCTCATGTTCCAGCTCCTTGCGCTCTTTATAGCGCCTGAGAAGATTTCCCGACTTTCCCAGGCTGGCCGCCTCGTGAATCACATCCAGATTGGCGCAGCGAAGTCCCAGATCCGCCAGTCCTACTTCCAGCTGGTCTTCAAAAATTTCCAAGGTAAGCGTTTCCTCTCCCTGCTGCCGGACATATGCCTCTATCTCCCGTCTGGCCTGGGACTCTGTCATTCCGGAAACGTCAATTCCATCGATATAGACGCCGTCGTGAATGGTCCACTCTTCCTTCTCCTGCGCCCGGACTTCGCTGCCTTTGGCAGCTGCCAGCAAAAGCGTCAGCAAAAATGCCAATATGACAGGTCTTCCCAGCCGTCTGTTCACGTGTAATTGCTTTTTCATAACCCGTTCCTTTCACATCTCTGTTCCGCGGCCGCCAGTATTACAGGGCATACGAAAGCAGAGGAATTACCATTGCCAATACCAGTATCACAATAATCACCGTGGAAATAACCTTCCTGGTCTTTTTACTGTACCAGTTCATCTCTGAATCCTCCCATGTTCCAGAATAATCTTATCAATGAGGCGGGAAGCCTCGTTCTTCGTCAATGTCTCTATGGATACCTCTAACGCTATTTTATGATATTTTATGAGATCATTCAAGTACCCTTTTTGCGCCGGCGTAACCGGGCCCTGCTTTTTTGATTTGTACACCAGAGGCCTGGGAGCGAACAGCTCTTCGGGACTGTCCGGAAACTGCTCCCGCATCCGCCCGTACAGCTCCATAGCCGCCAGGGCATCGCAGGACGCCCGGTGGGCATGCTCCTGCCGGATCCGGTAATAACTGCAGAGAGCCTCAAGGCTCCGGTGTTCCATCTCCGGAAACAAAGCCCTGGCAATCCTCAGGGTATCAATGCCTTCCTTTTCAAATTGCAAATCGAAATTCACGGCATTTCGTTTGACAAAGCTGTAATCAAACAAAATATTATGGCCCAGAAGCGGATAATCCCGGCAGAATTCTACCAGCTCCTCCACCGCTGTGCGGGTGTCTTTTCCGCCTGCCGCCATCTCATCTGTAATGCCAGTCAGTTCCCGGATGCGCGCCCCGATTTTCATCCCCGGATTTACCAGAGTCTCATAAACTTCCTGTATCTTCCCGTCTGCCACTTTCACAGCCCCGATCTCCAGAATCCGATCGGAGGCGGGATTCAATCCCGTGGTCTCCAGGTCCAATGCTATGTAGGTATCTTTCATGACAGTAATATGATATTTTATCCTCTCTTATGATAAAAGCCCAAAATCCCCGCAGAAGGCTTTCCCTTTCCACCAGGACAAGCAGGCATTCCCGGTCAGCGGATTCCGCCTGCTGTAATCGAAGATTAAATAGGCCGGCTCTTTTGTATTTTCCGTCAGTACCTCTACATGGTTCTGCTTTCCCGCCTGACGCAGAATTTCCCGCAGGGTCTCCCCGAAGGCGCTTCTGTCCGGTGCAAAAGAAGGACGGCTCTTAAAGCGTTCCCGCAGGTAAAGATCCACAGTCAAAAGCTCCCGGTACCTTCTTTCCTCTGCCGGAAACCGCTGCCGGATAAACTCCAGCAAAATTTCGTAACGCTGCAGCCTGGAATAATTTCTGCCGAAACGCCCGGTCTCTTCGTAATAAACGGCCAGCTCTTCAAAAAAGCGAAACGGTGAAGAAAAGCCTTGCAAAAGCCGGGCAAGAGTATACCGGAATTGATGACTATTATAATAGATTTCCACCATTTCTTCAATCTCCTTTAACTGTAAAATTTCTGCAAAAGAAATCCAGTTGCTGTACAGAACCTCATAGGGCGGCTTGTCCTTCCAGACAATTCCGAACTTTCCCGCCTCCCGGTACAAAGGCGAACCTTTCAGCACTTTCAGAAAGCCCAGCTGGAGCTGGTCCGGCTCCAGAGCAAATACCTGGTCAAAGGACCTGGCAAAGCTGGTATAATCTTCATAGGGGAGGCCGGCAATCAGATCCAAATGCTGGTGAATATTGGCTCCTCTGCGAATCCCTTCCACATTCTTTTTCAGTTTCTCCCAGTCTGTCTTTCTGCGGACAGCCTCCAGGGTCCGGGGATTGGTGGACTGAACGCCGATTTCCAGCTGAATCAGGCCCGGACGCATCTTTTTAAGCAGCGCAAGATCCGCCTCATCCAGCAGATCCGCTGCGATCTCAAAATGAAAATTGGTGACGCCGTTATCCTGTTCCAGAAGAAACTGCCAGATATCCCGTGCCCGCTCCTGCCTTAAGTTGAAGGTGCGATCCACAAACTTTACCTGAGGAACCTTCCGGTCCAGAAAAAACCGCAGTTCTTTCTTCACCAGATGAAGATCCCGGAACCGGACGGACTTTTCCACGGAAGACAGGCAGTAACTGCAGGAGAACGGACAGCCCCGGCTGGATTCATAATAGAGAATCCGGTGCTCCAGCCCTTCCATATTACCGTAGGGAAAGGGAAGGCTGTCCAATTCCAGGCATCCGCCCGCCGGAACCCCGGCCGCCGTCTTCCCTCCTTTAGGGCAGCGGTATACGGCCCCCGGAATCTTTGCAAAACCCTCCCTGTCTCCGCGCACACAGCAGTCCGCCAGGCAGCGGAAGCTTTCCTCTCCCTCCCCGGTCAAAATACCGTCTACCGCTTCATTTTCCACAAGTATCCTCTCTGCATCGAAGGATACCTCCGGCCCGCCCAGCCATATGGGAACCTCAGGAAGGACTTTCCTGCACTCCGCTGCCAGTTCTTTCACATACTCAATATTCCAGATATAACAGGAAAACAAGAGCACATCCGGCTTTCTGCGGTACAGTTCTGCCAGAATCTCTTCCGTTCTGTGATTTATGGTAAATTCGGCCAGCTCTACATACTGCGCCAAGTCCCCGGCCGCTGCTTTCAGACTATAAACCGCCGGATTGGAATGAATATATTTGGCATTGATGGCCGTCAACAGTATCCGCATAATTATCTCCCTGCAAATCAAAAATAACAAAAGGAATTACTGCTCCTGCAATAACTCCTTCTTCCTACATGGTTATTTTTAAATCCGCGCATCTTACTTTGAACTATGAATGGCACCGTTACCTCTGTAGTTGGCTCGGCCCAGGCAGCCTTGCGGCACACAAAAGGTTCTACTTAGAGCTGCTTCATTCCTGACCTGACTCGGTTCATAGATTTCTGTTGCGCAAGACCCAGGCGTCTCTGCTACTTGCAAAGGGCTGCATACCACCCAAAAAGTCCGAGGTAAGATATCACCCCTGCTGTAGCGGATTGCAGGTACAGGGCACCGCTGACTCCCCGGCTGCGCGGAAATCTTAGACTTTTGGATTGGCTTTTAGTATAGCTTCTCCTGAGGCGTTTGTCAACGCTTCCCGCGCAGATTTCGGAAAAACTCTGTCAGAATCCCGCTGCACGCTTCCTCAAGAATCCCCCGTTCCACCTCTGCCTGGTGATTAAACTCCGGCATTTCCAAAAGATTCAGAACGGAACCCGCACAGCCTGCCTTGGGATTCATGGCTCCAATTACCACCCTCCCCATACGGGCCTGTACAATGGCCCCCGCACACATCTGGCAGGGTTCCAAGGTAATATACATGGTGCAGTCCTCCAGCCGCCAGTCTCCTGTCTTCCTGCTGGCTTTGCGGATAGCGATCAGCTCTGCATGGGACAGGGTATTTTTATCTGTATTTCTGCGGTTATATCCCCGGGCAATGATCCGGTCTTCCCGCACAATCACACAGCCAATGGGAACCTCCTCCAGCGCATAGGCCTTTTTCGCCTGGCGCAGGGCCTCTCTCATATATCTTTCGTCCGCCGTCATAATGATTCTCTCCGATCCGTTTGTCTCTTTTCCGCCTTTATCTCAGCGTCCGGCACCAGTAGCCGAAGCCTTTCTGCCTGGTATTGGGCCCTTTCACTACCTTAAACTCATCAAAGCCGAACATGGAAGCTATCTCCTGTTCCCGCTCGTTGTAAACTCCGGGTACGCCGATGTAATAGCAAATATCCTCTTCCGTCTGGCGGCGCAGCAGCAGAAGATGTCCGTACTGATAATACCCGTGAAGCAGGAAGCTGTTATTTCCAAGCTCCCACTTATCTCTTGGAATCCGGGACAAATCCCGGTTATTAAGCCGGATGCTGTAAACCTCCGCCCCGTTTCCCTCTACATAGCGGGTTACCGGAAAGCGCTTGGTCAGATATGTCCAATGCTCCTTTCTCAGATCTGCAGGAACCGGCGCAGTCTGTTCCTCTGCTGCCGTTTCCTCCTGCACAGACGCTCCTTCCTCCTGCACAGAGCTTCCTACCCCCGTCTCCTCTGCTTCCTGGCGCTCTTCCTCCAAGGCCAGCTCGGCCGCCTGTACTTCACTTTCTCCTGCAGGCTTCTCCACAGCCTGCCTGGCAAACCTCTCTTCCGGATCAAACCGGTCCGCCGGCACCGGCAAATCATCCCATGCCGCCGCAAATACCCGGTTGTCTCCTTCCAGATACACTCCGCCGCTCTCTGCCAGCCCGAAGCTGCCTCCCATAAGGCTGTCCGTCTCCGTAACGCCGCTCCACTCCCAGGCTCCGTTCCGTTTCTCAAGCTCCCCCAGATATTGTCCCTGCAGTCTTTCTTTTCTGCGCATAAAGACATAAACCCGGCAGGATTCTTCCGCGGCAATCCGGTCCTCGTTTACATGAACCCAGAATTTGCACTCGTTTCCTCTGGCATTTACCTTTACAAAGCCGGCGCTCTCTCGTTTTTCCCCCTGCTCATATCCATAAATATAGGATACAAAACGTTTATAATCAGACAAAGAATCCCTCCTTTTCCAAACAGTTCAACTACTGTCTGGAATATTCTATGCCCGACTTGTCTATCTCATGTCCGTTCTTTCCCAAAATCTCCGCTTTTTCCCAGAAGGTTGCTCAGCCTGGCAAACTGCTCCAGGGTCAGCGCCTCTCCGCGGATACCGGCAGAAAGCCCCATGTCCTCCAGAGCGGCAGACGCTGCCTCTTTGGAAATCTTAAGATTCGGCGCATTGTTCAGTCCGTTTACCAGGGTCTTCCTTCTCTGGTTAAAAGAAGCCCGGATAATGGCAAACATCCATGCCTCATTATCTGCCTGCACCGGCGGCTTCTCATGGCATACCAGACGAATAACCGCAGACCCCACTTTGGGCCTCGGCATAAAACAGTTGGGCGGCACGTTGGCCGCCAGCTCCGGGCGCGCGTAGTACTGTACCGCCAGGGAAAGGGCTCCGTAATCCTTGGACCCCGGCCCGGTCTTCATGCGGTCCGCCACCTCTTTCTGCACCATCACCGTCACACTTTCCAGGGGCACATGGCTCTCAAACAGCCCCATAATAATCGGTGTAGTAATATAGTACGGAAGATTTGCCACCACCTTTGCCGGACGGCCCCCGTTTTTCTCCTGCACCAGACGGCAGAGATCCACTTTCAAAGCATCCTCGTTTAAAACCGTCACATTCTTGTATCCCGCCAGTGTATCCTCCAAAACCGGTATCAGCGCCTTGTCAATCTCAATGGCCGTCACCTCCCGGGCGGCAGCCGCCAGATACTGGGTCATAGTTCCGATCCCGGGGCCAATCTCAATGACAAAATCCTCTTTTGTTATTCCGGCAGAACGGATAATTTTATCCAGCACATGGGGATCTATCAGAAAATTCTGCCCGAATTTCTTTTGAAAAACGAACTGATATTTATTTAAAACCTCGATGGTGCTCTGGGGATTTCCCAGGCTTGGGACTGGTGTATTCATAGAAGAAACACTCCTCACTTATTCAAATAAAATCTTTTGGCGTTCTCCTGCGTAATGCGCACCACCTCTTCCGTCTCCATCTCTTTGAGCTGTCCGACGGCCTCTGCCACCCGCAGAAGATTCAGGGAGGAGTTGCGCTTTCCCCGAAAGGGCTCCGGCGCCAGGTAGGGACAGTCTGTCTCCAGAAGGATCCGCTCCGCAGGGACCAGCTTCACGACCTCTTTGAGCTTTTTTGCGTTTTTAAAGGTGACGACGCCGCCTACTCCGATATAATAGCCAAGTTTCAGATATTCCGCGGCAAGCTCCGGTCCGTAGGAAAAGCAGTGCACCACCGCTTTATATCCCGGCTTATGGGCACTTTGGACAACCTCCAGCGTGTCCAAAGCCGCCTCCCGGCTGTGAATGATCACCGGCAGTCCCAGTTCCCCAGCCAGCTCCAACTGTCTGGAAAACCAGTATTTCTGCGTTTCATGGCCTTCCTTATCCCAATAGTAGTCCAGTCCGATTTCCCCCACCGCCACTGCTTTGGGATGGCGGCACATTTCTTTTAGCCAGGAAAAATTCTCCTCGTTTAATTCCCCCACTTCGTCGGGATGGATTCCCACTGCCCCGTAGATAAAATCATAGGCTTCCGCCAGGGCCAGGGTTGTTTTTACCGACTTCAGGCTTGCGCTCACATTGACTATGGAAGAAATCCCCTGCTCCCGGCACTTTCCGAGAATTTCTTCCCGATCCTCATCAAAGGCCGAATCGTCATAGTGGGCGTGGCTCTCAAAAATCATTTTCGTCTGCTCCTTTTTCAGCATACATTTTTTGCGCTGCTTCCATTATAAAGGAGTTCCCCCGAAAGATCTACCACATATTTTACGTCCGCAAAGCCAACCTGATCCCCCTGGCGGATCCGGGCCTTCTCGTTTACCCCCAGCCGGCCTCCGTTGAGAAACGTTCCGTTGGTGGAATTGAGATCCGTAAGATAAAACTCGCCCTCCTCCCTGGATAATTTTCCGTGAATCCGGGAAATCCCGCGGGCTTTCAGCCATCCGTCAACCGCATCTTTTTTCTTTCCGATCAGAAAACTTTCACCCGTCATCCGCATATCCGCAAAGGCAGGGTTTTCACTCCGCAGAACCAATCCGCCGCCGGAGGTTTGTTTCAGAAATACCGTAGCCGTCGCGCATTCCGGCCCTTCCGCTGCCAAAGGAGCCTTCCGTTCTTGTTCCCGTTCCCGTTCCGGTTCCTCCTTCTCTTCCGCATCTTGGGAAAAATCTTTCTGTTCCCGCTCTTCTCTCCACTTCAGCAAAAGCTGTTCCAGGGAAAAATGCTCCTCCCCTGCCATCCGGTAAAACTCATACCCCAGCGATACTGCCTCCGGATCCTGCCGATCCAGCCGCTCTAAAAAATATTCCGCCAGCTCCAAAAGTGCTTTTCCGGTATCTGCCTCCCCAAAGGGAAAGCAGCAGAAACAGGTTTTCCCTCCGTCCGGGTCCAGATAAATGTAATCCGGATCCAAAAGGATTCCTCCGCTGTCCAAAAGATATTCGCCCAAGCTCTGCACGGCACACAGCAGTTCCTCCAAAAGCCCGGAAAGCTCCGTCCCCGAAATCCGCCTGCGCTCCAGAAGAAGGCGCAGACTCTGCCTGGAAGTAATCTCGTAGCAGAAATCCGCACTCCGATCCACAAAGCTTAGGCTGCATTCCAAAAAACCGGGAATTTTATTCTTTACTATCATTCCCACCTGATACTGATCCTCGAACTCCTCCTGCCGGATCACCAGAAAATTGCGATCCAGCTCTCTCCGATACGACACCTTCATTTCTAATATCCCCTACTTCTTCCAAAATTCTTTCCATTTCCGGCATGTCCGCATAAACCGGGCCGGATTCAGCCGTTTGGCCGTCTCTTCCTCCCGGAAAGAGAGCCCCGACAGAAGGGGCGTTTCCCCCGTATAGGAAACCGTTACCGACTTTGCCGTCACTTTTACGGATACCTCCAGTTCCCTGCATACCATAAGCCTGTCAAAAGCCAAAGCAAGCGCTTCTTCTGAGAGCTCCGCCTCCAACTCTTTCTCTGACCGGTATTTCCGGGCCGCTCCTTTTCCCGCCGTCTCCGCCGCGCAGGAAGCAAGAACACTCCTGTCGTGAAGATACAAGGCCAGGCAGACGCACACAAACACAATCAGCACCAGAAACGGCAGCACAAAGGACGCCTCCACGGCAAAGCTTCCCTGTTTCATTTTCTCTCTCATACAAGCAGCCTCCCTGCATACACCATCAGAAGAAACGGTACCAGGGGAAACCTGTCCTTTCTCCTAACTTTCCCAAGCATCAGCCCCAGGGCCATGACCAGAGCGCAGACAGCCGTTCCGGCCAGGAGCAGGCTTATATTTTCCCACATTCCCAGATAAAGCCCGGTCACGCAGACCAGCAGACCGTCTCCGCATCCTACGGCCTCTCTGGTGAGAAACGCGGCCGCCACCAGAAATACTCCTACTCCCATACCTCCCAAAAGCTCCCACCAGGTCTGATAGCGCAGCCAGAGATTGAGCACAATCCCGGCTATCCCGAAGATCCAGAAACTTTTCAGACTGACCTCCTGCCTGCGCACATCCAGAATTCCGTTCCACAGCAGAAAAACCAGCATGCACCCTTTTACCATCCATTGTCCCATCACGTTCCTCCGCACACGGAGCAGGGCGGCCGTCCGCCTGCCTGGGAGAAAAGCACGACATGAATCCTGCGGGACAATCCCGGGCAATTCAGGCTCTCATGATAGCGGTCTCCCTGCTCCGTAATATACACAAATCTGCTCCCCTGCTTCCAGCATCTCTCACAGGGCTTATAGTTTCCGCCGCTTCCGCAAGCCTGCCCTTTTGCCTCCTCCAGACAGATCTGGCGGATCGAGAGCTTCAAATGCCTGCACTCCAGGCTGCGGTGATATACCGTACCGTAGTCCGTCACATAGACTACTTCCTCCTCTTCCCCGGTTCCCGTTCCCAGCCGTCCCCCAAAGCCTGTCCAGCAGCGGACCCGGCGGCTCTGGCTGATGCTTATTGGACAAAACCAGGAGAGTCCCGGCGGCAGCACTACCTGATAGGAGGCGTTCAGCACCAGAAAGGAGTCCTGCCCTTCTAAGCGGCAGCCCAGCAGGGAAATTCCCCGGGCTCCTCCCTTAATCATCCTGCCTGCCGCCCGGCCCTCCAGGCAGGTATCCAGACAGTGCTTCGTATAAGCCATAGAAATACCGGCAGCAGTACTTTCCATATCCAGGTTTAAAATCTCTTCGCTCTGGGCCAGCTCTTTGCCCGCATCCGTCAGCGCCCGGCCAACTTCCGTCTGAAGCTGTACCAGCAAAAAGAGATACAAAAGGCCTGTTACGGCAAAGAGAAACAAGGGAAATACCAGCGCTGCCTCTGCCGTTAGGCTGGCTCTCGCCCAGACGGGGGCGCATCGTGATATTCTTCCGTCATGACCGGACTGTTTGGAATATAGAGAATGTGAATTGCTGGCGTCTGATGCGCCTGGAACTGCCTGGAGAGCTTTTAGATTTTTCAGATACGCACATGTACGAAAGAACATCACGATGCACCCCCTTTTCTTTACCATTCATAACAAAGCCAGCGCCGCGCCCTCAAAGCCCGGTCCTGCACAAGCTCTGCCTCCGCCCAGAAGCTGTCCGTACAGTGATCCGCACGGAAATACATTCCTCCGGGCTCTCCCCTAATTACTCCTTCCACCACATCCAGCCCCCGCATGGCCTTGGTCTCCCTGCCCGTAAGGGCCAGGAGCATTCCCAGGTAGTCCCGGTAGCGAAGCCCCGGACGATCCTCCCGTCCGTCATAAGCTGCCAGGGAATTTCCCAGATCGAGAGCCTGCGCAAGAGAGAGTTTCCAGGTATCCGCCCCTTTCCAAAACGCCACAGACTTTCCGTTTAAAAGAAGCCGCACGTCAAGCACACTCTCCGCAAAGGCCCAGCCCAGCAGAAGCACCTGTGCCACTGCCTCCACCAATCCCGGAATCAGCGTAACGCCCACAAGAAGCGCAGCCAGGGCCTGACATTCCGCCTGCTTTGTCCCATCGGACAGAAGATACATGTAGTTAAGCCCTTCCCGCAGCGCCAGCAGACGTCCGCAGACAGACTCCAGATTGGCAATATCCGTATCTTTCCCGGCAATCAGGTACTCGGCCTGGTAATCCAGCCAGGAGCCGGGCTGCCGGTCCCCGGTTAGAATCTCTGCCCCGTGGGAACAGACAGACAGCAGATATATATGAAAAAATACATCGTTTCCCGGGGTTCCCGCATACTTTCCCCTGGGTCCCGCCCCCCGGATGCAGCTCCTTTTAGAAGGCATTCCCTTTAGATCTGCTTTCTTACCCGACACCGCTCCCGGTTCCTTTAAAACCAGATTGAGAATACTTCCCCGCTTCAAGGATTCCAACTCGAAAAGAGGATTGGGGGTGCTTTCTGCTTCTTCCTCTGCCCGGCGCTGCCGAAGCTCCTCTAAATTTTCCTGCTCCCGGCTGCTGGCCCCGGCATATTCCTCCTGCAGCTCTTCCGCCTGACGGCCAAGTCTCTCATAGTCTCCTGCCTCTTCCAAAAACGAAATCCCCATCTGCTCCTTCGCGCAGGAGACCGCCTGTTCATACCATGCCATTCCGTTTCCGTCCGTGGCCCTGGAAATACGTTCCACTTGGATTTGTCCCGCATTTCCCGACGGCAGGTTTTCATTTAAAAACTGCCTAAGCCTCTGCTTCAGATATCCGGTATCCTCTCCGGGGCCTCCATAACCCAGATCCAGATAGAACATGCCGTACCGCTCCCAAAGCTCCCGGTGATACTCGGAGAGAACCGAATATTCCGCCAGCTCCAGGGCCTCCTCCGCCTGGCTTCTCAAAAAGGCAGACCGGGCCGACTGTAAGCCTGCCTGGAAGAAAAACAGCAGTACGGCCAGCATCAGACTGACAAAGACCGTGACACTCCCTCTGTTCTTCCGTATGCTTCCCATATCCCTCTCCTCCGGAAATCTTATATGGTGCCGCTCTGGCTTGTAATCTTGTCAAAAATCTGGTTTACCAGCGAGGTAAGCTGACTTTTAAAAATAATTACCAGTCCGATCAGCACTACCAGTATCAAAATCATTTCCACCACTCCGATTCCGTCTTCTTCCTGTACAAATCTCATAAATAATTTCCGCATTCTCTTTTCCTTCTTTCTTCATTTTAGTTGTCTTCCTTTATGCCTGCATGGACATTCCGGCGGGAACCAGAATAAAAAGCATCACCACCGCCAGCATCAGTATCATCGGCAGGAGCAGCCGGGTAGAGGCCTCCTCCCCCTTGCGGCGGGCCAGTTCCCTTCTCCAGGCCTTCGCCTCTTCCGCCTCTGAGCGCAGAAGCCCCGCAAGCCCTTTGGTTCCTTTTTTCAAATTTTGTTCCAAAAGAGCGGACAGCTTGAGATAGGCCGGAACATGACAGCGAATCCCGAAATTCTCATAGGCTTTTGCCTCGGCCACGCCATTTTGCATTTCCCGGCAGGCAAACGCCATCTCCTCATAGGCATACCGCAGTTCCTCCCGCCCCTGCCTCCGCCGCGTCTCATAGTCTGCCGCAATCATCTCCCAGGCATTGCGCACGGTGGAACCGGCGCCCAGCAAAAGGGTCAGCCTTCCTACAATCCGCACATAATCCCTGCACATCTGTTCCTCCCGTTCCCGGGTTTTCCGCTTCAGTTCCCGGTCTCCCGCTGTATAGAGAAGTCCCATGGACAGCAGGGTTAGCACCAGAATCCAGACAAAATCCAAAGGCGTATTTTCCTTCCATACCAATTCTTTCCCCTGTGCCCGGAGAGGAAGCTCCTGCCTTTCTTCCTCCTCTGTCTCCTTGCGGAGCTTCTCTACCGCCGCGGCCAGCTCCCGGTAAAATTGTTCCTCCGGCCCTAAGACCGGCGGCAGGACCCTGGCGCACGCCCGGTATACGGCCTCCTGTCCGTTGCAGAACAGCCGCGCCGTCAGTTCCACCAGACTCCCTTCCTCTCTTAGATTTTCACTGCGCAGGCTTCCATCCAGGTTCAGAACCTCATAGGAATCCAGCTCCCATTCTGCCGTCACCGGTGTCCCTTCTATTCTGCGGATCAGGTGCAGATCGCTGCGCACTTCCTCCAGGGAACGGTTTTCCCCGAGAATATAGGTATCCATCCGCTTACGGATCTCTTCCAACAGTTCCCGGCTTTCTTCCTCCCGCAGCTTCTGCGGCTCTATGACCACCGCAATTTCCCTGACTTTCTCCCCCGCCGCCTCTACTTGAAGTTCCCGGGTGTAAGCCGTATCCTGACGGGGCAGGAAACGCCCCTCTGCCAGAAGCCCGCCGCCAGAAGCCAAAGCTCCCGCCAGGACTGCGGCGCAAATCCCTATCGCAAATGCTTTCATAAGCAGCACCGTCTTCTCTGTATAGTACCGTTCCAGCCGCTCTTCCGTATGCGGATCGAAATATAAAAGCTTCAGATTCTGCCGTACCTCCTCCTGCCCGGGCAGCCGGCCTCCCAGCCAGCCGGACAGCCGGCTGTTGAATCGCCGGGCCAGATCCTCCAGCCTCATTTTCTTTTTCTGCCTTTTTTCTTTCATGCCTCACACCTCTATGTCCAGCAGGCGTTTCCCCAGATACCAGGCCCCCAGATACAGGCCCAGGCAGGCGGTCATCACACAAATTCCCGGAAGATTCCCGTACAGAGGATCCAAAAAGCCGGGACATCCCACCCGGAGATACAAAACCATGGCAAAGGGAATCACATTCATAATCCTCTGTTCATAACGCCTGGCCGCCAAAGCGGAAGACACCTGGCGCTCCGTCTCTACCGTATCGGAGATATTTACGGCCGTATCCCCCATAATTTTTATCAGATCCCCGCCGCTTCGCTTTCCGACGGAAAAAATTTCCGCAAAGACCTCCGCCTCTTCCAAACCGCTGCGCCCTGCAAAGTCCTCCATTACCTGCTCTATGGTCTGATTGGCATCCAGCTTCCGCTCCATAGCGGAAAGCTCCTGTACCATATCCGCGTCCGCCGCATACATAAGCTTCAAGTCCCTTCCCGCTTCGCGCAGGGCATTTTCTGCGGAATACCCGGCTGCAAGGGCTGCCGCAAGTCCCTGGACCGCATCCCGGAACTGCAGCTTCAGTTCCTTTCTCCTGCGCTTGGCCGTCTGTCCCCGCCTCTCCTTTTCGTGCTTCCACAGCACCGCCGGAAACAAAAGCACGGCCCAGAGCGAATTGTAGAAGCACAAGGCCACAATCCCCGTAATGCCTGCTGCCTCCAGCATATATTGAAGCCGCTGAACCGCTGTAGGCCGGTATTCCCTGTAGTTCATCTCTCATCCTCCTATACCGGCCATTTTCAGCTTTCCCGTATGCCGCAGGGAATCTTTTTTCTGCAGTCTTCCCCGGACACGCAGATCTTTATCTTCTCCTGCCGTCTCTTCCTCAAAGGCAAAGAGCGTGTGCAGCCGGATTTCCCCGGACTCCATGCCGGCAGTCTCCGCAATTTCCAGTACCCTGCGGCTGCCGTCCCGCATCCGCCCCAGGTGTACGATTAAATCTACCCCGGATGCAATCTGCCTCCTTACGGCCTCCAGCGGCAGTTCCATTCCCATCAGCACCATGGTCTCCAGGCGGCTCAGCATATCTGCCGGGCTGTTGGCATGGCCGGTACTTAAAGAGCCGTCATGGCCGGTATTCATAGCCTGAAGCATGTCCAACGCCTCAGCGCTGCGCACTTCCCCTACAATAATCCGGTCCGGCCGCATCCGCAGGGCTGTCCTTATCAGGTCCCGGATAGAAATCTCATGTTCCCCTTCCAGGTTGGCGCTGCGGGCTTCCAGGGCTACCAGGTTCTCCACCGTGAAAAGCTGCAGCTCCGCATTGTCCTCAATGGTGATTACCCGCTCCCCGGTGGGTATAAATTCCGACAGGGCATTGAGAAACGTGGTCTTCCCGGAGCCGGTCCCGCCGCTTACGAAAATATTGTACCCGGCTTCCACTGCCGTCCGCAGAAAGGCCGCTGCCTCCCGGCTCACGGCTTCCCAGGCAATCAGCTGTTCCATACGGATGGGCTGCTCCGGAAATCTGCGGATGGTCACAGCCGGACCTCCAAGCGCCACCGGATCCAGAACTACATTCACCCTCGAGCCGTCTTCCAATCTGGCATCGGCGATGGGGCTTGCCTTGGAGACGCGCCGATTGGAAAAGCTCACAATCTGCTGCACCACATCCTCCAGCTTCTGCCGGGAAGAAAAGGACTTGTCCCAGCGGCTTAACCGTCCTCTTCGCTCCACAAAAACAGCCTCCGGCCCGTTTACCATGATCTCCGTAATCTCCGGATCTTCCATCAGCTCCTGCAAAAGATCAAGCCTTCTCATAGCATAAAAGATTTCTTTGCGCATACAAAGCTTTTCCTCCAGCAGCAGATATTCCTGCCTGCTTTGGGCCAGGATTTCCTCATCAATCAGCTCCAGCACTTCTTCATCCGTCAATTCCCTGGATAAATCCAGTCTCTTTTGAATCTTTTCCTTTAATTTCTGCCGAAGGCTTTCCCAGTTCCCCTTCATGGGCTCAGCCACCTCTTTCCTTCCGCCCGGATAAACGTCTCCAAATCCTTTTCCTGGGACAGCCAGAACTTTTTTGTTTTCTCTAACACCTCTTCCAGATCCAAAAGCCGCAGGGTCTCCTCATACTGGCAGAGCTTTGCCCCGGATACTTCGTCTTCCCGGATGGGGGTATAGACCCCGTCGCAGTGTCCCAGAAGCTCAAAGAGCCCGTCCACTGCCCCGCTCATATCCAGAATCAGCATTTCGTAATGGCTTTCCCGGCCCAGCGCTTCCAGAAGGCATTCCCAGTCTTTCCGGCTGATATGGCGCAGCTCCACCGGGGATTTCAGAGGCGGAATATAATCCAGGCTGCCCAGCCGGCGGACAATGCTTTCCAGCTTACAGACAAAAGCATTCTTCCCCTGTTTCAAAAAATACATCAGTTCCGACAAGGTCCATCCGTCCCCATAAGGATAGAGAACCGAAAATCCGGAATATTCTTCCAGATTCAGATACAATGTCCGTTTCTGCTTGGCAAGCTCCCTTCCGAGAGCCAGGGCAAAGCTTGTCTTTCCGATACGGCCCACCGGGGAATACACCCCTATCTGTTTCATGCGGTTCTGCCGGAGCGCCGTCCCGGGACCTTCCGGCGTCTGTTCTGCGTAACCGCTCAGAACTGTCCGCATGATCTGGGGACAGGACTGGAATTTATAAACCCTGGGGGCATCCGTCTCTTTTTCCTGGTATTCATTTTCCGACAGATAAAAAATCTGTCCGTACCGGGTTTTGTCCCCAATCTCTTTGGAAAGCTCTTCGCAAATCAAAAGGATATCTACTGGGTGCTCTTCTGCGTAACCGGCCAGCTCGCCGCAGCTTGTAAATCCGTGTACCGTAAATACCGGATCCCTGCGACGGTTGGCATACTCCGTAAACCGGAGCGTATAATCCTGCTCCCGGTCACAGACTGCGATCTGCTTTCTCTTCAAAAGACACCTCCCGCGCAAATCAGAAGTCCCGTCAGCAGACTGACAAAGATCTGAAAGCCCAGAAAGCTCCCCAGCATCACCAGCATCCGGGGATTTTTCCATATATAATGCAGCGCCGAAAACAAAACTGCCACCTCCTTAACTACAGCATGTTCAAAAGGAATCACGGTTTGATTCAAACCAAAGATTATCGGCTGCACCGCTTTTTTCGTGCAGTCCGAGATAGATAATTATCGATCGTAGGTTGATTATAGCGGCTTTCTTTCGGCCTGTCTATTGTCAAATTTTCACAAAATTCCAAAGGCCGCAATTCCGTAAAGAAGCCCCAGACCGCTGATTCCAAGGCTTCCCACTGTCAAAAGGGTTACTGCGTTCAGCCCGACAAAAACGGCAACATTTTGTGAAATAAAAACAGCGTTGAGAATTTGGATCCCGATGGCGCCGAAAACCACCCGGAGAAGAAAGTTTAAGATTTTCATCTTTTTGTCCCATCTTTTTTTCTATCTATATGAATTTTTGATCCAAAATATTCTATTTTTTAGTATAAATACCAATATTCCTGCTTATACTCTTAATACAACAACTATTTTGATTACGGAAAGTGGGGGCTGCGGGATGGGGTTACTACGGAAAGCGCCGGCACAGACAGACGAGTCGTTTACAAGGCGCCAGCTGCTGGAAGACCTTACAATGACAAAAAACGCACTGGAAACCGCTTATGCCAATTTTGAAGCCGTTGTCGATCCGGACCTGATCGACTGCTATACGTATGAAATCTACTCTGTCCAGAAACGCTATAAATTTCTTCTGGAGCAGGCGAAACAGATGGATTTGCAGACATTTCTCTAAATATGTTTCCCAAAGAGACAGGCAGCCCCAAGGACTGCCTGTCTCTTATTCTTAACATATTTTCTAACAAATCTCCGCCCCGGAAGGCATTTCCTTCTCCGGCACAACCAAAGCCAGATTTCCCTTATCATCCTCCGCGCACAGAAGCATACCCTCGGACTTCACGCCGGCCAGAGTTGCAGGCTTTAAGTTCACCAGCACCATTACCTTTTTACCCACCATCTCTTCCGCCTTATAATGAGCCTTGATTCCAGATACAATCTGCTTGACCTGGCTTCCGATCCGCACCTGGGAGCAGAGGAGTTTTTTGGACTTTTTCACCTCTTCGCAGGCAATGATCTCTCCTACCTGGAACTGCAGCTTTTCAAAGTCTCCGAACGTAATCTCCGCTTTGGGCTCAATCTCAATCCCGGGCTCCGCCTGCGGCTCTTCCTTGGCTGCTGCTTTCGCCTCCACCTGCTCCAGGACTTCTTTTACATCCAGACGGGCAAAGAGAATTTCCGGCTTATCCGTAACCTTGGCCCCGGACTGATAAAGGCCGAACATATTCATAACCTCCAGGGAGCGCTTTTTCGCCCCAAGCTGCGCCAGAATCTTTTCCGAAGTCTCCGGCATAAAGGGCTCCAGAAGGCTTGCACCGATGCTGATGCCCTCTACCAGATTGTAGAGTACCGCCGCCAGACGATCCCGCTTGCTCTCATCCTTGGCAAGGGCCCAGGGCATAGTCTCGTCAATGTATTTGTTGCAGCGCTTGAAGAGGTTGAAAATCTCCGTGATAGCATCCGCCACCCGCAGTTCCTCCATCTTGGCCGTCACCTTCTCTGCGGCTGCGGCTGCAGTCTCCCTCAGTTCCCGATCCACCGGATCCATAACGCCCGTGTTATTCACCACGCCGCCGAAATATTTGTTGGACATAGATACCGTGCGGTTTACCAGATTTCCCAGGGTATTGGCCAGCTCTGAGTTCATGCGCTCCACCATCAATTCCCAGGTAATCACGCCGTCGTTGTCAAAGGGCATCTCATGCAGCACAAAGAAGCGCACGGCATCTACGCCGAACATCTCCGCCAGTTCATCCGCATAGAGCACATTTCCCTTAGATTTGCTCATCTTGCCGTCTCCCTGGAGCAGCCAGGGATGGCCGAACACCTGCTTGGGCAGAGGCAGGTCCAGCGCCATCAGGAAGATGGGCCAGTAAATGGTATGGAAGCGGATAATATCTTTACCGATAAGATGCAGATCCGCCGGCCAGTCCTTCAAAAACTGCTCCGCAGAGCCGCCTTCGCAGTCATAGCCGATTCCGGTGATGTAGTTGGTCAGGGCGTCCAGCCACACGTAAGTCACATGCTTGGGATCAAACGTAACGGGAATACCCCATTGGAAGGAGGTTCTGGATACGCACAGATCCTGCAGCCCCGGAAGGAGGAAATTATTCATCATCTCGTTTTTCCGTGATACAGGCTGGATAAATTCGGGATGGGCATTGATGTGTTCAATGAGCCGGTCCGCATATTTACTCATTTTAAAGAAATAAGCCTCTTCCCTGGCCGGCTGCACTTCTCTTCCGCAGTCCGGGCATTTGCCGTCTGCCAGCTGGGATTCCGTAAAGAAGGACTCACAGGGCGTACAGTACATCCCCTCGTAATAGCCCTTGTAGATATCTCCCTGGTCATAAAGTTTCTTGAAAATTTTCTGCACCTGCGCCTCGTGATCCGCGTCCGTGGTGCGGATAAACTTGTCGTAGGAGGTATTCATCAAGTCCCAGATCCGCCGGATCTCCGCAGCCACCCCGTCCACAAATTCTTTGGGCGTCACGCCGGCCTCCCGGGCCTTCTCCTCTATCTTCTGTCCATGCTCGTCGGTTCCTGTCTGAAAGAACACATCATAGCCCTGCATCCTTTTAAAACGGGCAATGGCGTCCGCCAGCACGATCTCGTAGGTGTTGCCGATATGCGGCTTGCCGGAGGTGTAGGCAATGGCCGTTGTCATGTAATATTTTTTCTTTTCCATATTCTTTCCCTCTTTTCCGATAAAATAAAAAAGCCGCCTTCTTATTCTTAAAGAAGACGGGCCGTTCCCGTGTTACCACTTCCGTTCGTCCGCTCCTCACAAAACGGACCTCTGCGGGTACCTCCATACCCTCCCGCTGTAACAGGCGGACCTGTCACGTCTTATCGCATCTGCGTTCATACGTGCCGCTCAGAAACCATCTTCGGCAGACTTCCTTTCATCCCTCTCAGCCTCCGGGACTTCTCTGTAAAAAGTACACCCTGCCTACTCTTTTCTTCAATGCGTGTTTCTCTGTGCCTAGAGAAAGCCTATCACAGGGAATTTCATTTGTCAAGAGGGCTAACATATTTCCCCGTAACCGTCATAAAATGCAGTAATGACCTCCCCGGGAGTCCTTTATGAAACACTCCAAACGCATGCTCCTTCTGTCCGTACTGGGCGCCGTATTTCTCTGCGCAGTCCTGATAATTCCCTCTCTTGGCAAAAGTCCCGGACAAACCGAAGACGAACGCTTTGCCGCATTTACCAGGGAACTGTTTCTCCAGGAAATTTCTTCCAACACCATGACCCTGCACTACACGCTGGCTGCTCCTTCCGCCTACGGCGTCAAAGACGCCCCCGTTACGTTCGGCCTTTATTCTGCCAAATCCAAGGCCGGTGCAGCCGCTGCCCTGGAAAATATGCTGGAAACCCTTTCCGGCTTCTCCCGTCCGGATCTCTCCGAAGGCAGCCGCCTTACATACGACATCCTGGAAGATCAGCTTCCCCGGGAACTGGCCCTGTCCGCCTTTCCCTATTACGAGGAGGTCTTCAGCCCCTCTCTGGGCGCCCAGGCGCAGCTTCCTGTCCTGCTGGCCGAATACGCCTTTTACAGTGAAGCGGATATTCAAAATTATCTTTCCCTTCTCTCCCAGCTTGATACCTATTATGACAGCCTGTTGGAATACGAGCGGGAAAGGGCCCGCGCCGGCTTTTTTATGTCCGATGAGACGGCGGATGCCGTCATCACCCAGTGCCGGGATTTTATCGCAGGTCCAAAGGACCATTTTCTGCTTTCCACCTTCGAAGACCGCCTGGATGCCCTGGATTTTCTTACGGAAGAAGAAAAAACCGCCTATACGGCCTCTAACCGCACCGCTGTCTTCGGTCATGTCCTTCCTGCTTACGAAACTCTCATACAGGAACTTACGAAGCTAAAAGGAACCGGGACCAACCCTTACGGCCTCTGCTACTATGACCGGGGGGCAGACTATTACGCCGCTCTGGCTGCATGTACCACCGGCTCCGGACGTTCCATGGATGAAATCATCTCCCTTCTGGATGAACAGCTCTCCCAAAGCCTCCATGCCATGGCCGATCTCCTCAAAGCTCACCCCGATCTGCCGGCCGCCGCCTCCCAGACCATGGAAATCCTGGATCCCCTCTATATCCTGGAAACCCTGGAGGAAAAGATAAAAGAGGATTTCCCGGCTACCGGCACGGTTTCCTGCCAGGTAAAGTACGTGGATCCTTCCCTGGAGGATTACCTAAGCCCCGCCTTTTACCTGACTCCGCCTATGGACCGCATGGAGGAACATGTCATCTATATCAATCCGGCCGGAGGGTATGACGGCCTTTCTCTCTTTACTACCCTGGCCCATGAGGGCTATCCCGGCCATCTGTACCAGACGGTCTGTGAAAATTCCGTGAACCCGGATCCGGTCCGGCGCCTGTTCTATTTCGGCGGCTATGTGGAAGGCTGGGCCACCTACGTAGAATGGCTTTCCTACTCCTACACTCCTCTGGATCCGGATATGGCGGCTCTTCTGTCCGCCAACGCCTCTGTCTCCCTCGGCCTTCATGCCAGGGCGGATGCCGGCATTCACTACGAAGGCTGGACTCCGGAGGACACGGCGCGCTTCTTTGCCCGCTACGGCATTAAAGATGCAGAGGCCGTACACAGCATTTACCAGGCTGTCCTTCAGGATCCCGGCAACTATCTCAAATACTATCTGGGTGCCGTAGAAATCCTAGAGCTGCGGCGGCAGGCAGAAGAGGCCCTTGGCGCCCGCTTTTCCGCGAAAGAGTTCCATACATTTCTGCTTTCTGCCGGCCCTGCCCCTTTTCCCGTGCTGGAGCGCTACATGCGGGAATGGATCGCGGCACATGAAAAAAGCACCGACCCCGCAGCTTAAAATCTGCAAAACCAGTGCCCTGCCTGCGCGATCAGGGGTTCGAACCCTGGACACCCTGATTAAGAGTCAGGTGCTCTGCCAGCTGAGCTAAAGGCGCATATGCGATTCACTTATTTACAACACAAGAATGATTATAGTATAATGTTTTGTAGTTTGCAAGAGATTTTTTAAAAAAATTTAATTTTTTTGTCAAGGAGTTTTTATGATTTTTGAAACACATGCCCATTATGATGACAGAGCATTTGATAAGGACAGAGTTGATCTGTTGAAAAGTCTGCCGGAAAACGGTATCGGGGCCGTTGTCAACGCCGGTTCGAGTTTGTCTTCGATCGAAACAATACGGGAACTCACAAAACAATATTCTTATGTGTACGGAGCGGTGGGAATCCATCCCTGTGATACCGGTGATCTGACAGAAGAGCGTTTTGCATGGCTGAAAAAACAGTGTGCCGATGAAAAAATCGTCGCGGTCGGAGAGATCGGACTGGATTACCATTGGAATGATCCGCACCCGGAAATCCAGAAAACATGGTTTGTGCGGCAGCTTTTGATGGCGCAGGAGGTGCATCTTCCGGTTATCATTCATTCCAGGGAAGCCGCCAATGATACCCTGACCATTATGAGAGAAAACCATGCGGAGAGATCAGGCGGTGTGATCCATTGCTTTTCATATTCCGTGGAGATGGCGGCG
>ERZ777305.1157-NODE-1157-length-34283-cov-5.721135_pt1 | contig 34283 bp, 41 predicted proteins | sample MGYA00374965_ERZ777305 | MGnify/ENA primary metagenome ERZ777305 (study PRJEB29328, sample SAMD00013331) | mouse gut metagenome | study: EMG produced TPA metagenomics assembly of the Metagenome analysis of fecal microbiota from mouse which was promoted... | reverse complement strand
TGTTCATGTCCTTCGTGTTCATCAAGCTGGTGCGCTATGCGGACAAATACGGGGAAGGCGGAAAGCTGCCCGTTCCGGTACATATCCTTGCAGACGAGCTCGCAAACGGTGGCTGTACCATAGCCGATCTGACAAAAAAGATAAGCACCATCCGTTCCAGACAGCTCTCCATAAGCTGTATCTTCCAGAATCTGCCACAAATGCAGAACCGCTATCCGCTAAACCAGTGGCAGGAGATCATCGGGAACTGCGATACGCAGCTTTTTCTTGGATGCACGGACGAGCTGACAGCCGAATTTATCAGCAACCGAACCGGTGAAGTCAGCGTGGCTGTATCCAGTCAGGCAAAACAGTTAAATACCTGGCGGGTATCGGATTATACTCCAGAGTACCGTGAAACCCACTCTGTCGGAAAACGGAAACTGATGACGGCTGATGAGGTGCTGCGCCTTCCGCTGGATGAGGCGCTGATTATCCTGCGGGGTCAGAAAGTGCTGAGGGTAGGGAAGTTTGACTATACCCTGCACCCTGAGAGTGGGAAGTTAAAAGAAAGCCGCGCCAGCGATCATGTCCCTGCATGGCGCAGGCTGCCTGAGAGGGAGGAACCGGATTTCTCAAGGCTGATGACACCAAAACAGAAAACGAAGACGCCCAGAAAGAAAACAGCACTGGAAACGCCCGTTTCAGACAGCCCATATCCGAAAACATTGGACACCCCGCCCACAGCTCCTTCCCAAAATAGGGATTGTAAGATTGTAATGACGGACAAAAAATCCATCATGTCCTGAAGTGATCTACCTGCCAGCTTTACCGGCAGCAATAAATATAAAGGAGAATAAACTATGCCCAGAAAAGTAAAAACTGAAGAAACTGTTGTAACAGAAGAAAACATCCTCCATGAAAATGACATGGAAATGGATGGGGAAAGTCCTGATTCCCTGAGCGCAGATTCGGATACAGACTTTTCCGCTGCTGAAGAAAGCCCAAGAACTGCCGTCTCTGCTGAATCCGTTTCCGCTGATGAAGTATCTGTAGAGGCAGACTCTGGCATAACGGAACCCCTTCCCCTTCAGGAAGAAACCGTTTCTGTCGATGAGCTTGACAGCCATGATACCCTTCCTGCCAGTGATGGCACAGATCCTGTTGCAGAAACCGGAAATCCGTCTGAAGCATCATCATCCGACAGAACCGCATCCAAGCCTGCAAGAAAGAGAGCGAAAGCTTCAGCCATAAAAACAGCGGAGTCTGATGCACCCACTCCGATAAAGAAAGCCGCCCCTTCTTCCATCCTTACCCTGAGTGCTGACGCTGAAGTGGAAACGCAGGAAAGCCGTGAGGATACCATATGGCATGAACTGCAGAACGCCTACCGCACCCGGAAGATCCTGACTGGTACTTTAGGCGGCATTGAGAAAATGGAGGGCGGCGGCACCATTGCGGTTGTATATTACAAGGAAATACGTATTGTGATCCCTCTGGCTGAGATGATGATAAATCTCGTGGAAGATACGGCGCACGATTATGGCGAACTGGTGCAGCGCCAGAACAAGATACTGGGGAACATGCTCGGATGTGAGATCGACTTCATCATCAAGGGACTTGACAATGCCAGCCGCAGCGTAGTGGCCAGCCGTAAGGATGCCATGTATAAAAAGCGGCAGATCTTTTACCTTCCGGATGCCAATGGAAATTCCCGTGTATGCGAAGACCGTATCGTGCAAGCGAGAGTCATTGCTGTGGCAGAAAAAGTGGTCCGCGTGGAAATCTTCGGTACGGAATGTTCCATCCTCGCCCGCGACCTGTCATGGGACTGGATGGGGGATGCCACCGAGCGCTTCCATGTGGGTGAGCAGATCCTTGTGCGCATCCTGAGCGTCAAGCTCCACTCCCTCGAAGACATCTCGGTGAAAGCAGATGTCAAGAGCGTAAACGGAAACACCAGCAAGGAAAATTTAAGCAAGTGCAAGATTCAGGGCAAGTATGCCGGAACCGTCACAGACATCCATAAAGGCACTGTTTTCGTCCGCCTCCACATCGGCGTCAATGCAGTCGCCCATAGCTGCTACGATAACCGCCTTCCCGGAAAGAAAGATGAAGTGAGCTTCGTAGTAACGCGGATCGATTCGGACCGGAATGTGGCGGTTGGGTTGATTTCGCGGATTATTAAGCAGAATATTTAAAATTTAAGCCCTCCTATTTGTATTTTTTCTCATTTCACCATCTTATAGTTGACATTTTTTATTTTTTGTCCTATTCTATATGTGAGATAACAAAATAGGAGGGACTTACATTGTTAAAAGATTTTAACTTTATTCCTACCAAAGAAATAATTTCTATTATTGATGGAGTATCGACTGGTCTCGGTGATGATACAAAGCAAATCTTGCAAAAAGAAAATATAGATATAAGATATTCTAACAGCAAAAAGGATCTCAAATGGGATTTACTTCATCGCAATATACGTCAAAATTTAGTTGGCAGTCATATTATGGCCGAGTTTGCCAAAGTACCTGGCTGGAAAATTCTCCCTTTGTTTGATACTGTTGAAGGCAATCTCTATTTGCTTATGAAAGAATACCGTTTTAACAATATTCTTAAAACACGCAAAAAGCGTACTAAAGATCATTATATGGAGGAATTAGTAAAAACCTTCAATATGGGTTTAGAAGATTTCCAACAGATTTCTTTTGTTGAAAATGATACTCTGCCAGCGGAGGTAAGTAAAGTTATTTCCGGTATTCTTTCCGATATAAGTTTGGAAAAAGATTTAATAAAACGTTTCGCCATAATTTTATTTGATGATCTCAACGACGAATTGGTTTCTATGCGTTGTTGTATATTAGACAGCAATTTTAATATAGTACACCAAGAGAACTGGAGTCAATATATTAAACATAATGATTCAATTATTACCGAAAAGGTTGAGCCAGAAGAATCGCTTCCTTCTATGCTTTCAAACTTGGACTTAACAGAAAAAGCGAAAAGAAAAATTGGGCAGAGCGAAAAGAATGCAGAAAAGAAGTCTGCTGATAACGACAAAAAGCAAAGCCACAATAACTAAGTCAAGGGAGTAAACCAATGAATAAAATTATCGACTTTCAAAAAGTCATACCAGACAGGCAATTCAATGGTAGCCGCTTGGAAATGGCAAGAGTATACCGTGGTATTGGCGCAAAAGAGCTTGCTGAAAATATAGGTGTTAATCGTCAAACAATTTCTATGTATGAAAACAACAAACTGACTAACCCCGAAATTGCTACACTCCAAAAAATTAGCAACGAATTACATTTTCCTGTTAAGTTTTTTTTAGAAAACTGCCCCATAGATATTAAAGATAGCCCAACTTATTTTCGTTCTTTATTAACCACAGGCAAACGCTATCATAAAGAGCAAGAGGCCAAACTACAATTAATTAAAATTATATATGAATATTTAAGTGAATACCTCACTTTCCAGCCTACAAATTTACCTGTTATTGATAAAGATGCTGACATTGAAGATATGGCTTCTGCCCTTCGAGACTGTTGGGGGCTAGGTCGAAAACCTATTGACAATCTCGTATATAAAGCGGAATCTAACGGTCTTATTGTTATTGATTTTGATTCATCATCTGGAGATGTAGACGCATTTAGCCACAAGGTTTATACAAATAATAGAGAAACTTTTTTGATTGGATACTCTAGAAATAAGTGTACTGCAGCAAGAATCCATTTTGATATAGCACACGAACTAGGGCACATTTTATTACATGATTGGGATCAAAGTATTGAAAATATTGAAAAAGAAGATTTTAAGGAATTAGAGCAGGAAGCACATAGTTTTGCTTCTGCTTTTCTACTTCCCAGAGATGAATTTATTGCCGATATAGGAAAATATGCAGGTAATTTAGCTTACTATGTTGAAATGAAAAAGCGCTGGAAGGTTTCTATCTCTGCTATGATAAGACGATCATTTAATCTTGGCCTCATCAGCAGCGATGAATATCAACGCTTGATGCGTAACATGCAAAAACAGGGAATTAAAAAAATAGAACCATTAGATGATAAATTGGTCACTGCTAAACCATCACTTTTGCGTGAGGCTGTCAATATTCTTTTAAGCCAGAATGTTGTAACCCCAGATGAGTTTTTAGACGAACTATCATCCGACTATGGTCTTACAATTTATCCTGATGAACTGGAAAATCTATTAGGCTTGAAAAAAGGCACTTTTGATACGCAAGCGCCTCCTCCAAAAGTGAATTTAGAATTAAAAAAGTGATTGTACCAATCAATAGCCTACTATTTGTATCTGAGAGAGCGCTGTACAAGCAGGTAGATTTATTTTGCCTGCTCATACTCTATTTACTGCCTATTTAATAAATAGAAATGGAACGGGTCATCAGTACAAAAGATGACTCGTTCCATATTATTAAGTAACATTATTCAATAAATCCTATTGCCCGTCCATAATTATTTAACTTAGTAAGTGTATAATTGGCTATTTCTGCCTTAGAAGTATTTTTCCTCCACATAAATTCTAGTCTTAGCTCATTGCCATTGACCTTGCACAGTAAATCCGTTCTCCTAGTTAACCCATTCCCAAAATTTTGCTCTGTTGAATACTCATCAATATACCCATTGTCTAATAAGGCTCTTCCAAAAGCATCATTAAGTAAACGATCATTGGTTTCAGAAATTTCTAATAGTTTTCCAAAAGCAATAATACTATTGGTTCCAGTTGTACCCTTTTTCCCCATTAGCTTCGTATCCATTTGAATCATTCTAACTAATTCGGTATTTTTTAAGCGTTCTGCAATTTTATAATCTTTGATTAACGACATTCCTTTTGATTTCATATTGCCCTTTAATTCTTCATTTGCATAATTTCTAACAATAGACAATGTATCAACGATTGGTACATATATTATTTTTGTATCCAAATAATTTGAAAGTAATGCTATTTTATCTGGTATTTTCTTTAAGTCTTGAACCACATTAGCTTCTGTAGATACTAATAATCTCTGAACATCTGCATCTAAAAATTCTCCTTTAGTCAAAGCTTCAACATCTTTTGAAGGTTCATTTTGTCCAAGGACAATTACCCACATTTTACAATGTTCTTTTATTTTTAAATTTCTAACGAAGCTTTTATTTTTTCGTACTGCACTATTTATAATCTTAAGATATTCACCTATCGTGTCTGCTTTGTCAACAAAATTTTGCGCCATATCATCCGTTATTCCAAAATCCAATAAAGTTTTACCATTATTCAATAATTCTACTGTCTGCTTTGCAATATGCACATATTGTCCTTTATCCGGACCACCAAAAATAAAATATGTATTCTCTAAACCTAATAATGAAGTTGCACCAACTGTACGAGATGTTTCGACCAGATTATCCACTATATCCTTATTATTACATGGCCACACAACAAGAGACTTCCTCCCTTTTTTAGACCGAATAAAACTGTTAATTGCATGAATAGCTACAGTGACTTCTACATTACTCATATCCAAAATAGATTCTCGTCCTTCTATAACAATTATCCGAAGTTCAAAATTACTTTCTGATAACTTATTGATGGACTCCTTTATATCCATTTCATTTGATATTGTTAGTATTTCTACGTTTTCAATAAACAAATCCAGCGTTCTTAAAAAAGTTGTTTTTCCACTTCCTGAATTACCCAACAATATCAAAAAAGAACCTCTCCCACTACTATCAATTTCTTCATATACGTCTTGGATTGTGTTAATTCCATATTCAACAGGTAAAATTATCTTTGTTATGTCTTGCTTTCCTGCTGTTTCATGCAAACCTTCAAATCTATCTGGTAACAGAAACCTTTCATCCATCGTTCTACACCTTTCCTTTATTGAAAATATTTAATTGTATTATATCAAATAAGTTTATTCTATTACAATCCCAAGTCGCAAAAGACTTTTCTCTACTGGCACAACATTGGCACAAAACTTTCCCAAACTGGCACAGCTTTGCGATTTACACGGTAAATTCCATATGTTAGAATGTGTATCGTGAAAATTCATACACAGGCGGACACTTCGTATCCTTTACGCAGTCCCGCCGCAATGAAACGCAGGTAAGAAGTCCCACCCCGGCTTCCCGCCTGCGTTCTTTATTATCCGGGAGGTGACCTATTGAAAAAGAAACTAAAACGGTTGCTGCTGTCCGAGAGAGGCGATTCCTCTTATATCAGCAGTTTTATTTACATTCTGGTGGCTGTCATCCTGATTGCATTCATCATCAATGTATTCCATATCATTTCCACCAAGCAGGAAATGGACCATATAGCAGACCAGCTTGTAAAGCAGATCCAGCTAAACGGCGGCACCAGTGGGGAAACAGATGCTCTCTTTTCCTTTCTCTCCAGTGAGATAAGTAATGTTGAAGGACTTTCCTATCAGGTATCCGGTCCCGGCAATACAAGCCGCATCCAAATCGACACACCCTTCTACGTTACCGTTACGGGGCGCTGTCACCTTGGCGGCTTCTGGAAATTCAACCTTGTTCCTATCAACGTCCGTTCCCAGGGAGCCGGCGTCAGCGAACACTACTGGAAATAAGGAGGCACGCCATGTATAAGAAAATCATCCGGAATGAGCGCGGAGATTTGTCCTTTTTCACGATCTTCATCATTCTGACCATAATCATGCTGATGTCATTCCTGCTGCTGTTTGCATCCGTCAAAATTAACTGCATGAACATACGCAATGCAGCAAAAATGGAACTGAACAATGTCAGCGCCCGCATCTATGCGGATACCTTCCATTCACAGAGGGAGGCTAACCTCGACTCCTACATGGCAGACCTACATTTAAGCTCCGCATATCAGGAGGCATTGCGGGCCGGCTTTATTAACGGAATGGAAGAAAGGATACCGCTATCCAATGAAGATTACAGGGTAGAGAACATCAGCCTCCAGTTTAATCAGTATTCCGACAAAATTGAATATGTGGTGACCTGCGATGCTGTGTTCCAGATCCATATGTTCGGGGAATTGTTCCCGCCCATTACGCAGCATATCACACTGACTGGTTCCCATAATACGAAATACTGATAGAAATGTTGTTGACATTCTACTACTTGATGCGTATATAATGTAAACAATCCGCAGACGGACAAGCGGACACGAAGTGGACATTTGTACGGAACCGATTGTTTAACGACAGACCAACTGGTCTGGAGTAGAATAGGAAGCCGTTCTTGCTTCCTATTCTATAAACACGACGAAAGGAGTCCAATATTATGAAAAAGAACGATAAACACACCGACAAGAAGAAAATTGCCATTATCTGCAGTATGTCTGCATTGTGCATTGCCGTCCTTGCAGGCGCCTATTTCCTGACACGGGAGCCTGAAAGGGATTTTATGCCGGCTTCCACAGAGCGTGCTGATGTGACGGATACATGGGAAGAAAACTCCAATACGGATACTCCCCTTCCCTCTGCTACACCCGAAAGCACTCAGACAGAAGGGACGCCTTCTGACAATACCCAGACCATTCTCTCTGAGGATGAGACTGGTTCTACCTCCAGTCTTTCCGACAGCAGTACAAAGGAAGATGCCAATCAAGAGAAACCAGAAACGCCTCCCGAAACGGATGATGATCTCACTGATCCTAACAGGCAGCCGGAATATGAACCGTCAGTACCACAGCCGGAACCTTCTAAAGAGCTGACACCCTCTCCTCAGCCGGAACAAAGCACACCTGAAGGCGGAGGCGGCACAGATGACAGCCACCCCGGTCAGGTTTATGATCCGGTATTCGGATGGATTGATGTGGGTGATACACAACAGGATAATATCGACAGCGATGGTGACATCAATAAGCAGATCGGTACTATGGGCGGAAATTAAATAATAGCAGGAGTAAAAGGCATGGAAACCCCATGTCTTTTCTTTTTGCCAAAAGGAGGATTTCATCCACATGAAACAACTGAAAAGACGAATTTTTACTCTTATTTTGTCCATGTCCCTGTTTCTTTTCTCAGGTATGACTGTTTTTGCATCCGGAGAGGGAAACATAGACGGCGGAGGCGGAGGCATGGGAAGCGGTACCGCAACAGATGTCTGGCATGGTCAGGACGGCGTGCGTGTCACGGTAGTCACTACTGACGGCAGCGTGGCATCCACATCATTTGACCTGAGCAATGCCAATGTAGCAAATAATGTGCTGAACTTTGGCAAGGTATGCAAGCTGCAGTACAGCTCAGGAGCTTCCCTGTCCCCAAACGGCAGTTACAGCTACTCCAAACCGGGAGTTGCCCTTCCGCGAATCATCAGCGGAACCAGCTCCCGTGCGAGTATTGAGGCAATCCGGCGCTATTTCTGCTCCGAATATGCCGCGCAGCTTGTGGCAGCCAAGTCGGGCATCCCCTTTGAGGAGCTGATCTCTGGTTCCTATAAACTGGTCATTGAGCCGATTGCCTACTTTACCCACGGCGGCCGTAATTATGCCATGACAGCCACCGAAGCGGCGCTTTACAACCAGAAGTCCGGCGGGACGCTGCGCAGCAAAATGCCAAGCCTCACACATCAGAACCTGCCGCTGTCCATCTTTTTGGAAACTCCGGATTTAGGTTATCCCGCATGGAGCGGCACCACAAGCGGAAAAGTTTCGGACAACGATATCATCTCAGCACTCGGCATTGGTATCGTAAGCTATAAGGACGTACCGGAAGCGGAACTTCAGGCGCCCGACTATACCTACCGGGTGGATACGGACGTCATCACCAGTATTACTCTCACCAGCAGCGTGGAAGTAAACCCGGACGATCCGGCAAGCGTCACTTTCCATATCAACGGCAGCACCTATACCGTAAACGACATTGTAATGCCTGCAGGCGGCTCACAGGTAGTCTGGGCAAAATGGCATACGCCTTTAGAACCGACCACTCTTACCATACAGGTATCTGTCAGCGGTGCATCAACAGCGAAGACAAGCTTCATTGCAAGAATTGTCTCCCTTGAGGAGAACCTGCCGCCCGATCCGCTGGCTACGGACACCAACCCGCATTTTTCCCTTTCCTCCCTGCCGTCCAACCCCCAGAAGACCTCCGCATCCTGGAGCGTCTGGAGCGCAAAGTGGCACCCCAACTGGGAATGGGAGAGCGACTGGGACTGGGAAGACGGCAGCCACGGTTCCGACTGCCCTGCCGACTGCACAAGCAGCCACGGACACTGGGTAGACAATGGGGAATGGGTGGATAACGGCTGGTATGACTTTACCTCCACCGCTTATTCTGCGTCCCTGACCGGCTCCATGGAAATCCATCCGGACGACATCGTACCCACGGCACAGGGCGACAACATGAAAAGCGGTTACGGCATCAAGGAAAACGCCACCGCCAGCTTTTCCTCCAATGCGCCCGACAGCCACTATGCACCGGCGCAGACTGCAGTAGCCTATTTCCCGGAGTTTGGATATGACATGTACTGGAGGCTCTTATCCTGCAGCAGCGGCATGTCGGCATCCTTTGCCTTCAAGCCCAACGAATACTCCACCTATAACCGGAACGTGCATTTCACTCCGGTATGGTATCCGGACGGCACCGCCTATACCGTCTACACCTATATCATTGACGCATGGACGCCTTCCGGGATGCTGTCCGTCAATGTAAATGACGCCGTGCAGATTCAGGGCAGTCTGTTTGATGATTGGTATACTAAGCGTGAATAAGCTGCTTATTACATACCATGCACTTACCCTGCTGTTTCTTGCCGGATTTGCACTTTACGATAAAAGGCACCACAGGATACGCAACGCTGCCCTGCTTGCCTTCCTGCCCTGGTGCCTTTTGTCACCCCTGTTAATGTACTTCACTTTTCCGGGGCTTTCCCCTGCATACTGGGGCATACGATCCGCTGCGGGATTTCTGGCGGGCTTTGTTCTCCTGCTTGCCGTCTCCCTTGCCACAAACGGCGGGATCGGCGGCGGCGACATCAAGCTTGTGGCGCTGCTCGGCATCCCATTCGGGGTATCCGGGCTGATGGCCGCCCTCGCCCTCTCCTGCATTTATGCCCTGATCCATCTCGGCATCCGGAAGGCATTTCAGAAAAAACCTGCAGAGAACATCCCGTTTGCACCCTACCTGTTCTTCGGGTGCGCAACTGCCATGTTACTGCACCTCGTCCCATAGAAAACTGCAACCAAGAAAGGAAAACGCCATGAAATTGATTTTACTGCTTACCGCCGGAATCCTCCTGCTGCTCCTTGCCGCAGGCATCACCGGCGTTGCCCTGTTACAGAAAACATACCTGTTCTTAGACCAGCACAGATAAGGAGACTGAACCCATTATGAAAATGAATAACCGATTTATTTACGGCATCCTGAGCATCGTGCTTGCTGCCGTCATTGCCTTTATTGCCATTCCTGCCGTGACAAGCAGGACCAGCAGCACCTGCGAAATCGTCCGTATGAAGACTGCCGTGACGCGCGGCACCCCCATCACCACGGAAGACCTCGAACTTGTGGAGGTGGGTGGCTTTAACCTGCCCGACAGCGTTGCCAGGAAGATCGAGGATGTGGCAGGCACTTACGCTGCAGCGGATCTGTACCCCGGTGACTATCTCTTGCCGGAAAAGGTCAGCAGTGTCCCTCTGTCCTCCGACCTCTCCCTCAACGAGATCCCGGACGGCATGGTCGCCATATCCATTACCACCCAGACATTAGCCACCGCATTATCCGACAAGCTGCAGGGCGGCGACATCATCCGCCTGTACCACTATGATGACAACAACGTGCTGGAACCGGTATCCGACATCCCTGAACTGCGCTTTGTGAAAGTTTTGTCCGTTTCCGATTCCAAGGGGCTTGACGTGGACTACACCACCCCGCCGGAGGAGGACGAGGAACGACAGCAGACAGCAACCATCACCGTCCTTGCCACTCCTGAACAGGCCATGCTCTTAACACGCTATGAAAACGAAGGTGTCCTGCACGTTGCCCTGATCAGCCGCGGCAATGAAAAATTATCCAAAGAGCTGCTGGAGCGCCAGTCCGAAATCCTGTCCACCCTTTATGGCGACGGCCTTGAGCTGTCCGATGAGGATCTGGAATCCTCCATGACCGTCCCCGAACAGTCCGATTCCGAAGGAAATGACAGCCATGAAAGCAATCCTGCCGGCTCTGAAAAACCGGCAGATGACAGCCAGAACACAGAACCGGAAGAAATATCCGGACACGAATAGGGAGGAAAAAGCAAATGTCAAAAATCATTACTGTATGGGGCAATCCCGGCTGCGGAAAATCCATGTTCTGCTGCTGTCTTGCCAAAGTCCTGACGGCAAACAAGGACAAAGCCCTTATTATCAATGCGGACTCCAGCACTCCCATGCTGCCTGTATGGATGCCGGAACGCATTCTTGAAACAGACGCCTCCATCGGAAACGTGCTGACCGGTCTGGAGATCAACACCGCTCTGGTAGCAGAACGTGTCACCATCTTAAAGGAATATCCCTTTATCGGCGTCATGGGCTATGCAGCCGGGGAGAATCCTTTTTCCTATCCTGAGCTGAAGTATGAGAAAATAAAGCTCTTTATTGCAGAGGCAGCGAAGCTTGTTGACTATATCATTTTGGACTGCAGTTCCAACATGCTCAACTTCTTTACGCCTACGGCAATCGAGGCGGCGGATATAGTGGTCCGCATTATCACGCCCGATCTGCGGGGCCTGAATTACCTGCGGGCGCACAAACCGCTGCTTACGGATGACAAGTTCCATTATGGAAGTCATCTGACTTTCGCCGGCCTTGCACGCCCGTTCCATGCCATTGACGAAATGGACCACCTGATCGGCGGCTTTGACGGGCTGCTTCCGTATGCGAAAGAGATTGAACGCTGCGGCACCGGCGGGCAGATGTTCAAGGCACTCGCCTACTGCAACCAGCGCTATATTAACTCCTTAAAACTTGTCCGGGAACGCCTCGTGCAGCCGGAAGACGATGACACTGAAAACAGCCTGTCCCCGGAAGATGAATTTTTATCGGGAACCGGGAATATGGAACAAGACTTCCCTCCGGAAGATCATTCCTTTACGGAAGATGACAGCAGGAATACCGGTGACAATTATTCCGCTTTCAGCCATTCGGAGCAAACTACCCCTGATACATGGGATGGGGACATACACGCAGCCCCCGCAACCGGAGCCGGAAAACATGGGCAGGAGATTCCTGCCGGAAAGGAGAAAAAAGACTATGGGCATGGAATCCTTAAATGACATGTTCTTTACTTCCGCTGGAAAGGAATCGCTGACCTATGACCAGATCCTGGAAGACGTCCAGAAATACTGCACGGAAAAGCATGCAGACAAGCTCACTACGGAAGGAAACCGGGATGAAGCACGCAGACTCCTGCGGGAATTTATCTCCCAGTACATCATCAGCCGCTCCTACCATATAGACGGCACCACCACTGAGGAATTATGCGACACCCTTTATGAAGACATGGCGGGCATCTCCTTTTTGAAAAAATGGATCTATATGCCCGGTGTTGAGGAGGTTAATGTCAATGCCTTTGATGATATTGAGGTCATTATGAGCGGCGGACGCTCCATGAAGATCCCCGACCGCTTCCAGTCACCCCAGCACGCCATTGACGTTACAAGGCGTCTCTTAAACACCTGCGGCATGGTAATCGACGACACCATGCCCTCCGTCATTGGTTTCCTTGACAAGAATATCCGTATTTCGGTGGATAAAACGCCCATTGTGGATTCCGAGGTGGGAATCAACGCTTCCATCCGTATTGTCAACCAGCAGACCGTATCCAGGGATAAACTGATCCGGTCTGGTTCTGCCACAGATGAAATGCTAGATCTTCTGACCTGCTGTATCCGTTACGGCGTTTCGGTCTGTATTGCGGGCAGCACCGGCTCCGGCAAGACCACCGTAATGAGCTGGCTTTTATCTATGGTTCCCGACAACCGCCGACTTATCACCATTGAGGAGGGGAGCCGGGAATTTGACCTGATCAAGCGGGATGAGAACGGCCATGCCACAAACAGCGTGGTACACCTGCTCACCAGGCCCCACGAGAACCCGTCACTGGACATTGACCAGGACCTGCTCCTGGAGCGTGTCCTGCGTAAACATCCCGACGTCATCGGCGTAGGTGAAATGCGTTCCGCAAAGGAGGCTCTGTCCGTGGCGGAAAGCTCCCGTACCGGGCATACCGTAGTCACCACCATCCATTCCAATTCTTCCGAATCCACTTACCGAAGGATGATGACGCTTGCCAAACGTAAGTATAACATGACAGATGACATTCTGATGCAGATCATGGTGGAAGCCTATCCTATTGTGGTATTTACCAAACAGCTAGAGGATGGCAGCCGTAAGATCATGCAGATCATTGAAGGGGAGGACTACCGGGAGGGGCAGCTTATATACCGTCCCCTGTACCAGTATGACGTATCGGATAACCGTACTGATGAAACAGGCAAAATTACTGTTATTGGAAAACACCGGCGTCTTGGCAGCCTTTCCGATACCCTGAAAAAGAGGATGCTGGATAACGGTATTCCTGTCGGAAAACTTACACCGTTTCTGGCCGCCCCGATACCGAAAAAAACACCGAAGGGAGGCACACACAATGCAATGGATACAGATCATCATCTTCCTGCTGGCCGTTAATGGCTTATTTGCCCTGTTTTCCATCCGTTTCAATGATTTCCTGCATGTGCTTGCAAGGACAAGGAAAAGCAGCCTTCAGGATGATGTGGATGTAATGCTGGGAAAACCGGCAAAGGGATTTTTCAACCGGGAAACACTGGAGGTCGAACAGCTCCTTGCGGCCACAGGGCGGGAAGGGCGCTTTACCCTTGTCAAGCGGGTTTCCCTCTTTATGTTTGCACTGGGAGCCGTGGCAGCGCTGCTCCTAAACAACCCGTTCCTGATTCCGGTCTTAGGTGCCGGATTCGCCTTCGCACCGGTATGGTACCTGCGCTCTACCGCAGCCGCCTACAAAAAGCACTTAAACGAGGAGCTGGAAACCGCCATTTCCGTTATTACCACTTCCTACCTTAGAAGCGGAGATCTGCCCAAGGCGGTAAAAGAGAACATCCCATACTTAAACCCGCCGGTAAAGTCACATTTTGAGGCTTTTATCACCGAATCGGAGATGTTAAATGCCAACATGGTCTCCACCATAAACACACTGAAGATGAAGATACCCAACCGTGTCTTTCATGAATGGTGCAACACCCTGATCCAGTGCCAGAGCGACCGCAGCATGAAAAACACCCTGACATTTACCGTACAGAAATTCTCTGACCAGCGAATCATTCAGTCAGAGCTGGAGGCCATCATCAACGAGCCGAAAAAGGAAGCGATCACCATGATGTTCCTTGTGATCGGAAATATCCCTCTTTTGTATGTGCTGAACCATTCATGGTTTGAAACGCTGATGTTCACAACACCGGGAAAGATTACTCTCGCCATCTGCTGCAGTATCGTGCTGTTTTCCTTCACACGGATCATGCAGCTTTCAAAACCAATCGAGTACAAGGCTTAACCATAGAGGAGGACTATTATGTATTTTTACGCCAGCTATGCGGTGATGGTGCTCATTGCTTTTGTGATAATGATTACCACCGCCCTGTGCCTTACCCAGATCCTGAAATAAGCACGGTGCCGCGCTACGCACCTAAAACTATATGAACCAATCCGTAGCGCAGAAATGAGGTAACAAAAAATATGACCGGATTACTGATCCTTATTGCCGCCGTCTTTACGGGGATCGGATGCTATCACCTGTCCTGCGCTTTTGTGGATGTTCCCACGGCGCAGACATCCCGGATGATGATGCTTGCCAAAAAACAGACAGGCACCAGCAATGAGAAGCTTTTTGATGTGTATCTGACAAAGATTGCCGGAAAGCTCTCCCCGTTATTGCGGTTAGATCCCATCAAAAAGAACCGGCTCGCCTTGACGCTTAACATAGCAGGCATCCCACTGACGCCGGAGTGTTATACCATGAAAGCCTTCCTGACCGCATTTGCAACCGGGCTTGCAGGAATCCCTTTCTTTATGTTCATGCCCCTTATGGGATTACTGATGATAGGGCTTGCGGTGATGATGTGGTTCTCGACATATTACAAAGCCTTTGACCTTGTAAAGAAACGTCGGAAACTCATTGAGGCGGAACTGCCGCGCTTTGCAGTCAGCATCCAGCAGGGACTTGCCACGGACAGGGACGTATTAAAGCTGCTGACCTCCTACCGCCGAATTGCCGGGCCACATCTGGGGCAGGAACTTGACACCACCGTAGCGGATATGCGCACAGGCAACTACGAAAATGCCCTGCTCCACTTCCAAAACCGGGTGGGCAGCACCATGCTCTCCGACATTGTGCGGGGGCTGATTGGAACACTGCGCGGGGATGACCAGCAGATGTATTTTAAGATGCTGGTATTTGACATGCGCCAGATCGAGCAGAACAACCTGAAGAAAGAGGCCGGGAAACGCCCGAAGCAGATGCAGAAATATTCCATGATGATGCTTTTCTGTATCCTCTTGATTTATGTGGTTGTCCTCTCTGTGGAGGTAGTCGGCTCTTTGGGCGCCTTCTTTTAAGAATGCCACGGAATCAGATGCTGCAGTCCATGTATCCCGCCCGGAAAGGAGGTGATGCCTATAACCCTGAAATGTAACTCGTAAACCGACACAATCATATGGAGGAACCTTATGAAAAAATTTGTATCACTCCCCGCCCTGCTCATCTATGCAGCAGCGGCAGTAACAACATTCATTATTATCAGAGCGAAAAGGAGAAAAAAGAACTATGCGTAAAGCGATCCAGACACTGAAAACCAAGGCAGCATGTGCCGCCATCCGCACTAAAAATATCCTGAACAATGAAACAGGGGACTTCTACATTTCCGATGGCGTCAAGATCATCATTGCCGTCGTACTCGGCGCACTCCTGTTAGCGGCCCTGACACTGATCTTCAACGATACCATTATTCCCCGTATCACCAGGGAGATTGAAGGGTTATTCGGTTGACGGTAAGACAGGTTCTTGAGGGAGGTGACTTATGACTGATCCTGTGTTAAGCGTCAGCTATGCTACCATTGCCAGCTTCTTTGAGGCGACTGAGGGAAACTACCACAACGCTGTGTATGTTTCCTGCACCTGCAACTACCAGAAGGAATCCGGATGCGGGGACTTTCTGTTCATACCTGGACATGACTGCCTCCCGATTCTGTTTCCGGTTTCGGATGCTGAAGCCTTTATGGGAACCACCATTGACCGGACGGACTGCTCCTGTGTCATGGACAGCCGGTGTTTCATCCAGCTTTACAACAAATGGCTTGAACTTGCCATCTCCTCATCAAAGGACTGTCCCATCCACCAGATCCTGCATCTGATGAACAGGCCCCCTGCCCCATAACGGGATTTCAGGGGGTCTTTCCCTTGTAATTACTCGCAAATGACTTAAAAACCAACGCCCAAACTATAGGAAAAATGCCGGTTTTTCTCTACAATATACTTACAGGATACTTATTCCATACGCAAAACCATACGAAGGGAGGCGGCAGCCATGAAACGGAATAATACACCAGCAAAGATGAAATGCCCCTACTGCGGACGCAGCGCCGTGCTCCGGAAAGCATCCTATGTTTATAAAGAAAAAGCACTGGATGAATACCTTTATGTCTGCTCCGGATACCCGGAGTGCGATGCCTATGTGGGCGTCCATACTGGAACCATGCGCCCCAAAGGTACGCTTGCCAACGGGGATCTGCGGCATAAACGGATTGAAACACACCGGCTGTTTGATGCCATCTGGAAATATGGCATCCTCTCCCGGAAAGAAGCCTACCGCTGGATGCAGGACATTTTCTGTCTGCCCAGTTCGCAGGCGCATATTGGACAGTTCTCCGATTACCGCTGCGACCGCCTGAAGGATGAGTGCCGCAAGGTACTGCAGAACAACCATGTAAAAATTGCCTGCTAAACCAGTAAAAATGATTGTGCCATGCAGAGAAAGGAAAAGAGGTGATACTATGGCAGCAATGAGCATACAGGAGCGGGAACTGGTGGAAAAATACCTCTATCTTGTGCGGGGTACGGTACTGGGAACAGTTTCCATCAACGAAACCATACAGGGACTGGGATTTGATGATCTCTACCAGATCGGCTGCGAGGCACTCTGCCATGCTGCCCAGAAATACCGGGAAGACGGCGGCGCTGCCTTCCCCACCTTTGCCGGCATTGTCATCAGGAACCGACTGATCTCCCATTGCAGAAAAATCACGAAGGCGCAGAAACCGCTGGAATACATGGATGCGCCACAGGCAGCCGGATCAGAGCTGAGCTTTGCGGAAACCTTTCCCGACCAGAATTACCATGCGCTGTCAGATGCAGATACCTTTTTCTTCCTCAGTGAAGCAGGAAAACGCTGCTCCGGCACCACAAGGAAAGGTATCGAAGCACTGGCGCTCAAATGCAGGGGACATACCGGTGTGGAGATTGCCGCCCGCTATGGCGCACCGCCAAACCATGTGGCCGCATGGATTTCAAAAGCAGCCAGAATGCTGCGGGAAGAAAAACTGACAGCCTGATGAAAAAAGGAGGATACAATATGCTGACACTTTACGCTGCCATAGGAAATTACCGTTTAACTGAAAAAGGGCTCCCCCTTGTCACTGCAGGCGGACGTGACTGCGCACTGGATGCCCATGAACTGCTTCTTTGGTCCAGCCTTGCCTTCCGGATACTGACCTATCAGGAACTCAGGGCAGAATTTTATGAGAAAGAACGGGAACTTCACATCCTTGGAGAGCTGGATTTCGACCACTATTTGAACCGCCTTATCATGCGCAGGCTGGTAGCTTCCGGGAAGGACTGTACCGGCGCAGACGCCCTGTACGATCTGCTCGGGCACCTGTATGTGCAGCCTGCCCCAAACAGCATACTGGTTAAGGCCATTTCCTTTTTCAATCTTCTGTTCGGCCGGAAATTTCCGCTCCGGAAAGCCTTGATGGTGTTCCATTCCGAAAAGCTTGATCCAATGGAAAAGCAGGTTATGGCACTGCTGCGGCACCAGATGCTTTCTACCGCAGAGCTGATCGGCTGTACGGAAAATGGAAAGCAGCGCCTGAAAAACAACAACGAGCTGATGGAGTGCCTGTACCATGACGAAACTACTGACTGCGACAGCATTGTGACCGACTGCCGCGTTTCCGGGACAAGGTTTCCCGTGCTTACTGCGGTTGCCAACCTGTACTTCAAGCAGCAGATCACATTCCAGATTTTATAAAGGAGATTCCTATGGAACCCATGCCAAAACCGTTACTCCGGCGGCTGGTCCTGACTTTTCTGGTCGGAACCGGATGCTTTCTTATTGGACTTGTCTTTTTCCTCCACGAAAGGGACACTTCTTTTTTCATCCTCAGTATCCTGCTGTTCGCCGGTTCCGTCGCAAAAACCATACTGTTTAGTCTTCAGATCAAAAGAAAGACCTACTTCGTGCTGGAGGGCATCTGCACGGATGTCCGGCTGAGGCTTTTCAGAAACAGCCATGACATTGTTCTTACCAATCAGGATGGTAATGAACACCTGCTCCGGATCAGCAAGGACCACAAGATCCGTTCCGGTGTTTCCTACCGGTTTTATTTCAAGACTTCAGACAGTATCCCGTCCAGGAAAAATCCGCTCTTAACGAAAGCGTCACTGACAGACAATCTGCTTGGTGTGGAGGAGATAAAATAATGTATTAAGTCAATTTGAAGCATGTCGTTGCCTGTGATATAATTGGGATGGCAAGTTAAAATTGGGGATGCAACACAAAGTTTGGAACATGCTTCCTAATTAAATGTGAAGTGCCATCACCATTCTCATAAATCGGGATTGTCGGATTGGAAATGGAGGTAAGTGTGGAGTTCTCTAAAGATGATTTGAAAGAAGCTAAACGACAAATTGATTCAACCTTGCATAAGTTAAAGGAAACAATAAAGACTTTTGAAGCTAAAGAAAATACAGAAAGATACAAGTCACAAATTACATTGGCAAAAAGACGAGTTAAAGCCTTTGAAATTGCAAATTGGTTTATAGAAAACGAACTGCAAAAATAGACAATGTGTGTCTTACACAAAATCTTGTATCTAATCATTTGACACGCTCTATATATTGTGCTAAAATATTTCTGTAATTGATTTTTGTGCTTCCTAACAGGATATACGCACACGCTGTTTATGATTGAATTAAGTGTCAGAAGAATCATGCCGATAAGTGGCAGTCTTTTGGCACTTTTTTTGATGCAACCAATTTTTTCATCAGAAAGGAGAATGAAACTATGTTTACACCAATCACACTCACAGGCAGAGTCACCGCCGACCTTGAACTCCAAACCAGCCCCAATGGGACTGCGTACATCCAGTTCAACGTGGCAGTCAACAAAGGCTACGGAGAACAGGAACACGCCAACTTCTACCAGTGCGTCCTGTTCGGGAAAGCGGCCGAGAGACTCAGCAAAGCAGGCGTTAAAAAAGGAAGCCTGCTCTTTATCACGGGCGACCTTGACCTTGTGGAATACACCCGCAAGGCAGATGGCTCAAAGGGCACGATTGCCAAGATCACGGTGTACGAATGGAACTATGTCCCGACAGGAAAGCGTGCAGAAAGCAGCAATGCCAGTTCGGGCAACGGGACACCTGCATCTGCTGGCGCGGAAGACGGCTTTATGGACATGGAAGACTGTGGCGAGAATGGACTGCCGTTCAACTGATGCCTTTGGCACGGCTGGCGGTACAAGTGGAATTGCATCGGAGAGACAAAAACTCCGTGTGTAATTCCTCTTTTTTTAGTTTACAAGGAAAGGACTGAAAAAACCAAATGAAAAAATCCGTATTTACCAAAAGCATGAAAATCCTGATCGTCTCCCTGCTACTGCTGGCGGTCTTTTTCCGAAAGGAACGCTCCCAGAAACTGATGGCACTTGCCTTCATCCTATGGGCTGCCGTGACAGTCGGAATCCTTTTGCTCCGCCATTCAGGGAAACTGTTCAAAAAGATCCGCATCCTTTATTCTGCCCTGAAACAAAAAATCGGGCAGATGATGGAAGCTTCGGAAGAAACACCAGCTTCAGCTCCGGTGCGGGAATATCCGGAGGAACACGTTTCTCCCGCAAAGCAAGCGTTTCCTGCCTCTGACAGCAGGGAATATGAAACCATGCTACTCCATATCTCACTCCGGATCACGGAAAAGCTGAAATCCGCTTACCCGCAGGCTGTCTGGCAATGGAAGGACACACCTTCCCTGCAGGACATCTTAAAAGGCGGAACGATCCGTATCCTGGTAGAAAACATGGATACCTACACCCATGCGGATATTTCCTTTGACCGCTTCGGGCGCATCCATGTGGAGCCAATGGTGATCGGCAGTTTTGCGGATGCAGAGAATGGGAAAGGCGCCAAGCCGGAACCCGGCGGCGCAGATGAGGAAACAACCCCGGAACCGTCCGTCGTGGATGTAAGGGTATGGTACGAGCTGATCGGACAGAAAGCGCTGGAGGAACTGATCACCGACTTAAATGCCAACGGCCACTCCATGCTCACCATCAAGGAAAACGGGGATATTGTCATAAGCTGCCAGAAAAAGAAAATCCTGAAGGCAACCCTCGACTCCTTTCCGGGAAAGACCTACTGGAAGGAACTGGTCTCCATACTGGAGGAAAATGAACTCAAAGGAAAAATCTCAGATAACAGTCTGCAGGTTTCATGGATCTAAAAATAACAGAAAGAAGGATGAATTATGGCAAAAGTACAACTATTTGCAAACTGGACATGGAAGGTCGGTCTTCCTGAGCCTTTCGACAAGATTGCATCAAATGTAAGCACTGGACACTACTCAAGCTACTGCACGGTGACCACAAAGAAATCAACGCTGCACTCCTCCCTCCTTAGCGCAATCCTTGCCTACATGGAGATGGATACGAGCCTGACACCGGGCAGTTCTTCCGAGAGCGCCATCGGCACCCAGGGGGACAAGATCGTGGCGGAATACCAGAGCCGCACCGGTGAGATCCATGTGGTAGTGTTCAACAAAAAGAACGGCAAATTCAACGTGGGCAGGTTTGACAGCGTTGGCGCTTCCCCGAAGGTCTATTCCCTAAAAGACGGCGGGAACCTCGGAACGGCACTGTTTTTTGCGCTGATGCCGGAAGCCTTGCGGGATGACGAGTTCCGGGAAAACTACGACATACTCGGTGCGTGCAAAAATGACGGCTATACGGACATGGAAAAAGCTGAAACAGCAGCCTTTATCCTGTGCGACAACCTCTACCGGAGGATTGAGGGCGCAGACACGCTTCCCACGGCCGGCATCAAACTGAGTATACCAACTACCGGAAATATTCCTCAGCTTACCGCTGTAAACTTATCCAGAAATGCCTATTCCCCCAGCAGCGTGCTGTTCGGCGCCTTCCGCATCCTGACGGGTACGGCTGCCCCGGCTGCCGCTGCCAGCGTAAGCAGGGACGACTTCGTAAAGCATTACCCGCTTTCGGACAGGGTGCTCACACCAAAGGAGGAACTGATGGTGCCACGGATCGAAGACTGGTATGTTATTCCGCCGGAAGTCACCACAATCTGCAGGCACGCCCAGATGACGACAGCAGGCAGCCAGCCCATGCGCAATTTTATGATGCGGGGACCGGCAGGAACCGGCAAAACCGAAGGCGCCAAGGCAATCGCTGCAGGACTGGGGCTGCCCTACTTATATTACACCTGCTCTGCCAACACGGAGATCTATGACTTCTTAGGACAGATGCTTCCGGAAACGGATGAAAAACCGCAGGGCGGCAGGGAATATCCCACGCTGACCGACATCCAGATGGACCCGCCCTCAGCCTATAAAAAGCTGACGGGCATTTATGATGAGGCAGTTACGGATGCTGAAGTTTATGAAAAGCTGCTGGAAGTCATGGCACAGGACGCAAAAACGCTGATGGAAGACAATGCTTCCGGACAGCGGTTCCGTTATGTAGAGACACCCTTGATCACAGCCATACGGAACGGTTATGTGATCGAGATACAGGAACCTACAGTTATTGCAAATCCGGGCGTATTGGTCGGCTTAAATGCCCTTTTAGACCGCTGCGCAAGCGTCACGCTGACGACAGGCGAAGTGATACACAGACATCCCGATACCGTGGTCGTGGTGACAACAAACAACAATTACGCGGGCTGCCGTGACATGAACCAGTCCGTCATCTCCAGAATGAACCTCATCATGGACATGGAGGAACCCGATGTGGACACACTGACGGAACGCACCATGAAAGTAACCGGCTGTACCGATAAATCCGCCGTTGCGGATATGGCTGCCTCCATACAGGAGATCAGTGAGCGCTGCCGTGAAACCATGATCACTGACGGGAGCTGCGGCGTGCGGGAACTGATCAGTTGGGTGCAGTCCTATATGGTCTGCGGAAGCATCATGGAGGCCGCGAAATATACCGTGCTTTCCTCTGTTTCCAGCGATCCGGAAAACCGCGCTGACATCCTCTCATCCTGCCTGGAACAAAAATATGCAGCATAGGAGGAAACGCCTATGGCACCAGTCAGGGAAGATCAGTTAAAACAGAACTTCGCAAGGAACCTGCGGTATCTCAGGGAAGGACGGAAACCGTACCTGTCCCAGCAGATGCTTGCAAAGAAACTGGAAGTTACCCAGAAAAGCATTTCCCGGTACGAAAACGGCATAAGCCTGCCGCCTGCCCATGTACTTGTGGCAATCGCGGAATTATTCGGTCTTACCACGGATGCACTTTTTATGGCAGAACTTCCTGAAAATATGGATAAGAAAGAAGGGAATACAACGAATGAGAACATCACATATGGCAATCCGGCGCAGGATTGCCGAGCAGAAAAGCAAACTGACGGATGAACAGCTCTTTGCCTCGCCGCAGTTTGCCGCATACCTGACAGACATAGCAGAAGCAACCACCGGACGTTACCGGAGAAAAAGCAGCGTAAAAACTTACTGGGATACCGAACCCCGCGCCGCCATTGCCCACACGGACAACCGTACCATCACCGTGAATACAGGCAATCATTTGACAATGAGCTTTCCTACAAAATACCTGAAAGCAGACAGCCTGTTAGGAATTGTGGGACATGAATGCGGACACATCCTGTTCTCTGATTTTACCATGCTGAATACTTATTGCCAGTCCTTACAGGGCGGCAGGTTTTACCCGCAGATCCCGGAGGATCTGTCTGCAAGGCAGGAAAAAAGCCTGAAGGAAATCCTTGAATTTTTCGAGGAAAAAGACGAGGCGGTCATCGAGGCACTCTCCAATATTGCGCACGCTCTGGTAAACATGATGGAGGACGTCTATATCGAGGGACGCATGTGCGATGCCTTTCCCGGCAGCTTAAAGACGGGCATCCTGCTAAACAACCTGCGCTTTGCCGAGGAAATGGATACCGTCACGGAAGAAATAAACAAACAGCACCATGAGGTCATCATTGTGACAAACCTGCTGATCCAGTATGCAAAGTCCGGCGACATCAACAATCTGGATGGATACAAAGGGCCATACCTCGATACCGTTTACGAGTGCATCCCCTATATCGACGATGCCTCCTATGACGATGATGCAAGGGTGCGCTTTGATGCCGCCAATAAAATGCTGCTGCTTTTGTGGCCCTATATGGAGAGCTTTATCAAACAGGTGCGGGAAGACATTAAAAATAAAACAATTAAAGCAGATGAAGATTTAGACAGTCAGCTTGCTGGTGGTATCACCCTTCCAAGCGGTACCGGGAAACCTGTTTCGGGATCTGCTGCAAAACAGAAAGTATCACATGATCCGTCTTCTGATGACGAAGACCGTAAACAGCTCCAGCAGGTTCTTGATTACGAGGACGGTCGGATCGCACTTGAAAAGACGGATGAAATCGGTGAAGACGGGGATGGCGGAACCAGCCGTACCAATGATTATGCCGGTGCCGGTTATGTATCACAGGCCGCGGCTGATATGGAACACCTTATGACGCAGCTTGCGGAGGAGGCAGCCTATGCCTCCTATGAGGAGGAGCTTTCAGAGGAACTACAGGCGGAATCAGACAAGATCCGTTACGGTCATGCACATCTCGGTATGCACATCACTGTCAACCGCATGGGCTATGTCGATCCCTCTTACATGGAAGCTTATCAGAAAGTGGCTCCGCCTCTCCTTCTGATCTCCAAGCGGCTCCAGAAACAGATCTCACAGCTTTTGAAAGATTACAGGGAAGGCGGGAAACTTGATAACCTGCCTATGGGAAAGCGGATCAATGTGCGCAATGCAGTCCGAAATGACGGGAGACTGTTTTACAAACTGAGGCTCCCCAATGACCGGATAGACATTGCCATCGCCATCCTAAATGACGAAAGCGGCTCCATGAGTGGTTCCAACCGTATCACCTATGCCCGGTCAGCTTCCATTATCCTCCATGATTTCTGTATAGCTCTGGGTATTCCTGTTGCCATCTACGGACACTCGGAATTTGATGATGTGGAGCTGTATGCTTATGCGGAATTTGACTCCATTGACAACAAGGACCAGTACCGTCTGATGGATATGAGCGCCCGCTGCGGGAACCGTGACGGCGCCGCCCTGCGCTATGTGGCAGAACGCCTGATGACAAGAACAGAGACTATAAAGCTCCTGATCATTGTTTCGGACGGACAGCCTGCAGGTGAAAATTATTATGGTACGGAGGCAGAGGCAGATCTGAGAGGCATCAAGAGAGAATATACCGCCAAAGGGATACAACTCTTTGCCGCTGCCATCGGAAGCGACAAGCCGAATATCCAGCGGATCTACGGGGATGGTTTTCTTGACATCACAAACCTTGAAAAGCTCCCTGTCAATCTCGGCAAGCTGATTATCCAACAGATCAAGAACAGATATGTTGCCTAAAAAATAAGAAAGAAGGTATCCAAATGAATACGAATGAAAATTACATCTCCAACCAGATCGCGGTCTACAAAAACAGCAAAACCCTGTTGGAGTTTCAGGACAAGCTGAAGGTCGCACCCATCACATCCTATGCACATATCCACGCCAGCGGCGAAAAAGGGGCAGACGGAAGGCGGATGCACTCCCTGATCGGGATTCTGATGAAAGACTATTCCAAAGGCACCGGAGATAACGCCGTCACTGTATGCGCCAACATCTCCCCGAAGGAAGCTAAGTTTATCTTAAGCCGCCTGACTGCCGGTTTTCAGGAATATACCTTCCAGCAGGATAAGATCTTTGGCGACACGGATGACAAAGGCTATGCAAAGGTATCGAAGGTACGGATCATCCGCGCTGTGAAAGACAGCAAAGGTACAGTCCGGAAGCTTCCGTGGTATGTCGAAGTGGAAAACGGCAAGGGAATACCCCTGAATAACTCAAGCGGCGGAACCTATATGAAACCCAAGTCATTTATCAGCGCGGGAAAAGTATATGTCAATTTAAGCGATCTCGATCTGTTTAATCTCTTGAGCAGCGTATCTTCTTACATTGACTGTTGGGAACACACTATTGCGCCGTCACTCATTACAAAAGCCAAGAATGCCGTGGCAGCACGCCAGGCAGCCCAAAAAGCAGCATAAAACAACAAATAACACAAATGTTTAAGAAGGGAACACCGTTTTGGCGTTCCCTTTTTTTCAGGAAAAGGAGACTTACATATGAGCAGATTACATGAAATGACCACCTTACAGAAACAGTTTGCAGAGGAACACCAGGACACCTTATTCCGCTTCTTAAGCCATAAAGGTCTTCCCGTCGAAGATTACTATGACATCGTGATCTTTGGGTATCTTCAGGCGGTGCAGGAATATGATGAAAACCCTGCCCTGTCCCGTTTCCAGTTCAGCACGATTGCATGGACAAAAATGAGCGACTGCCTGAGCAAACATTTCTCTTATGAGAATAAACCGAAGCGCAAGGCGCCTACGGTCAGTATCCATACCTATACAAGTGACGGGCTGGCTCTGGATGAGATCCTGCCTGACCGCAGAAAGGACTTACAGGCCCAGACCGCCGACAGGCTGTTTGCAATGGAAGTGCTCTCCTGCCTGACGGAAACGGAACTGCAGATGGTGCACTTAAAAGCCGATGGTCTGACCTGCAGGGAAATCGCAGAAATATTTTCCACCACCGTACACAGCATCAACGGGCGGTTCCGCCGCATGAGGATGCGTCTTACGGAATTAAATTTTTAAGCAGAGGAGCGTTGAAAACATGAATGAAATATATGGAATGGAACTGCAGTATGAGAGCCTTATTCCCATTGACCGACCAGTGGATACTTTCCTTTCAGTCGGCACTGTAACTTTCCTGATAGAAGGGAATGAGCTGCCTCTGGATTTCAATATCACGGAGGGCGGCACGGAAGGAAACTCCGGCTCCATCATCAGTGTCAATGCACGGATATTAGATTTAGAACCGGAAATTTTTATGGAGGAATACAGGGAGCTTGGCCTTACGCCATCTGACCTTACCTATGATTATTTTTCTGCCCGATATTCTGACACCTATTTGGCGGAAGTATACACGGAATATCTTTATACGGATACACCAAAAGAAATATATCTGCCACTTACCTTAAAATCCGCCTGTCTTCTCTTTCAGGATGGCAGTGTGCTTGATTACAGCGACCGCATCAGTGTGTTCGCCCAAAAACAGCTTGCGGAGGTGGCATAATGGAACAGAATTTATTGAAGCGTGCAGCCGCTATTTTAGAGCAGGAATTTGGTCCTGACTGGCAGTGCATTGCACAGGAATTAGGGACAGAGAATTTACGGAAACGTGTAGGGAAAGATCTGACTTCCTTTATGGCATTTCCTGAGCGTGGCAACGGCGGAAACAGCCAGTGGCGGGGCAACTGCTCCCCAGAGGTTGTCTCCTCCGTCCTGCGCTACGTTCTCGATACCAAGCGCTATTACGGAAAGGATACTTCTCAGTTTACCCTGCTCGATCCAATGTCCGGCTCCGGCACCAGCAAGGCTGCCGCTGACCGGCTCGGCGTCAGATCCATCCTGTATGACTTAAACCCTGCCCCATCTGCGGGCACGGGCGGATGGAACGCCTTAAAAAGTGATGTGGAGGACTCGGCGGATCTGATCTTTTTCCATCCGCCCTACCATAACATCATCCAATATTCCGGGAATATGTGGGGAAAACCGCATCCTGATGACCTTTCACGCTGCGAGAATTATAACGACTTTTTGGAGAAGCTGAACCTCTGTATCCGGAAGTTCTATATGGCGCTCAGGAAAGACGGCCGCATGGCTGTCCTTGTGGGCGACATTCGGATGCAGGGCAGATTCTATTCCATTCAGCACGATATGATGCGGATGGGCGATTTTGAGTCCTTCCTTGTAAAAGGGCAGTTTAACTGTGTTTCTGACAGCAGGCGCTACCAGAAACCGTTTATCCCCATTGTGACGGAATACCTGCTCCTTCTGCATAAGAAAGATGCCCTTATGGTTCCTTTCCTCTTTGCAAAAGAAAGCTGCTTCTCCATTGCCGACACCGATCTGACTGCCCTGACATGGCATCATCTCATCCGGATGACAATGGAAAACGCAGGCGGGGAAATGACTCTGACAGAACTGTATATAAAACTGCAGAACCATCCAAAATCAAAGAAAAACGGACACTATAAAGACCGCATCCGGGCAACCATCTATGAGCACCGGAGCCAGTATACATCCTGTGGGAACGGCACCTACCGCCTGAACTACAGGGTCGCATAAGGAGGACAACTATATGCTTACACTATTCCAGAATAAAAAACAGGAACCGGCATCCAAGCGTGAAGTTTCCGTAACAGGTATCCTGACTGAAGTATTAAGGCCGGGCAGCCCTGTTACATATCTCTATCATGGGAACCTGATCCGTACTTCGACGGTACAGGCTATCCTGGAAGCCTCATCCAGCCATGTACGGTTTGAAACCATAAACAGCATTTACACCATATGCTACAATAACCCGCCGGGAACGGATCTTCAGGTGACCGCCTGATTTCCCTGCATAAATTCTGCAAATAATCCGGGGCTGCCAGCAATATATGGCAGCCCTCTTTTGAAAGGAGGACACACCATGAATGGAACGCAGGATAAGGAAACCGCCCTGCTCAGGGATGAGCTGTCAAAGCTCTTAACCACACTGAAGCACAACCGGGAGAATGTTTCCCTTGACGTGCTGAAGACAAAGTACAAAAAAGGCTATGACACATTATGCGCAGGAATCAGGCGCTCTGCGTCGGTCTATGCAAAGCAGATAGCGCTTCGCGGTATCCGTATCCACAAGGATTATCTTGATGAGGCAGTCGCTATCGTTAATGGGACGATTGCCCGGTCCGGCATCTTAAAGCAGCTCTCCAAAGCAGCTTTTTCCAGTCAGGACATAAAAGAATTTGATTCCCTTGCCGGAACACTGCGGAAAAAAATCCTTACAGATCTGGAACCCTTTTACGCGGAACATCTTGGGCTGTATATTACACAAAAATGTCTGGAAAATCCGGATATACCGCCCATGATCTACTGTAAGGTCAACCATTGCATCTGGCAGGATGGAAAATGGGTTCCGCTGGAACTGGCCAAAGCCAATACTGCGCAACCAAAGGAAACGAGCGCATAACACCCAAACTGAAAGGAGCTTCACATGGAAGAATTAAAAATAGAAAGACTTATTGAACAAAACAATATAACCATCACACTCACAGAAAATGAGCTTGAAAGGGCATATCGGATCAAGGAAAGGCGCTATCTGGAGGAGGACTTTGCAAACGCACTTGCCGACGCTGCCCAGGACCCGGATACCCGGTTCCATACAGGGCATCTTGAGGAATTTCCTGAGCTGACAAACTGGCTGTGCCTATGCTTTGACGATTTCTATGACGCCAATATAAGCCACAATGACCTTATGGAACTTACCCTGAACCATCTGCAGCACGCATCTTTGGAACCAGAGTTTTTCATATCCCTCGCAAAAACCGCACCTGCAGTCTGTATGGGAACGGAAAAAAATGTGGAGGACTGCGAACAAAATTGTGGGCAGTATTACCGTTGCAGCAATATTGCCGAGGCGGATGACAGGAGCCGGCGTTGGGAAACACTGGCCTCCATGCTTACCATGCACCAGAGCGGAATCTGTACCTGTGGCAAGGATGAAAATGCCAAAACCTGTCCTGCCGCAAAATATCTGGCAGGCATATGGGACATCAGTGGGTTTTTCCACTCAGAGAACCGAAAGGAGGCTGCCTGATGAAAAAGCTTGAAAAAATAAAAGAGCATCTCCTAACAATCATTCAGAAAGAAGAAATAAAAACTCAGTCTGAAATTGAAGAATTATCCCAAAAGCAGCACGACAATATGGGCTTTTACGGGATTGGCGGTCCCTACCAGCGTTATGAGCAGGCCATCGACCGCAGAAAAAAGCACTTATCCGAGTTGGAAGCCTTACGGAAAGCCCAAAGCTCTGTGATCCTATTAGAATCATTGCGCCTGTACGGGTACTTCTGTCCATCCTGCAAAGAAAAAATTTACCTGCAGGAGAAAAATCCAGAAACCGTAGATTGTCCTATCTGCAGCCGCAGGATATACAAAGATGGTGTATATACGGAATGGAACGTGCAGAAAAACAGCAGATTTACCCGCCTGCACGGACAGGGAAACTGAATTGGAGGGATTATTAGATGGCACTTTATAAAAAGCTGGATCTGTGGTCCATCTCAGACGGGCTGGATAAAATGATGGACTACTGCTACAACGGCAACGAGAAAAACAGTCCTTACTGGGACCATTACTGCGACCAGATCAATGAATTATGCAATGCGGCAGCCGACCTGTATAATGAACTTCAGGATATAAAAAGCAGGCTCTGGTATCAAATGCCAGCTAAAAAGATTGCTTTCTGCGGCGAGGATGACTGCAGACAGACAGCTACCGCATGGTTCAATACGGCAGCGGCCATGCTGTTTGACACTGACATGACAGAGCTGCTGGAGCATGAAAATATTTACTGCGCAGATGAATGGGCAGAAAAGCAGAAACGGATTTCTGCCCTGAACCGGCTGACCAAACAGCAGCAGATGCTCCTTTATACGGAAGTCATCGGGTTTATCACCCGGTATCTGGAGCTGTCCGCAGCCTTTGAAACCATTGAGGCTGTCATCAACGAACTGGATTACCACCAGTCAGCCATGAATGGAAAGAATGGCGTTGCGCTCCCTCAGTCGGCATATATCTAAGAGGGAATATAGAAATACGAAACTTACATATACACAAAAAGGAGGCTTTTATGTATATTACCGCATCAACCTACGGGGGCATCGACTGGCATGACTCCCGCACCGTACACGAACAATTAAAAAGCAACGGATCTTTCAATATCAGGGAGGATAAGGTTCCGGAAACCATTGCCGATGACATTGCCAGCGACTTCCCCTATGTGGAAAACATCCGGGAAAAAATACTGCAGGCGCTTGCCGAAAAATCCTGCTTCCGGTTTGCAATCAAGGAGGAGGAAACGGACAGTGAAGGGAATGTAACCTATAAGGACTGCGAAACCAGTGAATTTGACGGGCAGACCTATCTGGAGAGGGAAGCTGTCTTTGATGGCAGCAAACGGACATTCAGGCGAGATTACGCTTTCGGCCAGGTTTCCTACATTACGACATACCACGTTGAGGACATCCCGGATGACCAGCTCGGCTATATCGTGACGGAAGATTTCCTCGCTCCAACCAAAGGCGTTCCATTGGTGCAAAGGCTGTACCATGACATCTTTGACGATCAGGATGCCGCACAAAGCTATGCCGAAAACCTCAAGCTGCATGAATTCCAATATCCGACTTCCATTGCAACTTTCCTTGTATGCAATAAAGGGAATGTAGCCCAGCAAAAATGGTATCAGCAGCAAAAGGAAGCCATGCAGCTGATGGAGGAAAAAGGGCAGACGTATCTGGATGAGAGTTTTTGCATTTTTGCCAAAACCCATATTGAGAACCTGAAAAAACTACCCACAAAGGAGGCGGCTTAATGGAAGCCAAAAAACAATCCGTAAAATGCTCGGAATGCGACTATTGCAGTGGATTCCGCCCCTTGGGAAATACCAGAACTGAATTTACCTGCATCCACTCGGATCAGGACTATATCAAAAACTATTTCCATGAAAAAAGAATACAAAAAATGCCCGGTTTCATCGGATTCGGGGCAAGGTATTCGGACGCTGTCCCTATCAAGACGGCGCCTGCATGGTGCCCTGAGAAAAAGGGGACAGAAGTAAAATGAAGGGGCAATGCCCGCGTTAGAAACAACTGGGGAGAGGCAGCTTATGCTGTTTCTCCACTTTTCACTCCATTCTATCTGCATATAAAATTCATATCTATCCAGAATATAAAATTGAATTTTGCACATAATTCTGTTATAATTATATACAAGACAAGAAGGGAGGCGTTGAAGATGCCACAGATCAGACCAATTACAGACTTACGGAACACCAATGAAATTTCCGAAATCTGTCATGCAAAAAAAGAGCCTGTATTCATTACCAAAAACGGATATGGCGATCTTGTTGTCATGAGCATGGAAACATATGAGTCCATGCTGGAAACCGCCGAAACAGATGCTGCAATCTTAGAAGCAGAAACCGAATATGCCCGGGACGGAATACTCCATGATGCCAGAAGCGCATTTGATTCTTTAAGGAGGAAACATTTTGGATAAATACAAGGTATCCCTTACAAGCCGGGCTTTACGGGATCTGGATGACATCTATGTTTATATTGCCCAGACTTTACTGGTGCCTGAAACTGCATTGGGAATGGTGGATAAAATCGAAAAAGAAATCCTTTCCTTAGAAGAAATGCCCTACCGCTTTCCAGAGAGGAAAACAGGGGCATATGCCAATAGGGGATACAGACAGCTTTTCGTTGGTAATTATACTGTTATTTACCGCGTTGACGAGATACACCGACAGGTTATCGTTGTAACCATCAGATACTCCCCCAGCCAGTTTTAACGCAAATGCACAATATGTAGTATTTTCTATTTGACTTATTCTATATATTGTGCTATCATAAATTTGCTATTGAATTTTGTGCAATTTCAGAACGAAAAGCACACGCTGTTTAAGTTTGTACGGAGTCAGAAAGTATAAAGTGCAGGACACTTTACGCCTTCTGGCTTTTTTATGTCTGTAAAGCACCTCTTTACAGGCTGTCATACAGCATATCTGTACGCAGGCAGGAATGACTACGGCAAGAACAGGCCGTTATCATCTCCTGCCTTTTTTCGTTCAAGGAAGGAGGCCGGAAAGGGAATTTCACAAATTCACTGGCAAAATCTAAAAGAAAAGAGGAAGAATGAATGTCACAGACAACAGAACGTATTCACGAACTCGTGGATAAACTCAACCAGTACCGCGATGAGTATTACAACAAAAATGCCCCCAGTGTGTCAGATGCCGTTTATGACCATCTTTACGACGAACTGGAACGCATGGAGAAGGACACGGGGATCATCCTGAGCAATTCCCCCACCCAGACCGTAGGCTACAAAGCTGTCAGCAGTCTGAAGAAAGTACGGCACCGCATTCCGCTGCTCTCTCTGGATAAAACCAAATTGATAAGCGATCTGGTTTCTTTCGTCAAAGACCATGCCGCACTGCTCATGCTGAAGCTGGACGGCCTGACCGTAAAACTTGTTTACGAAGACGGGAAGCTTGTGGAAGGCTCCACCAGGGGCGACGGCGACGAAGGAGAACTCGTTACCCATAACATTGCTGCCTTCCGGAATGTGCCGCTGTCCATACCTTTTAAGGGACATCTTGAATTACCGGGGGAGGGGTTTATCCATAAGAGCGACTTTGAACGCCTGAAGGATACGCTTATCGGGAGTGACGGAAAACCCTACCGCAATGCCAGGAACCTTGCTTCCGGCTCTATCCGGTGTCTGGATGCCGGCATCTGCAAAGAACGGGAGATCAGCTTTTTTGCCTTTAATATCCTTGAGGGCATGGATGGGTTTGGGGACATAAAAGACAGCCGCAGCTCACTCCTGCTTTCAATGACAGACTATGGCTTTGGAATCTGTCCTTTTGTGCCGATTCCGGCAGGCGCCACTGCAGAAGAAATTGAAAAACAGATCCAAAACCTGCAGGAACTTGCGGAGATTTCGGACATCCCCATCGACGGGATGGTGTTGCGGTATGACAGCCTTTCCTATTCCGCAAGCCTCGGCAGAACCGGACACCATTACAATGACGGCATTGCCTTCAAATTTGAGGATGACACCTATGAGACAATCTTCCGTTCTATTGAGTGGCAGACAGGGCGCAGCGGTGAGATTGCACCGGTTGCATTATTTGACACGGTGGAGATTGACGGCTGTGAGGTATCCAGGGCGAGCCTCCATAACCTGACTTTCATCAAAGAACTGGAACTGCACCCCGGATGCCGTATCCTGGTTTCCAAACGCAACATGATCATCCCCCATGTGGAGGAAAATCTGGACCGGGGGAACTATCCGGACATGACGCCGCAGGTCTGCCCCTGCTGTGGGCAGCCTACACGCACCTATTCCAGAGCCGGTGACAAGGGACGCCTGGTGGAAACACTCCACTGTGACAATCCTGAATGTGGCAGCCGCGTACTTCAGCGTTTCGTCCACTTTGCAGAAAAGAAAGCCATGAACATCCGAGGGCTTTCCGAGGCAACACTGGATCAGCTTATTCAGCTCGGTGCCTTAAAAACCTATCAAGATTTATACCACCTTGACCGCTACCGTGATGAAATCATCGCTCTGGAAGGTTTCGGAGAAAAGTCCTATGAAAATCTGATTGCTTCCATCAACGAAAGCCGCAACACAACTTTTGTACGCTTCGTTGTAGCAATGGATATTCCCCTGATCGGCAGGACTGCCAGCAGGATACTGGACAGGTATTTCCACAGCAATCTTCAGGAGCTGAGACTGGCTGCGCTGGATCGTTTTGATTTTACCTGCCTTGAAGGTATCGGTGAAATCATGAGCAGCAACATCCATAAGTGGTTCCGCAACCCGGACCACCTTCTTTTATGGGGCGGCTTACAGAAAGAATTACACTTTGAAAACGGTTTGGATGCACAGACATCCGGAGAGGAGAACAATATGAACAAAACAACGAACAACACATTTGCAGGATGCACCATTGTAGCGACAGGAAAACTTGAGAACTTCACCCGCGACGGGATCAACGCCAAAATCATCAGCCTCGGCGCCACGCCCGGCAGCTCCGTCACCAAAA
>ERZ777305.1155-NODE-1155-length-34421-cov-6.890328_pt1 | contig 34421 bp, 21 predicted proteins | sample MGYA00374965_ERZ777305 | MGnify/ENA primary metagenome ERZ777305 (study PRJEB29328, sample SAMD00013331) | mouse gut metagenome | study: EMG produced TPA metagenomics assembly of the Metagenome analysis of fecal microbiota from mouse which was promoted... | reverse complement strand
GCGGGCCGGAGCCACCCCCGGCGTAGGCCTGCAACTTCGCGGAGCTCGTTTCCGGTCTCGCTGGCTCCGACCCGCATAAACCCCGCCCCGGGCTTCGGCGACGCGGGCGACAATGGGCGGTTAGGCGATCTGATGGGCGTCGGCTACTATGGGTACAGTTGGTCGTCCGCTGTTAGCGGGACTTACGGCGTGTTCTTGGACTTCGGCACGCAGTACCTCAATCCCAGCAACGCGAGCTACCGTGGCCACGGTCTTCAGTTGCGTTGCCTCTCGGAATAAACGCGTCCAGCCCGCGTGACTCTGCGGGTTGCAGAAGCTCTGCTACAAGCACTGCCCCGTGTCCGCCTCACTGCGGCTTCGCTGTCGCTCCGCCACCGGTCGTGTTTTTTCGCGCGCCTTGGGAAATCTTGTCAAAATGTGCGAGCACATTTTGACGATTTCCCCTTTAAGGCGCGCGCCGAGCTTTGTGCTGGACGGAACTGCCGCTTTTTGGCTTCGCCTTCCTCGCGCTACCTCGCCAAAGCTCGCAAGCGGCTTTGGACTCGCAACGCTGCTCGGTTGAAAAAAGCGGCACCAAAACCGACGCTGCCAGCGAGAGCAATGCAAACGCAGTTTGCGAATTGCCGAGCGGCGAGGAGGAAACCCAAGGTAAACTTTTAGTTAGCTACGCTACGCCTTACGCTCCGCAAGATTCAAGTTCCGACTGCACTCGGGCCGGTCGGGTCCCGCGTGCCCGCGGTGGGCAATTGGCGTGTCAGCTCCATTCTTGGTTTTATTCTTTTCTCGCACACCTATCCTAGTGCTAGACTGCTGGGCACCGGTCAATCGGTGTGGCGGACGAACCGGTTGACGGCCAAGGCGGTAAAGGTAGTACAAATCGTTACGCCGGCCAAAATCATGGTACAGAACAGTAAAAACAGGGTTGCGCGGTCGGTCGAGAGGCGGATGTCGGGCATCACTTCGGACAGGCCGTCGGCGAAAAGATAGAGCAGCAGGGAGGCCAGTACGCCTGCTACGACGCCCTGGGTGAAGCTCCGGCGGATGAAGGGGCGGCGGATGAAGGCGGAGGTCGCGCCGACGAGCCGCATGGTGGCGATGGCCTGGCGGCGGGCGGCGATGGCCAGACGAAGCGTGTTCGAAATCAGCATGATGGCCACGGCCAGTAGAAAAATACCCAAACCCAGAAGCAGGTAGTTCAGGCGGTTGAGGTTCCGCAGGACGGCGTCGATGATTTTCTGCTGGTAGGCGACCTCTTCGACCCCTTTCCAGGAGGTGCACTCCCGCTCCAGAGCCGTCAGATCGGACGGGTCGGTGTGGCCGGCGTTCAGGGTCAGCTCGTAGGAGGCGGGAAGGGGATTTTCGCCCAGAAAGTCGATGAAGTCGGTGCCGATGTATTCCTGAAAATCGCGGGCAGCTTCGTCGGCCGAGAGGTAGCGCCACGAGGCGATGGCGGGATGGAGTCCCATCCGGCGCTCGATGGAGGCGCGCTGGGTGTGGGTCACGGTGTCGGAGAGCATGAGCGAAAAGCACAGCTCGCTCCGCACGGCCGAGGTCGAGGAGTAGGCGTTCAGCAGGATGTAGCTCACGGCGCCCAGCAGGAGCAGGACGAGGGTGACGCTGACGGTGGCGATCGTGTAGTCGGCTTTCAGGCTGTTAGGATGGTGTGCCATCGGTGTCTGGAGCGGTTGGTTGGGGTTTGCGTTTCCGGAGGAGTGTCCCGACGAGCAGGCCGAGGGTGCCGAAGAGCAGAATGGCGGAGCTGGCACGGGTGACCTCGACGAGCAGGTCGAAATTCGGGGCGGCGAAACGGAACTCGACGGTGTGTTCGCCGGCGGGTATCCGGATGGCACGCAGGACGTAGTCGGCCCGCAGGTAAGGGGCGCGTTCGCCGTCGATGATGGCTGTCCAGCCCTTCGGATAGTAGATCTCGGAGAGGACGGCTAAACCCTCTTGTGCCGACCGGGTGCGGTAGATCTGCCGATTGACGCGATAGTCGGTCAGCGCGATCGTCGCCGTGCTGTCCGCCGCGAAAGAGATTCCCTCCAGTTGCGGGGCGAAGCGGCGGTCTACCACGGCGGTGGTGTGGGGATCGAAGCCGGTCAGGGCGTCGATCTCGGCGTCGGGGTTGTCGACCCACCGGATGGAGTCGACGAACCAGGCGCTCCCGCAGGCATAGGGGTTCTGCTGGACGGTCGCCCGGCCTTCCTGGTCGGGGACGATGAAGTATTTGGTGTTCAGCATGTCGTAGACGGCCATGTTCTGCCGGCTGAGGTGGTGCTCGATGAGGTCCTGGTAACGCCGCAGTTTCGCAGCGTGGTAGCCGCCGACGGAGCGGTGGTGGTAGGAGGTGGTGGCGTCGGTGAAGGGGTCGAGGGTGAAGTTGGCGACCCGATAGTCGGTGGTGTCCTGTAGGATCAGCCGGTCGGCTTCCGTCATCGGAATGGCCAATGCCTGCCGTTCCGGTTGGAAGTCGGCGGCGGAGACGTACCGCTTGTCGACGGGGAAAAGGTCGAGGAGAATGATGCCGCACAGACCGGCTAAGAACCAGTTCCGTTTGACTTTGCCGCGGGCGAGGAGCCACACGAGGCCGGCGGTCAGCGCCACGAACAGCAGCGACCGGAAGGCGTCGGCGCGCATCAGGGAGGTGCGTTCGTCACGCATGGCGGCCAGAATGGGTTCGGGAAGTCCGATCGCTTCGTCGCCGGGCCCGGCGAAGCTGCTGAGCATGGGGCCGAAGAGGCCGATCAGCAGGCACAGGCCGCCGGTGATGCTCAGAGACCATTGCAGGCCTTTCCGAATCCGGGCGTTGTCGGTTTCGTCTCGGTTCCACAGCCGGACAAGACCGAGTATGGCCAGCAGCGGCACCGCCCACTCGACGATCACGAGGATCATGGAGACGGTGCGGAATTTATTGTACATCGGGAAGTAGTCCAGAAAGAGGTCGGTGAACCACATCATGTGTCGGCCCCAGGCGAGGAAGATCGCCAGCACCGAGACGGCGGCGATCCACCATTTCTCGCGTCCGCGCAGGACGAACATCCCGAACACGGCCAGAAAAACGAGGCTGGCGCCCAGGTAGACCGGGCCTTCGGTGGAGGGCTGGGGGCCCCAGTACGATGGCAGGTTGCGCTCGAAGCCGCGCGGTGCGTCGTATTTCTTCAGGACTTGGGCGACTTCGCCGTCGGGGGCGAAGTCGCGGCCGCCGCCGTAGAGGTTGGGTACGAGCAGGTTCAGCGTCTCGAGCTTGCCGTAGCTCCACGCCGTGATATAGTTCCGGTTCAGCCCACCGGTTTGATTCGCCGCATCGGTCGGATGGCTCTCGGTCAGTTCGCTGCGTCCGCGGGTGGTCTCGGGGGTGTGCTGGGCGATGTAGTAGAGCTGGACGATGTTGGCTCCGACGGCCAGGGCGGCGGCCAGCGCCAGTACTGCGGTGGTCTTGCCGAAACGGGCGAGGGCTCCGGCTTTATAGGCGGCGACGAATTCGTTGATCACGAGGGCCAGCAGGACGAACAGAAAGTAGTAGGTGATCTGCGGGTGGCTGGTGGATATCTCGACGGCGGCGAAGAGACCGGCCAGCGAGGCGCCTAACCACCGGTGCCGCCGGTAGGCGTACCACACGCTCCCGACCATCGGTGCCACCCAGGCGAGGGCCATCATTTTCGTGATGTGCCCGGCGCCGATGATGATGACGAAGTAGGACGAAAGGCCGTAGCCGAGTCCGCCGGCGATCGCGAGCCACGGATCGATGCCGAACAACAGCAGCATCAGATAGAATCCGGCCATGGCGACGAACAGCCATCCGGCGGGCTGGCCGAGAAAGTAGAGCCGGTCGGCGGCCTGTTTGACCCACCGGCCGTCGTAGTTCATGTCGATCAGGTAGGAGGGCATGCCGCTGAAGTTGCGGCCGGCCCACTGGGGGTGTTCGTCGTAGCGGTCGATGTGTTGCCGGATGTCGCTGGTGGCGCCGTTGAACATGACCATGTCGGTCTGGCGCAGGGCCCGGCCGTTGTACTGGGGGACGAAAAAGAGGGCGGAGACGCCGGCGAACAGGCTCAGGGCGACGATGTGGGGCAGGGCTTTCCGGAGGAACCGGACGAGGCTGTGTGGCATGGGGTGTCGAAATTTTGGGCCTAAATATACGGTTTTATTCGCACTCCTGTTCTTTTGTGAGGGTCGGAGCCGTCATTTGGGTGGAGGATACTGCATTGGTTAGGGCTGTCGGCAGTTTGAGGATGCGAAGCATCCGTCTAAAGTTTTTCTGGTTCTCGCTAACTGCGCTACGCTTGTTTTCCTCCTCGCCGCTTACCATAGTCCGTAAACTGCCTCTGGATTCGCTGGCAGCGTCGGTTGTTCACAAAGAGAACAGTACCCTCAAACCAAACCGCGCGCCACGCCTTAGGAGGGAAATCGTTCAAACACGTAGTCGTGTTTGAACAAGATTTCCGCCAGCGCGCGGATAGAACTTGATACCGTCGTCCGCCCCGCGTAAAGAGGGATTTTACTCGTTTTGCGATGAGCAAAATCGAGATGAAATCCCAGCGGGCGACGGCTTAAAGACGTGTGAACCAATCTTTTCCCGCGCGCGACTGCTGGAGAAGGAAATCATTCAAACGCGTGGGGCGCGTTTGAATAAGATTTCCGCCAGCGCGTTTAGGGTAGAGGCGGCCTATTTCGGAGTGCCCGGAGGCACTGGCGGAGCGACAGCGGAGCCGCAGTGAGGCGGACACGGGGCGGTGCTTGGGGCTGGAAGCGAGTAGCTGAGGCCCCGTGGTAACGGTCGGCCCGCAGCCCCCGGATGCGGAGGGCCGAAATACTCCGCTCACGCTCCGTATTCGTTCTCCGCTGGCTGCGGCCGAAAACAAATTGGCCGTACTCTTGCGACCCTTCGGGTCGCCGGCCTTGTCGCCCAGGCGCGAAGCGCCTCGGGGGGTGGGCGACAGGCCGAACAGGCGGAGAATTGGGCGGTGCTTTTGCGGCTCGCAAAGTTCCAGCACCAAGGAGGTCGCCGTTACTCGAACAAAATCCGTCGGGGGATTTTCAAGGGGGATGTGAGTCCCCCTTGAATGTGCTCTTTGCCTACTTTCTACCACATAGTAGAAAGTAGGGGCCCCCGCGGCCCGAGCGGAACAGAGAAAAGAGATTGATTTAGAACCCAAAGACGGAAGCCGAATAACGTTAGCGGGCTTGCTCAAGGTAAATTAATCAGGCATTATCCGCGCGCCTTGGGAAATCCAGTCAAAACACGCAAGCGAGTTTTGACGATTTCCCTCTTAAGGCGTGGCGCGCGATTGGTTTGAGGGTACTGCGCTCGGGCCGCGCGGGCCCCACGTCCCGTGGACGGGCGATGCTTACGCATCGCTGCGGCTGTGTCAGACCAATTCTCTGTCCGCGCGCCTTTTCAACGGGCGCCATGCAAAAGGTGAGAGAAACTTCTTACTTTTGCCGAAGTTGAAAACTCAATCGTATGGCTGGACGGGAGGTGTCTCTGTTTCTGTCGTTTTTCAAAATCGGATGTTTCACTTTCGGCGGAGGGTATGCCATGATTCCGATCATCCAAAAGGAGGTGATCGATAAACGCGGATGGGTCGAACGCGAGGAGTTCATTGATCTGCTGGCCTTGGCGCAGTCGGCGCCGGGGCCCATGGCGGTCAATGTCTCGATCCAGGTGGGGTACAAAATCCTGAGAACGCGAGGGGCGGTGGCGGCGTTTCTGGGAACCGTGTTGCCGTCGTTCCTGATTCTGCTGGGGGTGGCGATCTTCTTCGCGCACATCTCGGAGGATCCGACGGTGAACCGAATTTTCAAGGGGATGAGACCGGCGGTGGTGGCGCTGATTCTCCAACCGGTCTTCTCGTTCGCCCGGGGATTGAAAAAGTGGGAGTACGGGGTGTTCGCGGCGATTGCGGGGGCGATCTGGGCCGGGGTCTCGCCGCTGTGGTTCATCGCGGGAGGGATTCTCGGTGGGGTGGGATATACGTATTGGAGAACGAAGGGGCGGGAGGGGAGATAAAAAATCGAATTCGGGATGCTCTATCTGCAACTTTTTCTGACTTTTTTCCAGATCGGCCTTTTCGGATTCGGAGGAGGGTATGCGATGATTTCGCTGATCCAGGCCGAGGTGGTGACGCGGCACGGGTGGATCACGGCGGCGCAGTTTGCCGATATCATCGCCATCTCGCAGGTGACGCCGGGGCCGATCGCGATCAATAGCGCGACTTATATCGGTTATACGGCGACGGGGTCGGTGTGGGGGTCGGCGCTGGCGACGGCGGGGGTTTGCGCGCCGTCGCTGGTTATTATGCTGATCGTGGCGAGGTTCTACCTCAAAATGAAGGACAATCCGTATGTGGCGGGGGTGATGAGGACGTTGAGGCCGGTGGTGGTGGGGTTGATTCTGGCGGCGGCGCTGCTGTTGCTCACGCCGGACAACTTCATCGACTGGAAAAGCTATGTGATTTTCGGCGGGGTGCTGGTGGCGGCGCTGCGGAAGGTCAATCCGATTCTGCTGATTGTGCTGGCGGGATTGGCGGGGTGGTTGATCTATTGAGCTTGCGGACGGGGTTGCAGGTGGGATTGTAAGGGTTGTCGGAAAAATCTATTCACAAAATATGCACATAATATTAACAATTGTCGTGGCGGCGGGTGCGGGGCGGCGGATGGGTGGTGAGGTGCCCAAACAGTTCTTGTTGCTTGGGGGCGAGCCGATCGTCATGCGGACGCTGCGTCGGATGGCGCTGGGGGTGGAGCGGGCGTTGGCGGATTGTTCACAAAATGTGAACGGGTGGGTGCATAAGCTGGTGCTGGTGCTCCCGGAGGCGTATATCGAACGGTGGGGGGAGTTGTGCAGGGAGCATCGGTTCGAGGTGCCGCACGGGGTGGTGGCGGGGGGAGAGACGAGGTTTCAGTCGGTGCGCCGGGGACTGGAGGCGGAACCGGGGGCGGAGGTAGTGCTGGTACACGATGGGGTGCGGCCGTTTGTCTCGGATGGGGTGATTCGGGGGGTGATCGAGGGGGTGCGCAAACATGGGGCGGTGGTGCCGGTGGTGTCGGTGGTGGATTCGTTGCGGAGGATAGTGCCGGAGGGGGCCAGTGTGGCGGTCGAAAGGGGGGCATACCGGGCGGTGCAGACGCCGCAGGGGTTTCGGGGGGCGTTGCTTAGGGAGGCGTACGGTCGGCCGGAAGAGGAGCGTTTTACGGATGATGCTTCGGTGGCGGAAGCGTTGGGAGGTGTCGCAATCGGGCTCGTGGAGGGGGATCGGCGTAACATCAAGATTACGACGGGGTTCGATCTGGCGGTGGCGGAAAAGTTGCTCTCGGAGGGGTGGGGCTAAGGCTGCCTTTGCCCCCGTTTATTCCGAGAGGCAACGCAACTGAAAACCGTGGCCGCGGCTGCTCGCGTCGCTGGGGTAGAGGTTTTGCGCGTTGAAGCCCAGGAACATGCCGTTTGTACTGTTGGTCACCGCCGACCAGCAGTACCCGCAGTTGCCGATGCCCCTTGCTACGCCCTCATAGCCCGTGCGACCGAAGTCGCGGTAGCCCGGGGCGGGGTGCTTTTTTGTCGGGGGAAAGGGTTGTTTTGTGGCGGGGAAAAGTTATATTTGTACGGGATACGGCCCGGGATCGGGAGGCGGAGGAGTTGTTCGATGCCAAAAACAGGACGGATATGATTAGGGTATTGGATCAGGAAAACACGATTCTGGCGCGCTATGTGGCGCAATTGCGCGATGAGGTCACGCAGCGGGATCCGATGAGATTCCGACGGAATCTCGAACGGACGGGGGAGGTGATGGCCTACGAAATCAGCAAAACGCTGAATTACAGGCAACAGACGGTGGTTACGCCGCTCGGAGAGGCCGAGATGATGCTGCCGGCGGATGAGGTGGTGATCGCGTCGATTCTCAGGGCCGGGGTGCCGATGCACAACGGATTCCTCAATATGTTCGACGATGCGTCGAATGCGTTCGTGTCGGCGTTCCGGAAGTATAGCAAGGACGGGACGATGAAAATCGTGCTGGAGCAGGTCACGACGCCTTCGCTGGAGGGAAAGGTGCTGATTGTGGTCGATCCGATGCTGGCGACGGGGGCGTCGATCGAACTGGCGTACTATGCGCTTGTCGAGAAGGGCGGGGTGCCGGCGCATACGCATCTGGCGGCGGTGATCTCGTCGGCGGACGGGATCGAGTATGTGAAGAAACATTTGCCGATGGAGCATGTCACGCTCTGGACGGCAGCGGTGGATGAGGAGATGACGGTCAAGTCGTATATCGTGCCGGGAATCGGCGATCCGGGGGACTTGGCGTACGGGAAAAAACTGTAGGTGCCGTGTGCCGGCGGGTGGGACGGGCTATCGTTTGAGCTGTCTCACGAACAGTTCGCCGGGGTGTCCGTCGGCGTCGGTGAAGGGGGGCTGACGGACGAAACCGCATTTGAGGGCGACGCGCTGTGAACGGAGGTTTTCGGGACGGGTCGTGATCCACAGGGCGGAGATCTCGGACGAGGCGGTGTAGCGGGCGATGAGCAGGTCGACGGCTTCCGGAATATAGCCGTTCCCCCAGTGTTCCTCGCCGAGCCAGTAGCCTATCTCCCGCTGGTCGGTGGTGATCGCGTAATGCTCGCTGCCGCGGGGCACCAGACCGATGCAGCCGATCGGTTCGCCGAGCGTTTTCAGAACGACGGCATAGGTCTCGGGGGCGTTGAAAACGGTGCGGATGACTTCGCGGCTCATCGCCTCGGAGGTGTGCGCGGGCCAGCCGGCGAGGGGGCCGACGCGGGGGTTGCGGGCGTAGCGGTAGAGGGCGGGGGCGTCCGAAAGCTGCCAGGGGCGCAGGAGCAGGCGGGCGGATTCTAAGGGAGTATCTTTGGGGGGCATCTTTTTTCTTTCAGCAAAAATTCTTTATCGGAAGGTCAGGGTGAAGATCGATCCGGTGCCGTTCGGGCCGGGGCGGTACTGGAGGGTGCCGCCGTGCAGGCGCATGATCTGCCGCGAGAGGCTCAGACCGACGCCCGAACCGCCGCTCTTGGTGGTGAAGAACGGGATGAAGATCTGGTCGGCGACTTCGGGCGGGATGCTCGGGCCGTTGTTCTCTATCTGGATGATCACCTGCTCGCGGCTGTCTACGGTGGCGGTCAGGTCGATCCGGGGATGTTCGACGTCGAGGGTGGCTTCGATGGCGTTCTTCAGCAGGTTGATGGCGACCTGGCTGATCATGCTGCGGTCGGCGTAGAGGATCAGGTCGTCGGGCTCGACGGAGATACGGATGTCGACGTTCCGGGAGCCGTCGGGAACGGTGGCGGAGGTGAGGGCGCAGAGGTTCTCGACGAACTCTTTGACGTAGAAGAGGGTGGGGTTGGGGGCCGGAAGGCGGGTGAATTTGCGGTAGGATTCGACGAAGGAGATCAGGTTCTTGCCGGTCTGGCTGATGGTGGCGAGGCCGCGGCGGAGTTCCGAGTCGTCGTCGGGGCCGATGCGCTCGACGAGGGAGTCGCTGATCGAGGTGATGGGGTTCACGGAGTTCATGATCTCGTGGGTCAGGACGCGGATGAGCCGGAGCCAGGATTCGATTTCGCGGTCGGAGAGTTCGTTCTCGATGTCGGTCAGGGCGAGGATGCGGAGTTGCTCGCCGCGCCGGACGATCGAGGAGGCGTGAACGGAGAAGGTGACGGAGCCGCGTTCGGTGCGGCAGGTCAGCTGCCGGCTTTCGCCGGCGACGATGTCGCGAAGAAGGGCGGGGAATTGTTCGTCGAGCCGGCTGAGCTGTTTGATGTGGGTCAGGGGCTGGATGCCGAGCAGGCGGAGGGCTTCGCGGTTGGTCTGGGTGACGTGTCCGCGGTCGTTGATGATCAGGATGCCGGTGGTGACGCTTTCGAGGATCAGCTGATAGTATTTCTCCTGTTCGATGGTCTCTTCGCGGGCTTTGGTCAGCAGGGAGTGGATGCGGTTCAGGGACTGGTTGATCAGGAGGTCGTTGCTGCGCGAGGATCTCTCGGCGAACTTGAAGGAGTAGTCGCCGTTCTCGATGGCGTGGAACATGAAGATCAGTTTCCGGGTGGTGCGGCTGTAGAGGCGGAGGATGGAGCCGAGAGACAGGAGGAAAACGACGGCGCAGCAGCTGGCGGGAAGGTAGTCGGTGCGCAGCAGGAACCAGAGCAGCTCGGCGGAGCTGGCGGCCAGGGTGAGGAGCAGAAGCAGGAGGCGGAGTTTCAGGGCTTTGTGCATGGTGGTGTGTGACGTAAGGGGGCGTTGTAGGGGTGCGGCAGTCGCGGTGGGGCGGTTGTGTTGAGGTGTATGGCCGGAGTCTGAGGCGTGGCGCGCGAACAAAGAGTTGGGCTGACCCAGCCGCAGAAATGCGCAGCATTTCCCGTCCATGCACCCGTTGGGTGTTTTGTTAGGGTTGTCTCTGCCTTATTAACTGGACGCCGCCCGCGCAGGGCAGTTTCATCCGGTTCAAAGCTCGACCGCGCGCCGACGCCTAAGGAGGCGATTCAACGATTTCGGCGATGAGCCGAAAGGGATGAATCGCCCGGCGCGCGACAAAGCCAGCTCCGTGCGCCACGCCTTAAGAGGGAAATCGTCAAAACTCGCTTGCGCGTTTTGACAAGATTTCCCAAGGCGCGCGAACAAAGAATGGGGCCAAGCAAACCAGTAAGCGATACGCAGTATCGCTCTGTCCCGCCGGGGTCACCCGGACGCCGCCCGCGTAGGGCAGTTCTATCCTGTTAGGGTAGAGGCGGCCATTTCGGAGTGCCCGAAGGCACCGCGCGCCACGCCTTAAGGGGGAAATCCCGTCTTGCCTAACGTTGTGCGGCTGTCCGTCTCGGGAAATAATAAAGGCTCCGCGCCGTAACGCGAACGCGTTGGCCGCGGGGATCCCTACTTTCTACTATGTGGTAGAAAGTAGGCAAAGAGCACATTCAAGGGGAACTCCGTCTCCCTTGAAAATCCCCCGGCGATTCAGCCACCCATTGGGAATGCGGTACGCCTCGCCCCGGGCAACCGCTACGCCTACTCGGGCGATCCGGTGAGCGTCGGCAACGAGGGTTCCGTCTGGTCGGCTTCGGCCAATGGGGCGTACGGCGTTTATCTGCGCTTCGTGATGAATGCGGCTCAGCCCAGCTCCTCGAGCACCCGTGCCAACGGTTTTCTGTTGCGTTGCCTCTCGGAATAAACGGAAGACTCGCTTGATTGGGAACTTCGAACCCGGGCTTGTGACGATAACCCCGCCCCGGGCTTCCGCGGTCGTTCAGAGGGGGCTATAGGGGGCGTCGGCTTCAACGGTTACAGCTGGTCGTCGCCAGTCAGCGGTGCCTATGGCGTGCTCTTGGATTTTAACGTGACGTGGCTCAACCCCAGCGACTCGGACTACCGCGGCTGTGGTTTTCAGTTGCGTTGCCTCTCGGAATAAACGGTGCATGCGGGCAGTCCGAAATGGTAGCCTCTTTATATCGTTGCGGCCGGGCGCCCGGGAGTAACCGCAATTTTCGACGCGTAAGCGGCGTGTCGCGGGCCTCCCGGGGGGAGGCGTCCGGCCCGCGCGGTTCTGCGAACCGCAACTGCTCAGCCCAATCCACGCCCCAAGTCTCTACCCCGTGTCTGCCTCACTGCGGCTCCGCTATCGCTCCGCCGGTGCCTTCGGGCACTCCGGAATAGCAACCTCTACCCGGTTTTCCCGCGCGCTGGCGGAAATTCTGTTAGAACCATTCACCATGGTTCTAACGATTTCCTACTCCAGCGGTCGCGCGCGGGGTCGAACTTCGTTCACGCGCGAGGCTCCTCAACCGTCGCCCGCTGGGATTTCACTCGTTTTGCTTACGCAAAACGAGTGAAATCCCTCTTTAAGCGGGCGGGCGGTGCGTGCCGCACTCCCAATTGGCAGCCTCTACCCTAAAGACCGGAACTGGCCTCGGGCCGGCCGGGCCCCACTTGGTAAGGTGAAGATAACCCTAACAAAACACCCTATGGGTGCGTGGACGGGCGATGCTCACGCATCGCTGCGGCTGGGGTCAGCCCAAATCTTTGTATTGTTCTTCGTTCGTGCGCCTTGGGCTCTGCAAGACTCGATTTCCGTCTGAGCGCCGGGGAATCACAAATTGTATTTCTTCAACTTGTTGTAAAGGGTCTGGCGGGTCACGCCTAACTGGGCGGCGACGGCGGAAAGATTGCCCTGATGGCGTTTGAGGGCTTCGGTGACCATCGAACGCTCCATCTCGTCTAAGGTCGTGAAGTGTGCCGGCTGTGATTTCCGGTCGTCGTCTTCGCGATGCGAGATCAGAAGCTCGTCGGCGGTTACGAACGGGGTGTCGGCCATGATCACGGCTTTCTCGATGGTGTGCTGCAGCTCCCGGATGTTGCCGGGCCAGGTGTGGGAGGTCAGCTTCTCGGCGGCCTGGGGGGCGAAGGCGGTGCAGGGCTTGTTGTATTTCGTGGCGTAGTGTTCCAGGAAAATTTCGGCCAGCGGAAGGATGTCTTCGGGGCGTTCGGAGAGGGAGGGTAGCTCGATGTGGATGGTGTTGATCCGGTAGAGAAGGTCTTCGCGGAAACTGCCGTCGGAGACCATCTGGTTCAGGTCGCGGTTGGTGGCTGAAATCAGGCGGATGTCGACGGGAATCGGGGTGTTGCTCCCGACGCGGACGATACTGCGGCTTTGCAGGGCGGTCAGCAGTTTGGCTTGCTGGTGGTAGGGGAGGTTTCCGATCTCGTCCAGAAACAGGGTGCCTTGCGAGGCGGCTTCGAATTTGCCGGCCCGGTCGCTGCGGGCGTCGGTGAAGGCGCCTTTGACGTAGCCGAAGAGTTCGCTCTCGAACAGGGTCTCGGGAACGGCGCCCAGGTCGACGGGGATGATTGGTTGGGAGCGCCGGTTCGAAAGGCGGTGGATCTCGCGGGCGAGCATCTCTTTGCCGGTGCCGTTCTCGCCGGTGATCAGGATGTTGGCGTCGGTGTCGGCGACTTTTTCGACCAGGGCCCGGAGTCGTTTCATGGGGGCGGAGGTGCCCCAGAACATGGGACTCTCGGCGGTGGGCTTAGAGGCGGGCTGGCCGGAACCGGAGCGGGTGCGGCGCAGGGCCAGGGCGTTGCGCAGGGTGGTGACGAGTTTGGTGTTGTCCCAGGGTTTCACGACGAAGTCGGTGGCGCCGCGTTGCATGGCTTTGACGGCGAGGTCGATGTCGGCGTAGGCGGTGAAGAGGACGACTTCGATTTCGGGGAGGGCTTTTTTGACTTCGGAGAGCCAGTAGAGGCCTTCGTTGCCGCTGTTGATGCCGGAGCTGAAGTTCATGTCGAGCAGCAGGACGTCGGGATGGACTTCGTGCAGGGTGTTCAGCAGGCGGGTGGGGCTGCTGAGGGTTACTACGTGTTCGAAGACGCCGTTCAGCAGGATTTCGACGGCGGTCAGCATCCCGCGGTTGTCGTCTACGACGACGATCGTTCCCTCTTTTTTCATAACGGTCGGTTTATGGTAGGTGATAAACTATTCATGGGGTTCCCGGGGGTGTTGCGGCCGCGCCGCCGGTTTTCCGTTGCGTTGCCTCTCGCACCCACAGGGTATTTTATTGGCAGCCTCTGCCCTACTCTGTCACCCGTTCTCTATTCGTGCGCCTTAGGCTCCGCAGGATTCATTCTCCGTCTGTGCCGGGATATTCGTCCCGGCGCCGTCGATTATAAATATGAACGTTTGGCGGGGCAAAGATAGGATAGGATTGTCAAAAAAATAGACAAGAGTGTCAAAAAATTAGACACTTCGGTGATTTGGACTGAAAGGCAATTGCTTGATAAATAGCGAATTAACCGGTTTGGCACGAGGTGTGGTTATCTTTGCGGAAAAATGATGTCGGCGCGAACTAAACAACGCGGACGAAAAACGGATATAGTATCGAGATGAAAAAATGGATGACTGCTGCCTGGATGTTCGGTCTGAGCATACTGGGCGTTTACGGACAGGAAAACGACTCGCTGCATGTGTGGAACTTGCAGGAGTGCATGCGGTATGCGATCGAAAACAGCCCGAGGGCCGTGAGGCAACAGCTCTCCAATGCCAACCTGAAGGTGTCGTACCACGAGGCGATCCTCCGGCACCTGCCGTCGCTCAGCGGGAGTGTCGGGCTGTCGGCGGGGTTCGGGCGAAATGTGGACCCGTCGACCAATACCTATACGACGGTCAATACGCTGAGCAACAGTTACGGCTTGAATGCGGGCATTACGGTCTTCAACGGCCTGCAGCTGCTGAACAACACCCGGGCGGGCAGGATTGCGAAGCTCCGCGGCGAGGAGGCGCAGAAACAGACGGAGGACAATATCGCGCTGGAGACGCTTACGGCCTATTTCGACTATACGTACACGCTGCGGACGCAGACGCTGGCGCGGGAACAGGTCGAGGCGTCGCGTGAGAATCTGAGGCAGGGGAGGCAGATGAAGGAGCTCGGGCTGAGGGGGGCGGCGGATGTGGCGCAGCTGGAGGCGTCGCTGGCGGCGGACGAGTACAACCTCACGCGGGTCGAAAACAATGCCCGCACGCGCGAACTGAAGCTCAAAGAGGTGATGAACTTCCCGCCCGAGGAGACGATACGGATCGATACGGCCTATCTGTATGCCGCACCGGCGCCCGAAACGACCGACGTCTCGGAAATCGTGGGTGTGGCGACGGCACTGCTGCCCGACACCCGGATCTCGATGATGAATGTCCGGACGGCGAAGCTCGAGCTCTCGACGGCCAAGGCGATGCTTTTTCCGTCGTTGTCGGCGTCGGCAGGGGTCGGGACGTCGTACTTCAAAAACCTGAAACACGACGCGACACCGTTCCACAAACAGTTCAAGGATAACCTCTCCAAGTCGCTCTCGGCGAGTCTGAGCGTGCCGATCTTCTCGGCGTGGAGCCGTCCGGGGAACATCATCCGGCAGCGGAACAACCTCCGCAGCACGGAGCAGACGCACATCGAAACGCAGCGACGGATTGCGGTGGAGGTGGAGCAGGCGGTGTTGGATCTGAACGGGGCGTATGCCGAACGGATTCAGGCTGAAAAACAGGTGCAGGCCCGGCTGTTGGCCTACAAGGTGGCCCGGTACAAGTATCAGGAGGGGCTGCTCAGCGCGCTGGATCTGCAGACGACGTCGAACCAGCTGCTCGAGGCGCGGGCGACGCTGCTCAATGCCGAACTCACGTGGCAGGCGAAACGCAAGCTGGTGGATTATTACAAAGGGATTCCGCTGCTGGCAGAGTAGGAGTGCGGGAGGTGTGTTACTGACGGTGTTAATGAATTAAAAAGATAGATAGAGCGATGAAAGTGATGTTTTTTCGCAATTTTCTGACGACGGTGCGTCGTTTCAAGTTGGCCTGCGGGCTAAATATCGTGGGACTCAGCGTGGCTTTCGCCGCCTTTATCCTGATCCTGATGCAGGTGAGCTATGAGAGCGGGTTCGACAAGGGGTATCCGCAACAGGTCTATCGGGTGGAGGCGAAAGATAGCGTGGACCACTGGGCGATTTTTGCCCGTCCGGCGATCGATGTGCTGCTGAGCGGCTCGCCGGCGATCGCGCAGGGTACGATGCGGCCGTGTTATCTGGATGAACAGTATGTCTCGCTGGAGCGGAACGGGACGAAGGAGGCCTATATCGAATCGTACGCGCCGATCTATCCGGGCGATTTCGAGGTGTTCGGCTACGAACTGACGGAGGGGACGCGCGAGGCGTTCGACGACCATACGAAACTGCTCCTGCCGCAGAGCATAGCCCGGAAGTTTTTCGGGAACGAGTCGGCGGTCGGCCGGTTGATCACATTCGAGAACCAGACGGACGAGGAGGGGCGCAAAAAAACGTTCGAGGTGGGGGCGGTCTACCGCGATTTTCCGGCGAACAGCTCGGTGCCCAATTGCATCAAGCGGAAGATGGCGCCGGGCGAAAACGAAGGACAGTGGGGAAATCAGAATTACTGGTGTTTCGTGACGCTGTGGCCGGGGAGCGATCCGGAGGAGGCGGCCCGGCAGATGACGCAGGCTTATGCTTCGTTCGGGAAACCGGACTGGGTCTCGGGTGAACAGACCTTCGTTCTGCAGCCGATCGACGAGGTCTACTACGATACGACGGTGAGCTTTGACATGGCCCCCAAGGGCAACCGTACGACGATGACGCTACTGTTGTCCATCGCGCTGCTGGTGATCGGGATCGCCGCTGTGAACTTCGTCAATTTCGCCACGTCGCTCACCCCGCTGCGGATCAAAAATATCAACACGCGGAAGGTGTTGGGCTCTCCGGTCGGGACGCTGCGGGCGGAACTGATCTTCGAGTCCGCGGGTATCGCTCTGTTGGGCTTCTGCCTGGCTCTGTTGTGGGTCTACCTGCTGGGGGATACCGGTTTCAACGAACTGATCTCGGGCGGTATCTCGTTCTCGACCTACAGCGGGGTGATCTGGCTGGGCTTGGGTGTCGCTCTCGGTGTAGGTTTGCTGGCGGGTATCTACCCGGCGGTCTACACGACCTCGTTCCCCCCGGCGCTGGTGCTGAAAGGTTCGTTCGGGATGTCTCCGAAGGGCAGGAAGCTGCGGACGGCGCTGATCGGCTTCCAGTTCGTGGTCTCGCTGGGTCTGATCGTGGCGGCGATGTTCATGCAGTTGCAGAACAGCTACATGCGGGGGATGGATACGGGGATGAACCGCGACCAGATCGCTATCGTGCACTTGAGCAGCGAGCTGGCGGAGCCGGAAAGACAGAAAACGCTGGTCAACCGGCTGAAAGAGAGTGCAGCGGTCGAGGATGTCGCTTTTGCGTCGGCGAGGGTCGGCTGCCAGGACGGGTATATGCGGTGGGGACGGAATCTGGCCGACGGGCGGAACATCAATTTCACGTGCGTGCCGGTGTCGTGGAATTTCCTTCGGGTGATGGGGCTGCCGGTGGTCGAGGGACGCGACTTCGAGGAGGACGACGAATTGCGGGCGGGAACGTTTATCTTCAACCAGACGGCGATGAGGGAGTGCAATCTGACGCTCGACAATCGGGTGTTCGGACACCAGTCCGATCTCGTGCCGATTGCGGGAGTGGTGCGGGACTTCAATTTCGCGTCACTGCGCGATGCGATCGGGCCGATGTGCTTCTATCAGTTCGGGACCGATCCCTGGCACAACTTGGGGATCGCTTATATCAAAATCAAGGGCGATCCGTTCGCGGGGGCGGCGCATATCAAGCGGACGATGGCGGAACTCGACCCGCTCTATCCGGTCGATATCGAGTTCTATGATACGGTGTTCAATGCATTGTATCAGAAGGAGCTGAAGGTGACGGCTCTGATTACGGTCTTCTCGCTGCTGGCGGTGGTGCTCTCGCTGATGGGCGTCTTCGGTCTGGTGGTCTTCGAGACCCAGTACCGGCGCAAGGAGATCGGGGTGCGGAAGGTGCTGGGAGCGACCGTTGCAGAGATTCTGGCGATGTTCAACCGCTCGTTTGTGCGATTGGTGCTGATCTGCTTCGTGGTGGCGGCTCCGCTGGCGTGGTACGGGGTACGGGAGTGGTTGGGGACGTTCGCCTACCGGACGCCGATCTATTGGTGGGTCTTCGCGGTTTCGCTGCTGATCGTGCTGGTGATTACGCTGGCTACGGTGACGATCCAGAGTTGGCGGGCGGCGACGGCCAATCCGGTGGAGGCGTTCAAGACGGAGTAGGCTTCGGAGGGTGAATTGCATAAAACAAAGGAATCAGACGATGAAAACGGTTTTTCGTAATTTCATGACGACGCTCCGCCGGTTCCGGCTGGCTTCGGGACTCAATTTGCTGGGTTTGGCAGCGGCTTTTGCGGCTTTTGTCATTATTCTGATCCAGGTGAACTACGAGTATGGTTTCGACCGGTTCCATGCGGGGTCGGATCGGATTTTCCGGGTAGAGGTCTCGTCGTCGCGGCAGCATATTCCGGCGGGATCGTACACGCCTGCATTGCCGCTGCCGCTGGCGGAGGCGATTCGGGATGCGGTGCCGCAGATCGAGCGGGTGGCGGTGGCGGACGGACGCGAACGCACGCTGAATGTGGTGGCGGAGCGGGAGGGAAACCGGACGGTCTATGAGGAGACCACACGGGAGGTGTCGAAAGAGTGGCTGGCGCTGCTCGGTGTGCGGATGGCGGAGGGCGATGCGGCGACGGCGCTGGACGATCCGGGGGCGGCGCTCATTCCGGAGAGTATGGCCCGCAAGTTTTTCGGATCGGAGCCGGCGTTGGGGAGGCTGCTGGCGCCGGCCGAGACCGATTCGACGATAGGGGCGCGGCGGGCGGTGCGGGTCGGAGGGGTCTACCGCGATTTTCCGCGCAATTCGATCTTTTCGAATATCATCTATCTGCCGGTCGGCGAGGCGGAACGCAGCCTGTGGAGCTGGAGCAATTACCAGATCTATCTGCAGCTCGCTTCGACCGGAGAGGCGGACGAGGTGGAGCGGGCGATCGGGCGGATCGACTATCCGGACAAGAGCGCGGAGGCGAAATGGCGGCTGATGCCGCTGACGGACATTTACTATGCCACGGATATCGTACACGATATTGCGCCGAAGGGGAGTCGTACGGCGACACGCATCCTGCTGGCGATCGCAGTGCTGGTGATTGCCGTGGCGGGGATCAATTTCGTGAATTTTTCGATGGCGCTCGCGCCGGTGAGGATGAAGAATATCAACACGCGCAAGATTCTGGGGTCGTCGGTGGCGGCGTTGCGGGCCGCTCAGGTCGCCGAGGCGGCGATGACGGCGGCGGTGGCTTACGCGGTGGCGGTGGGAGTGGTGGCTTATATCGGGCGATCGGCGTTGGGCTCGTATTTCGCGACGTCGCTGTTGCCGGGCGACAACGGCGGGGTGGTGCTCTTCGGGGCGGCGATTGCTGTGTTGACGGGTGCGGCGGCAGGCCTCTATCCGGCGATCTATTCGACGTCGTTTCCGCCGGCGCTGGCGGTCAAAGGGAATTTCGGACTCTCGCCCAAGGGGCGGGCGTTGCGGAATGTGCTGGTGGGGTTTCAGTTTTCGGTCTCGATGGTGTTGATGATCTGTGCGGCGTTCATGAATCTGCAGAACCGTTTCTTCACTACGCGGGCGATCGGGATGAACCGCGGAGGGGTGGTCGAGATGCCGGTGAGCAAAAAGATCTTCGCCGACCGGCAGAGTCTTTTCAATGAGCTGGAGAACGATCCGGCGGTGGAGGGGGTGGCTTTGTCGATGGCGCCGATGTTCCGGGATTGTTACGACAACCTGGGGGTGTGGTTCCGGGGCGAGGCCGTCGAGTTCGGTAATGTGGAGGTGACGTCGCAGTTCGCGGAGCTGATGGGTATCCGCATCGCGGAGGGACGGGGATTCGTCGAAGAGGACGACCGGGCGGAGCCGGGAACACGGGCGATCTTCAACCGGACGGCTTGCCGGAAGTACGGGCTGGAGTTGGGAGACAGGCTGGAGGTCGGTGCGGGGCGCGGGATCGAGGTCGTGGGGATTATGGAGGATGTTAATTTCGAGTCGCTGCACAAGCCGCTGGGGCCGTTTGCGCTGATGAATGTCGGAAATACGGAGCAGGGCTATCTGCCGACGGCCTATGTCCGGATCGGGGCGGGCGGCGGAACGGCGGTGTTGGAGCGGATGGCCGGAGTGGTGGCGGCGCTGGACCCGAATGCGGTGGTGGATGTCCATTTTCTCGACGAGACGGTCGAGGCGCAGTATCGCGACGAACGGAGGATCGGAAGCCTGATTACGGGTTTCAGCCTGTTGGCGATCGTGATTTCGATGGCGGGGGTCTTCGGTCTGGTGGTTTTCGAAACACAGTACCGGCGGAAGGAGATCGGTGTGCGAAAGGTGTTGGGGGCGACGGTGGACGAGATACTTGTGATGTTCAACCGTTCGTTTGTCCGGTTGGTGTTGATCTGTTTTGTGGTGGCGGCGCCGCTGGCGTGGTACGGGGTACGGGAGTGGCTGGGAACGTTCGCCTACCGGACGCCGATCTACTGGTGGGTCTTCGCGGTGGCGCTGGCTATCGTACTTTTCATTACTTTAGCCACGGTGACGATCCAGAGTTGGCGGGCTGCGACGGCCAATCCGGTGGAGGCGTTCAAGACGGAATAGGCTTCGGGGGTGCGTGTGCGGTGTCTAAAAAATAGACGGTGAGTGTCTAAAAATTAGACATTCGGAGGAGGAAGCGTGATTTGTAAATGCTTGATAATTAATCGATTTTCCGGTATGGCACGGGGTGTGGATAGGAAGGGGCGGAAATCGATAAATAAAACAGGATATGTTCAGAAAATTTTTCCTTGAAAGCTGGCGGGCCAAAAAGAATCGGCCGGGCTCGTTCATTGTCAACTGGCTGGGGCTGACGCTCGGGTTTGCGGCCGTGATCGTGATGTATATCTTCATCATCAGGCAGGTGCGGCACGACGACTGCTTCGAACGGCCGATGGACGATGTCTGGCGGTGCGAGGTCGAGGTCGATCAGATCGGTTCGGTCTGTCCCGATCCGCTGGCGCGATTCATGATGCAGTTTCCGGAGGTGAGCGCTGTGACGCGGGTGATGGGCGGATGGGGGATGACGGTATCGGTGCCGGATCGGACGTCGGGCGACCGGTTCCACCTGAATACCCTGATGGGGGACTCGACGCTGTTGCAGGTGCTGCCGTTCCGGATGGTGAACGGCGGGGGAGCCGATGCGCTGGCCGATGCGACGAAGGGGATGTTGAGCCGGTCGGCGGCCATGCGGCTGTTCGGCACGACGGATGTCGTGGGGCGGCAGGTAGAAATCAACAATACCTATCCGCTAACGGTGACGGGAGTTTTCGAGGATGTGCCGCGGAATTCGGTGTACACCCCCGAGTTGATCCTGACGATGAAGCTGGTCAACATCATGAACGGACAGGCGAATTATCAGGACGACCGATGGAACCGGTGGGCGAGCGAATGCTACTTCCGGGTCAACCCCACGGCCGATATGACGGCCATGAACTATAAATTTCAGCGGGCCCTCATGGAGTACCTGGCTGAGGCTTTCGGAGAAAATTTCACAGCGGGAGAGACGATCGAAGACAAGATCAAGAAAGCCGGAGGGCCGGATAGTCCGGAGTTGCCGCATATTCGGGCTTTCGAAGAGTGTTATTTCACGCCCGAGGTGCAGGGATACGGCAATACGTACGACCCCGGGGCGCTCACGGTGCTGGGTATTATCGCTGTGCTGGTGCTGGTGATCGCTATCTTCAACTATGTCAATATTTATACGGCGCGTTCGACGGAGGTGGTTCGCGCGATGGGGATCAAGAGCATCATGGGGGCGAGCCGGGGCGGTCTGATCGGCTTCATTATCGGGGATTCGGTGCTGATTGCCTTCGTTTCGGCCGTCACGGCTTTCGGACTGGCTTACCTGCTGCGGCCGCTCTATCCGACGCTGCTCGGGAGTGCGCTGTCGTTCGACCTGAGCTGGGATATTCTGCTGGTGTTGTTCGGAGTCTTGCCGTTGGTGTGCGGAGTGCTGTCGGGGATCTTCCCGGCGGTGGTGCTCACGCGGATGAAGCCGCTCGACGCCATCGCCAACCGGTCGAGCGGGGGACGGCAGATGTCGACGGTGCGGAACGCGCTGATCGTCTTCCAGTTCGTCATCTCGATCGGACTGATCGCGGCGACGCTGATCATCAACAAGCAGATGCGCTACCTCGCGACGCTCGATTTGGGCTACAGTCGCGAGAATGTGGTGAAGGTGATGGGCGGCCCGTTCATGAATAACGACCGGTTCGAGACCTATCGTGAGCAACTGCTCGCTTCGCCGGCGATCGTCGACGCGTCGCTCATCGGCGACGATCCGATGCATGTCTCCCATATGGAGACGCTCGATCTCAACGGGACGGAGTCGTTTACGCCCAGGGTCTTGCGCGGCGACCGACATACGCTCCATGTGCTGGGGGTACCGATGGTCGAGGGGGACTCGATTACGGAGAGCAATTTCGACCGGCTGGGACGAGATTATCTGCTAATCAACGAGGCTTTTGCGGCCTATATCCGTCGGGTGGCGCCCGAGGTGACGGTGCCGGGCGAGAAGTTCTTCGGGGTGTTCCGCGATTTCCAGCACCAGCCGGTGACGGAACAGGTGACGCCGCTGGTGCTGATGCGGGTGTGGAGCGGCGACCCGTATATCCGGATCGCCGCCGGGCAGATCGAACCGGCCCTGAAACACATCGAACGCACGTTCCGCGAGATGTTCCCGAACGAGGTCTTCCAGTATGAATTTATGGACGCGCAGTTCGACCGGATGTACAAACAGGAGAGTCTCTTCCGGGCGCGGTTGCTGACCTTCAGCGTGCTGGCGATCTTTATCGGCTGTCTGGGGCTCTTCGCGCTGGTGGGCTACTCCGTCGAGCGGCGCCGCAAGGAGATCGCGATCCGGAAAGTGCACGGAGCGACGGTGCGCGAGGTGGTCGGGATGCTCTGCGTGAGCTTCCTGCGGTGGCTGGTGGTGTCGTTCGTCATCGCGGTGCCGGTGGTGTGGTGGCTGATGGACGGCTGGATGAGCCGCTATGTCTACCGGACGACGATGAGCTGGTGGATCTTCGCGCTGGCGGGGCTCGTGGCGGCGGTGATCGCGCTCCTCACGGTGCTGGGCCAGAGCTACCGCGCGGCGGTCGAGAATCCGGCGGTGGCGATCAAACGGGAGTAAAGGACGGCCGCGGCGGGTGGCTTTCGAATAAATTGATAATCAAGTAAAAACAGATAAGAATCATGGACAGAGTAATTGAAAAAAAGAAGGGGCTGCGCAAGAAGCATATCCCGTATGTGGCCGGCGGCGCCGTGTTGTTGGTGTTGTTGTGCTGGCTGATTTTCGGCGACCACAGCGCCTCGATGAAGGTGGACAGCCGGACGGTGACGATCGAGACGGCCCGCAGGGGGCAGTTCAACGACTATGTGCGGGTGAACGGCAACGTGCTGCCGATCACGACGGTGCAGGTGAGCCCGCTTGAGAGCGGGAACGTGGATGTCAAGGTGGTCGAGGAGGGGGCGATGGTGCGCAAGGGCGATGTGATCGTCCGGCTCACCAACCCGCAGCTCAACATGCAGATCCTGACCAGCGAGGCCGACCTGGCGGAAAAGGAGAACCTGCTGCGCAACACACGGGTGAGCATGGAGCAGGAGAAGTTGAACCTCCAGAAGGAGCGGCTCCAGCTCGATATGGATGTGGCGCGGGCCAAACGCAAGTATGAACAGTACGAGGCGCTCCATCGCGAAGACCTCATCTCGAACGAGGAGTATCTGCAGGCCAAGGAGAATTACGAACTCTCGCTGAAACAGAAAGAGCTGGTCTTCGAACGGCAGCTCCATGACTCGATCTTCCGGAGCATCCAGGTCGACAACATGGAGATCAGTCTCGAAAGCATGAAGCAGAACATGGCGCTCATCCGCCAGCGGGTCGACAACCTCAACGTGAAGGCCAACATCGACGGCGAGCTGGGGCAGCTGGATGTGGTGCTCGGGCAGTATGTCAACGCGGGGACGAAGGTCGGGCAGATCAACGACCTGAGCGACTACAAGATCGAGGCGATGATCGACGAACACTACATCGACCGCGTGAAACCGGGGCTCGAAGGGACGTTCGAACGGCAGGGGAACAAGTTCGGACTGGTGGTGCGGACGGTCTTCCCGGAGGTGCGCAACGGCCAGTTCCGGACGTGGTGCTACCTGACGGGCGAACGGCCCGAGAACATCCGTTCGGGGCAGACCTACTACATCAATCTGGAGCTGGGGCAGCCGACCGAGGGGATCATCATCCCGCGCGGGGCCTTCTACCAGACGACGGGCGGCAGCTGGATCTTCGTCGTGTCGCCGGACGGCGACAAGGCCTACCGCCGGCCGGTGAGGATCGGACGACAGAATCCGATGTACTACGAGGTGCTCGAGGGGCTCGAGGACGGCGAACGGGTCATCGTGTCGAGCTACGACACGTACGGCGACAACCAGGTGCTGCTGCTCAAATAGGCGGGCGGCGCGACGGCCGGGACATCCGAAACGGGCCCGGGATGCGTCTCTTGTATGAACATTTTTTGAAAAGGTGTTGAAACCGACACGCGGGCGCATCCGAAATCCCGTTTCGATGCGTCTTATGAACGGCAGGGTGGCAAGACGGTATGGTCGCCCTGCCGTTCTTTCGGTTTTTAATTTTTTGAATGCAAGTAACATGAGACTGTTTTTCCGTCAATTCCTGACCACGATGCGCCGTTTCCGGCTGGCCTGCGGGCTGAACATCGTGGGGTTGAGCGTGGCTTTCGCCGCTTTTATCCTGATTCTGATGCAGGTGAGGTACGAGTCGACTTTCGACCGCTTCCACCGGAATGCCGACCGGATCTGCCAGGCCGAGATGCTGATGTCCGAGGGGTTCGTGCCGGTCGTCTCGTCGGAGTTCGGCCGGACGTTCGGCGGAATGGGGGCGGGGATCGAGGCCTATGCCCTGCTGGTGCCGCCTTTTGAAGATACGTATGTCACGGTCGAACGCAACGGGACGAAGGTCGGCTTCGTACAGCCGGTGGTGAAGGCCGAGGCGGCCTTTACCGATATCTTCACGCCGGAGATGGTGGAAGGAGTTGCCGATGCGCTGCGGGAACCGGGCAAGGTGCTTCTGCCGGCGTCGCTGGCGCGGAGCTTTTTCGGCACGGAGCACGGTGTGGTGGGGCGCGGGGTGACGGTGAGGGGAAAGGAGTATGAGGTCGGCGGGGTCTACCGCGATTTTCCGGACAATTCGCAGATCAAAAACCTCCTCATTTTACCGCTTGTTTTCGGGTCCGACGAGTACAGTTGGGATAACGCCAACTATCAGATGTATGTGCTGCTTCGTCCGGGGGTCGATCCGGCGCAGGTTGTGGAGGGGTGGAAAGCGTTTCCGATCACCAATAAGATAGATATGGGGATGGAGATAACGGCGAATCTCGTCCGGCTGTCGGATCGCTATTACGACGACCGGACGGCGGCTTTCGGACTGGGTGCGCTGACGGAACGCGGCAACCGGACGACGATGACGCTGCTGTTGTCCATCGCGCTGCTGGTGATCGGTATCGCGGCCGTGAATTTCGTGAACTTTGCCACGTCGCTCACCCCGCTGCGGATCAAAAATATCAATACCCGCAAGGTGCTGGGCTCTCCGGTCGGGACGCTGCGGGCGGAACTGATCTTCGAGTCTGCGGGTATCGCTCTGTTGGGCTTCTGCCTGGCTCTGTTGTGGGTCTACCTGCTGGGGGGTACCGGTTTCAACGAACTGATCTCGGGCGGCATCTCGTTCTCGACCTACAGCGGGGTGATCTGGTTAGGGCTGGCGGTGGCTCTGGGCGTAGGGATTCTGGCAGGTATCTACCCGGCGGTCTACACGACCTCGTTCCCTCCGGCGCTGGTGCTGAAAGGATCGTTCGGGATGTCTCCGAAAGGGCGGAAGCTGCGGACGGCGCTGATCGGCTTCCAGTTCGTGGTCTCGCTGGGCCTGATCGTGGCTGCGATGTTCATGCAGTTGCAGAACAGCTACCTGCGTGGAGTCGATACGGGGCTGGATTACGAGGGGATTGCGATGGCCCGGATAGGCGGCGAGCTCCGCGGATCGAAGGCGTTCGAGGAGCGGGTGGTGCAGTCGCCGCTGGTCGAGGAGGTGGGCTATTCGGAGAGACCGCTGGGGTTGACCAATCTGCATGCTCAGTGGGGACGCGAGCTCCGGGGGACGACGATTATCTTTGCGGCCGACCATGTCTCGTGGAACCTGCCCCGGATGCTGGGGGTCGAGCTGTTGGACGGGGACTATTTCACGGAGACGGATGCACGGCGCGAGGGGTGTTATCACTACCTGTTCAACGAGTCGGCGGCCCGGGAGTTCGGACTCTCGATGCAGGAGCCGCTGAACGAACAGGGATGGGGCGGAGAGGCCCGGTTGACGGGAATCGCCCGGAATTTCAACTACGGGTCGCTGCATGCCGGAGTGGGGCCGATGGCGATGGTGCTGGTGGGAAGGGAGTCGGGGCTCGATGCCGATCGGTTGCAGACCGCCTATTTCAAAATTAAGGGCGACCCTTATGCGGCGGTCGAACACATCCGGCGGGCGGCGGCCGAAATCGATCCGGCTTACCCGATCGACCTGCAATTCTTCGATGCGGCGTTCGATGCGCTGTACCGGAAGGAGTTGAAGGTGACGACGCTGATCACGGTCTTTTCGCTGCTGGCGGTGGTGCTTTCGTTGGTGGGGGTCTTCGGGCTGGTGGTCTTCGAGACGCAGTATCGGCGCAAGGAGATCGGGGTGCGGAAGGTGATGGGGGCGACGGTGGGCGAGATTCTGGCGATGTTCAATAAATCCTTTGTCCGGTTGGTGCTGATCTGCTTCGTGGTGGCGGCTCCGCTGGCATGGTATGGTGTACGGGAGTGGTTGGGAACGTTCGCCTACCGGACGCCGATCTACTGGTGGGTTTTCGCGATTTCGCTGCTGATCGTGCTGACGATTACGCTGGCCACGGTGACGATCCAGAGTTGGCGGGCTGCGACGGCCAATCCGGTGGACGAGATCCGGGCGCAGTAGAGCCTGTCGCCGGGGCGTTCCGGTGTCAAAAAATTAGACACTCGGTGTCTAATTTTTTGACAGAAGTGTCCGAAGGGTGTATAGCTAAGTGACTGTTTGACAGAAAATTATTAACTTTGGCACGATTTCGGCATGAAAACAGGGTGTCGATAACCAAGTAAACCGAACGACAAAACATTCAACAATCATGGAAAATACCATTCAAATCTCTGATCCGATGCTTCGCATCGAAGGCCTCAGCAAGTATTTCCGTACGGAAGAGGTGGAAACCATTGCGCTGAACCAGGTTTCGATGGCGGTCTCCCCGGGCGAGTTCGTGGCGATCATGGGGCCGTCGGGGTGCGGCAAGTCGACGCTGCTGAATATCCTCGGGCTGCTCGACAATCCGTCAGAAGGCAAATACTTCCTCCTGGACAAGGAGGTGGGGTCGCTCAAGGAGAAGGAACGGACGCTGTACCGCAAGGGAAACATCGGGTTCGTGTTCCAGAGCTTCAACCTGATCGACGAACTGAATGTGTTCGAAAATGTCGAGCTGCCGCTGATCTACCTGCGCATCCCGGCCAAGAAGCGGAAGGAGATGGTGAACGAAATCCTGAACCGGATGAACATCAGCCACCGGGCGGGTCACTTCCCGCAACAGCTCTCGGGGGGGCAGCAGCAGCGTGTGGCGATCGCGCGTGCGGTGGTGGCGCAGCCGAAGCTGATTCTGGCCGACGAACCGACCGGGAACCTCGATACCAAGAACGGGCAGGAGGTGATGACACTCCTCTCGGAACTGAACCGCGAGGGGACGACGATCATCATGGTGACCCACTCGCAGCGTGACTCGACCTACGCCCACCGGATCATCAACCTGCTGGACGGTCAGATCGTGGACAGCGTCAAGAACGAGCTGTAGAGCTTACAGCAGCGGATACTTCTCTGTTTTCTTCATATAAAAAACGACAGGTCTGTCGCTTCCGTCCGTCTCGCATCCGGCGAGGCGGGGAGGCGGCAGGCCTTTTTTCGTATATTTGTCCGTATGAAGACAATGGATCGGGTAAAACAACGGGTGCAGACGGAGATGGTCGTCGTCTCGGTGGCGCTGATGGCCGGCAAGTTCGTCGCGTTCTTCCTGACGGATTCGGTGGGGATTCTGACCGATGCGCTGGAGAGTATCGTCAATGTGACGGCCGGCTTGATCACGCTGTACAGCCTGCATCTGGCGGCCAAGCCGAAGGATGCGGGACATCCGTTCGGACACGGCAAAGTGGAGCTGATTTCCGCGTCGATCGAAGGGCTGATGATTCTGCTGGCGGGGATCTGGATCGGCGTCGAAGGGGTGAAGCGGCTCTTCGAACCCCGGATGCCGGGGAGGCTGGATATCGGGATCGCGGTGGTGGCGGCGGCCGGGGCGGTGAACTATCTGGCCGGGTGGTGGAGCATCCGGATGGGGCGGCGGTACGACTCGATCGCGCTGGTGGCCGGCGGGAAACACTTGCAGACGGACACCTGGTCGACGGTGGGGTTGGTGGCGGGGCTGCTGTTGCTCTACTTCACCCGGATTCCGTGGATCGACGGCGCGCTGGCGGTGCTTTTCGGCGTGCTGATCGGGGTGGCCGGCGGGCGGATTCTGCACAAGACGATCGGCGGCCTGATGGACAGGGCGGATCGGGAGACGCTGGAGCAGATCGTGCGCGGGGTGTCGGCGCGGAGGAGGCCGGAGTGGATCGATGTGCACAACCTCAAGGCCATCCGCTACGGCAGCCTCTTGTATGTCGATTGCGACCTGACGCTGCCGTGGTATTTCAATATCGCGCAGGGGCACGATGCGTGCGAGGAGCTGAAAGGGGCGCTCAGTGCGGCGTTCGACGGGCGGGTGCTGGTCTCCATCCATTCGGATTCGTGCGAGGAGCGCCACTGTGCGCATTGCGAGGTGGCGGATTGTCCCTACCGGCGGGAGCCGTTCGAGGCGCCCCAGCCGCTGACCCTCGGCGAGATGACCAAAAACGACGAGACGAGGCACGCCGAGGGCGAGGAGTGAGAGGAGCGGTCGGATGCTATTCGATGGTGTACCACGTGTAGCCCCGGGCGGGAATAGTAACGTGCAGGGTCGCCCGGTACTCCCGGTCGAGGCGGTAGCTTTTCGCCGGGCCTTCCGCTTCGCGGATGCGTGCCCGCGTGGTCAGGCCGGTGTAGTAGAGCGGCAGCCGGATGGTGCGGGTGATCGCCCGGTCGGTGGGGTTGAAGAACATGGCCAGACCTTTGACGGGGCCGCTCGGGTCGACGTGCAGCAGGCCGTCCCACTCCCGGGCGTCGGGACGCCGCAGGTGGATGATGTCGCTGTTGAGGATCCGGCGGTAGCGTTTGTACCAGTCGATCACCTCGGTGACGGCCTCTTTGGTCGCGGGGGTGTCGTAGAGCCGCGGCCCGCGGTAGCAGGCCTGAACGCCGGCGCCGTAGTTCTGCATCATGTGGGTCTTGTACTCGTACAGGTGGTCGCTGAGCGGCTCCAGCGTGGCGGCGGCGCCTCCGCCCTGGTATTCGACGAGGGGCACGAAGCTCCAGCAGGCCGAGGCCGGACGATCCCACGTGCAGTCGTAGTTCAGCTGCCGGGCGTGGATGATTTGCCGGTCGCGCGGCAGCGACCAGTTGGTCTCGCGATAGCCGATGCCGGTCTTGGTCGAGCCGTTCAGGAAGTAGAAGTCGGGCACGTTGATGTAGATGCCCTGTCGGCACATCCAGTGGTAGAGGTCGGTCACGGTGCGGAACTGGTTCCACTGCGAGTCGTCGAGCCCGTTGTGATAGGCGTGGGCGGTCGAGGCGCAGACGTCGCCCGGGTAGGAGCCGTCGTGTTCGAAACAGCGCATCCCGGTCTTTTCGAAAAAGGTGCGGATTTTCGCGAAATAGTCATGCCCCCACTGGCTGGAGAGGCAGGGCGAGCTGCCGAATTTCGCGCCGCCCCGCCGGCCGGTCGCCGGGTTGATGACGTCTACGCTGTCGCTGATCCAGCGGCTGGCCAGCAGGGAGTAGCAGCCCATCTCGATGCCCCGTTCGGCGGCATAGTCGACCAGCGTTTTCCACTTTTCGATATTTTGTGCCGAGGTGTCTTCGGCGTTCAGCCCCGAACCGAAGCTGATGATGATCATCTCGTAACCGGTCGAGTCGCACTGGTCGACGGCCTGCCGGATGACGGCCGGGTCGGACGAGGTGAGGTGCATGAAGATCGGATTCTGGGTCACCCACGGGGTCAGGGTGTGGTACATGCGGCGTTTGAAGAGCCCTTTGCGTTCGCGGTCGTCGCTGTCGAACGGCATCTCGCAGACGGCGAACGACCGGAAGGTCTCGCCGGGCTGGACGCTCTGGGCGGGGCCGATCGGCGGGGCGACCTCCAGGATGCAGGGGGTCTGGAGGTTATAGTTCCGCTGCGAGGTGTAGCGCGGGTCTTCGACCCACCGCTCCGTGATGTCGGTCTGGGGTTCGAAGAACTCGCCGCCGCAGGCGTAGTCGCTCTCGATGTGGATGTTGGGCAGCCGGAATTTCGTCGGGTCGCCTCCGCCGGGCGATTCGGGTTCGGCGAAGGCCAGCTGTTCCAGCCGGAAACGGTCGACGGTCACGGGGGCCGACGCTCCGTTGTGCAGGGTGAACCGTTTGCGCACCACGGGCAGCCGGTCGTACAGGGTGTAGGCGATCCGGACAGTCGTGGCGCCCAGCTCTTCCGGGCCGCGCAGGGTGAAGGTCAGGGTGGAGCCGGTCGGATCGTCGGTGTTCAGCGCCCAGCGGTTCCGGTTCCAGGACAACGTCTCTACGTCCGGGGTGAATTCGAAGGCTTCGAGGGTGAAGGAGCCCGGCACGGAGGTCAGCCGGTCTAACCATTTCGGGTCTAAGTAGCCGCGTTCGGGCTGGCCGTCCAAGCCGCCGAGCGGGTACTCGCGGCCGTCGAGGGTGAGGGTGCCTTCGCCGCTCACGGCGCGGATGAGGCTCTCGCCGGTCATCCGGTTGACGATCTCGGTGGTCGCTAAGTTCGGCACGAGCCGGAAGACGCGGGCCACGAAGTCGTTGGCGAGGATCACCCCTTTCCGGTCGGGAGTGGCGTACAGCCGGGCGCGCGAGGGCGACGGGTCGATCAGCCAGTCGTAGGAGACGGGGGTGTAGAGCGCTTCCGAAGTGAGAACGGGCAGCTGGTCGAGTTGACGCAGCAGCTCTTCCTGAGCGGCGGTCAGCGCGTTCGGAAGGTGATTCGTCGAGTCGGCGGTGATGGCTTCGGGGCACCGGTCGCCGTCGTATTCAATCCGGGGAGCGATCCACAGGGCGTGGTCGCCGCTGGAACCGTCGTCGGTCGGTTCGGCGGCCAGCTCCAGCCGGGAGATGCCGGTCAGGTCGAGTTCGATGCTTTGCGGTGCATCGCCTGCGTGCAGGACGCCGCTGTCATAGAGGTCACGGCCGTCGCCCCGCACGACGAACCGCACGGAGCCGGGACCCACCGTCCCGTCGGGACGGGCGAGGCCGACGAACTGTCTGTCGTCTCCGTCCGTCGCATACCACAGTCTGGAGCCGTCCGTCAGGGCGATGGGGCTCAGGTCGGAGGCGGTGTAGTCGATGTCGTTGTCGGCGACGCCGACCCGGGCCCGGAACGAACGGGCCCGGCGGTGCAGGTCGAGCTGCAAAATCGACGGGGCGTGGGTGCCGATGACGTCGGTGAAAGTCTCGCCGCCGACGGTGGCCGGACGACCGGTGACGGCACGTCCGATCTGTGCGGCGCCGTAGCTCTGGCGCACGGTTTCGGGGTGCAGGTCGGTGAGTCGGAAGGTCTGGCGGGCGGCGAGCGGGCGGATGCTCAGCAGCAACAACCCGGCTGCGAGAAGACGGAGGGTTCGCATGAGAAGAAGAGTTGGGTTTAGGTCGGTTGCAAAAATAGACAGTTTTTTCGAATCGGGAGAAAACGGGGCTCTCCGATTATTCGGCGGCCCGATTTGTCCGGTTGATGGAAAATAGCGATATTTGTCCTACTTATATGAAAAGCTATACGAAAATCCGGCTCTGGGGGGCTCTGCTGTGCCTTGCGGCGGCTGTCGGGCCGGCGGTGGGACGGGAGACGGTGCGTTTGTCGCTGGGGGAGGCGATCGAGCGGGCGCAGGCCTACTCGATCGATGCCATGATGGCCAAACACACCTACCTGAGCCAGTATTGGCAGTATCGCTCCTACCGGGCGCAGATGCTGCCGTCGCTGTCGCTGAGCGGGACGATCCCCAATTTCGACAAGTCGTACACTTCGCTCCAGAATGCGGTGACGGGGGGATATAATTATGTGGATAATTATGCGATGCGCAACTCGCTGGGCTTATACTTGCAGCAGAATATCGCGGCCACGGGCGGGAACATTCAGCTCTACACGGGTCTCGACCGGCTCGACCAGTTCGCGCCGGAGCGGGAGGTGACCTGGAACTCGGCGCCGGTGAGCCTGATTCTCAACCAGCCGATCGGCGGCTTCAACCAGCTCCGGTGGGACAAGCGGATCGAGCCGGTCAGGTACGAGAAGGCGAAGTATGAATATCTGGAGTCGATGGAGGCGATTACGGCACAGGCGGTGACGCTGTTTTTCGACCTCCTCGTGGCGCAGCAGAACCTCGATATCGCCCTGAAAAATCGGGATAATACGGATACGCTCTACAAAATCTCGCAGGAGCGGTTCCGGATCGGCTCCATCTCGAAAAACGACCTGATGCAGCTCGAACTGCGGCTGCTGAACGAGGGGATGTCGGTCAATACCAATAAATTGCAGCTGGATCTGGCGGCGGCGCGGTTCAAATCCTATCTGATGCTCGACGAGGGGGATTCGGTGAGGCTCGATATTCCGGGGAGTGTCCCGGAGGTGGAGATCCCGATCGAGGAGGCCTACCGGCTGGCGTTCACCAACACGTCGTTCGAATACCGGAACCGGATCAGCCAGCTCGAGGCGGAGATGAGTGTGGCGCAGGCCAAGGCGAACCGGAGACCGCAGGCGACGGTCTATGCCCGGTTCGGGCTCAACCAGGTGGCGGGGACGATCGGCGGGGCGTATCGCAATCCGCTGGACCAGGAGACGGTCAGGATGGGGATCACGGTGCCGATCTTCGACGGGGGGGTGGCGCGCGGAAAGGTGCGGATGGCGCTCTTCAGGCAGGAGGTGACGGAGGCGGAGATCGATAAGGAACGAATCGACCGGAAACAGGATATCTACCTGAAAGTGATGCAGTTCAATAACCAGAACACGCAGTGTGCCGTCTCGGCCCGGGCCGATTCGGTGGCGGCCGAGCGGTATGCGCTTTCGCTGCGTCAGTTCGCGGCGGGGAAGATCAGTGTCCTGGACTTCAATACGGCCCAAAGCGAACGCAATACGGCGCACACGAGTTATCTCGCGGAGCTGCAGAACTACTGGAACTACTACTACGCGATACAGCGCTACACGCTGTTCGATTTCCTGCACGGACGCAATATCGCGGCGTGTTTCGATGTCGTTTCGCTGGAAAAACAATAGTCGGTCATGAGAACGAACTTATTTCGGCAGATATTCCGTTTGTTACTCGGTGCCGGGGGGACGCTGTTGCTCTCCTGCGCGGGCGGGGCGGCTTCGAATGAAAGCGGGGATTCGGCGGTATTGAAAAAGGAGCAGAGGCAGATGGCCAATCCGGTGGATACCATCGTGTTGAGGCGGGGAACGTTCCGGTCGCAGCTGATCAGCAACGGGAAACTGAGGGCGCAGCAGAAGAGCGATCTGAGGTTTGCGGCGACGGGGACGGTGACGTGGCTGGCGGGCGGAAACGGTACGGTGGTGAGGGCGGGGGCGCCGGTGGCGCGGATCGATGACCGCGAGGCGCAGATCCGGCTGGAACAGGCCCGGCAGGCGATGCACAAGGCGGATCTCGACCTGCAGGATGCGTTGCTGGGGTTCGGATACGATGTGGCGGATACGGCGCGGGTGCCGGACGAGACGATGCGGATCGCCCGTTTGCGGTCGGGATACGACGCGGCGGTGACGGGATTGCGGAGTGCGCGGCTGGCGGTGGATAACTGTGTCCTGACGGCGCCGTTCGGGGGGCGGATTGCGAACCTGAAGACCAAATTACACGAGAATCCGAAGGGGGATTTCTTCTGCTCGGTGATCAACGACGGCTCGTTCGACGTGGAGTTCAATATCCTCGAAAGCGAGCTCACGAGTGTCCGGCCGGGGCAGGAGGTGCGGGTGGCGACGTTCGTCGAACCGACGAAACGCTACGCGGGGCGGGTGGTGCAGGTCAATCCCACGGTGGACGACAAGGGGCAGATCACGGTGACGGCCAATATTCCCAATCCGGGGAGGCTGATCGACGGGATGAATGTGAAGGTCTACGTCGAGAGCTCGGTGGCGGACAAGCTGGTGGTGCCGAAGAGTGCGGTGCTGGTGCGGGACGACCGGGAGGTGCTTTTCCGCTACGATCCGGAGACGGGGCGGGCGATGTGGACATATGTGCTGATCGAGATGTCGAACAGCGATTCGCATGCGGTGGTGCCCAATACGGATCGGGGGGCGGAGCTGAACGTGGGGGATGCGGTGATCGTTTCGGGGAATCTCAACCTGGCGGACGGGTCGGAGGTGGAGATCATACGGCGGTGAGCCGAAATAGAATGAATCGCTCTCGTCGCGCGGACGAAGAATTGGGCTGAGTTGAAAAGTGGAAATGCGTAAGCATTTCCCCGTCCACGGGACGTGGGGCCCGCCCGGCCCGAGGGCAGTCGAAGCTCGACAGTCGCCCGCCCGCCTAAAAGGGCATATTCTGTTGGTTGGCGAGTGCCAACCAACGAGAATTGCCGCGGGCGACTGAAAAACGCATTAACAAACCCGCGCGCCACGCCTTAAGAGGAAAATCATTCAAAAGCGTTCCACGCTTTTGGATAAGATTTTCCAAGGCGCGCGGAAAA